>Ga0209777_10002410_pt1 | contig 24619 bp, 19 predicted proteins | sample FrelakmetHBP12HB_FD_187147 | JGI IMG/M metagenome (GOLD analysis project Ga0209777, IMG submission 187147) | Freshwater lake sediment microbial communities from the University of Notre Dame, USA, for methane emissions studies -HBP12 HB (SPAdes)... | ecosystem: Environmental > Aquatic >... | reverse complement strand
GAACGTCAACGCCTGCGCTCCCACGCCCACCTGCGTCTGGTGCCAGCGATTCCCGAACCGATCATAGTCCCAGGTATAGGGGGAAACGGTGTCAGGAACCGTTTTCTTCCTCGTAGGTGGGATTGAGGGCAGAACCTTGGCGGCTCGGCGAGCGCTTTCCGCGGTGCGGGGATTTGTGCGGCGCGCGGCTCTTGTGCAGGAGCCGACCGGTGGATCGACGACTCTCGCGCACCAGATCCAGAATTTCTTTCCGGGAGAGACCCGCATCGATGCCCGGCACGTCCAGCGGTGAACCGGAACGCGCCGCCGGGCGGACCAAAAAGGCCTGCCCATCGCGGCGGCGAATCTCCACTCCCCCTTCACGGCTGGCGCGGTTCAGCAGTTCCGCGAGTTGCTGCCTTGCTTCCGAATAGTTATATACTTTCATCTCAAAACTCCTTCAATTTCACGCCGATCTTTTGTGCGGCCCGTGCCAGTCCAAGATCCAGGGTCAGGAGCGCCAGCCCTTCGGCAAGCGCGGTCTGCAACACGTAGCCGTCATAGGCATACAGCCCGGATTCCAAAGCAAGGTTAACAGCGCGGCCGGCATCAATATGGGCCAGGCGCACAGGCACAGACTGATAGCTTGCCCAAGCTTGCTGCACCTCCGCCGCAGATATCCGCTTTCGACGAACGCCCGCCACCAGGGCATTGCCGATCTCCCACGGTAAAGAGGGCGCCCCCACCAGACTATATCCTTCCGTGGCGTTAACCAGCGCCCGCCGCGTGGGTTCGTTCAGCAGCACCGCGAGCAGGACCGAAGTATCAACGACCAGAGAAGCCATACCGTACAATTGTACGCTTTCTGATCCGGTCTATCAAGTGGAAAAGATCAGTTGCCTTTTCCCGAGGAAAACCGCGACGAGGGAAACCGGGACACCACATTTCGGATTTACCGACGCCATAGCTCCCGCCCCGCCGCTAGGGATTAGGGGCTGGGGATTAGGGTCCTGTAACCCCCCAGCGGGAAGCCGCCGACCCCTCTCCTGAATTTCGTAACCACCCCCCGGCGCGAACGCGTCGTTCCCCTTCTGAATCGGGAGGGGGCCCGCCCGTCTGGGCTGACCGCGGAACACGTAGCGGGCACAGGCGAAATTCATTCAAGATAGATTATATATCATGTCAACAACGATCGCGAAAAATGGAAAAACGAACCCACTATGTTATTGAAAATACAGGGGAGGATTTCCACAGAACCCAAATTGAGCCCCATTTCGAAGCCCCACACTCCAGACTACTCCTGGATCGGCTTGGCCATGGGTGGCTTTCAAGAATGACCCTCCCGATCTTAGGGCAGAATTGCGCCTGATAGACAGACGTTATTGCGAACGATGCTCTTGGAATGTTCGCCGAATAGGAAGGGATGGTTTATCATCGGACGGTGACCGGGGTGTTAACTGGTTGTCTCGCCGAAGGGGCCCACCCCAAGGACGGGCTCCCTTTGACTCGTGAATCCTGACTACTTGACCTGGAGGATTGGGCATGTGGCGTCGCACCCTTCGTAGGCTCTCCGTAATTGCTCTCCTCGCGTTTGCCACCCTTTGGGGTCTGCATAGGCAACACGCCGCTCCGCCAATCGCCCCGTGGTTCCCGGCCACCTTGCCGGCAGGCGTCGAGCCTTCCTATGGCCTGCTTGTCTCCAAAAACGTTATGCTGGTGATGCGTGACGGGGTCCGACTGGCGACCGATGTTTATCGCCCGGCCCTCGATGGGGTTCCTGTCCCTGGAAAATTCCCCGTCATCCTGGAGCGCACTCCTTATAACAAGGACGGCATTGAGCACTGGGCGCGCTACTTCGTTCCGCGAGGGTATATCGCCGTGGGGCAGGACGTCCGCGGGCGCTATGCGTCCGAAGGAAGATGGCGTCCTCACCGCGATGACGGGAATGACGGCTTCGACACCGCCAAGTGGATCGGCGAGCAGCCCTGGTGCAACGGGAACTTGGGGACCGTCGGGACGTCGTATCCGGGCGGCACCCAGCACGCGCTGGCCATCGCGAATCCACCCTATCTGAAAGCGATGATTCCTGTGGATGCCATGTCCGATTACGGGCGCTACGGCATTCGCCATAACGGCGCCTTCGAGCTGCGCTGGATGAACTGGATCTTCAACATGGGCGGCCCGAACGGCAGCCACGAAGCCCGCGACCCCGCGGTGCGCGAGACGCTAATCAATCTCGGCGCTCAGGTGCGCGAATACGCCCAAGGACTTCCGCTACGACGCGGCATGACGCCGCTGAAGCTGATTCCCGATTACGAAGCCTGGCTGGTGGAGGCCATGAGCCACGGCGATGACGACGATTTCTGGAAAAACATGGGCGCCAGCGTGGTGGACCATGTAGCGGAATACAAAGATGTCCCCGTCTACCTCGTCGGAGGTTGGTACGATTCCTGGGGAGCGCAAACCGCTAACCTCAACTACGTGCAACTCAGCACAACTAAACACGGCCCCATCCGCTTGATCATGGGTCCCTGGACGCACGGGGGCCAGAGGCGCACTTTTGCCGGTGAGGCAGAATTCGGCCCGGACGCGGCGCTGGATTTCGACGCCTTCGAGTTGCGCTGGTTTGACCGCTGGCTGAAGGGCGTTGACAACGGCGTGGACTCCGAACCTCCGGTGCGCATTTTCGTGATGGGGGGAGGTGACGCGCACAAGACCACGGAGGGACGGATCTTCGTAGGCGGCCATTGGCGTTCCGAGCGCGAGTGGCCCCTGGCGAGGACCCGGCCCACGGCCTATTACCTGCATGGCGACGGGACACTGTCGCCCGAGACTCCCGCCGCGGCGCCCTCGTTCACGCGATATCTATTCGACCCGCATCATCCCGTGCCCACGCTGGGCGGCAACATCTCTTCGGAGGGAATTCTGATGTTCCAAGGTGCCGCCGACCAGCGCTGCCGGAAAGATTTCTGGATGTGCGACAACGAGCGGCCGCTCTCCGCGCGCAACGACGTGCTGGTCTTTCAGACTCCACCGCTCGACCGCGACGTGGAAGTTACCGGGCGACTCGTGGTGAAATTCTGGACATCCTCGAGCGCCACGGACACAGACTTCACCGCCAAACTTGTTGATGTGTACCCACCCAACGGCCCATTCCCAGCCGGGGTGGACCTGAACGTTGCGGACAGCATCGTTCGCGCGCGGTACCGTGACTCGCTCGAGCACGCGGCGCTGATGAAACCGGGGGAAATCTATCAGTTCACCATTGAGATGTATCCCACCTCGCTGGTCTTCGGGCGCGGCCATCGTATCCGCCTCGACATCTCCAGCAGCAACTTCCCGCGCTTTGACGTCAACCCCAACACCGGGGAGCCGCTGAACGACAATCGCCGCTCGGCCGTCGCGGAGAACACTCTCTACCACGATGCCCAGCACCCTTCACACATTCTCTTGCCCGTTATCCCGGCGGGAGGGGCAAGCGAACGCGCCGGTCTGCACTGAAAAGCGTGTGTGAAAGCCCTAAATGCTCGCGGTGGTCTGGCTGTGCCGATGCCTCCTATCGGCCTGACTCTCGACTCGCATCATCAATGAATTCGGCGCTTCCACACACTCCACTCAAGGGTGGAGCGGGCTCGCGGAAAAGCTGGATGGAAACGATGTGTCAGAAGATCGAAAAGGCGAGGCCTTTGGTCTTGCGGTCCACAAGAAGCTCAAGGGGCGGATCCACATTGTTAATCCTAACCGTGACGATCACCGTGTCGGACCCCTTGGAGCGCGAGCCCAGAACGTTGAACTCGCGGATCTTTCCGTAGTCCCCTTGGTCCCCCCAATCATGCAGGAAATTCTCATAGGTGTAGGTCGGAGCAGGCTGCCAGATTCGGTACGCTTCCTGATACTTGCCCTGTTCGAGCGCCGTCAAGAAATGGTCCACCCTCCTCTCTGCAGGATAGTTGCGAAAAAGGAGGTAGAGGAGCCCACTGATCAGCGCGATAGCCAAACACAATCCCACCACCTTCCCGATTTTGCGCGGTGGTCCGGGCGGTTTTGCATCGAGAAGCGTCATAAGTCGCCCCTGCTACAGGGTTCGCTTGAAGAGCGCCGTAGCCGCAAGCATCATAATCAACGTAAAGATCGCCAGATAGCTCAGGTCCCCGGCGATCGCCATCAGGCCGGTATTCTTCAGCAACAGGCTCTTGAAGGCGTGCACGGCGTAAGTGAAGGGATCGCCTTTCGAGATCACCCTCATCCAAGCCGGGAACCCATAGACAGGATAAACCGCGCCGCTGGGGAAGAAAAGCAGAGTGTTGAGCACCCCAAACGTCGCCCGCGGGACCAGAGGGTCGTTCACCCTCACCATCAAAAAAAACATCATGCTGATCAGCGCCAGGGAAGTGGTGACGATAATCAGCAGCAGTTTCACTAATCGGAGCGGGTCCAGAGGATTGGGGATTCCCGCGATGATGGAGCCCAGGGTAGTGATCACCAGGCCCGCCAGGAAAGCCTTGAGGGCTCCGGAAAGATTAAAGCCGAGAATCAACTCGAATTTGCTAATGGGTGTGACCAGGTAGCCCTCGTGGAGCCCCCGAGCTTTGTCGTCAATGAAAATGATGCCGCCCCCAATCATGGCCGAAACAAAAATCGCCAGCACAATTGAGCCAGGCAAAAGGTATTGGATGTAAGGAACGTAGGGATAGAGCTCCACCACGGAGAGTGTGACGCCGGCGGGAACGCGTGGCGGATCGCCGCCTTGATTATAGGTGCCCACCAACTCCTGAAACGCTCCCTGCAGCGCGCCCACCGCAAAGTTGTCGGTGTTGTCCTCGATGAGGGCGATCTGCGGCGCTTCTTGGGCCAGCACTCGCCGCGAGAACTCGGGCGGAATGTTGAGGACGCCATTGATGCGTCCGTTGCGCAGGTCGGCAAGCGCCTGCTTGGGGTCCGAATAATCCACCGTCCGGAAGGTGCGCGCGTTGGCGGCGATGGCCCCGAACATCTCGCGGAGCCTTATGGTGGGAATCCCGCGGTCCTGGTTCACCACCCCGAGCGTCAATTCCGTAATCTTTCCCCCGAACGCGTAGCCCAGAACCACAAGCTGGACGAGGGGAAAGAACATGGAAACCAGAATAAGCGTGGGACTGCGCAGGAACTTGCGCAGGTCACGCTCGATGAGAGCCAGAACGCGATTCATGCCGCTTAACTCCTACCGCGCTGATACATGAAGCTCGGGTCGTAGGCGGGCGCGTCCTGCAGGGCGTCGCGCAACTGCCGGCCCGTATAGTGCACAAACACATCATCCAGGGTGGTGCTCTGGACCGAGAGTGAAGTGATTTCGATTTGTGCTCGCCGGGCGGCGTCTATCAATTCCACGGTCGTTCGCGGCCCGTTATTCGAGCCGATACGGAACACGTGGTCCTCCCCCTTTACGCTTTGGACATCGGCGAGGCTCTTGAGAGTTTCCAGCCATCCTTCGGGAACCCGGGAAAAACTCACTTCCAGGATGTTGTTGCCGGGGATCGACGCCTTGAGCTTCAAGGGGGAATCGAGCGCCACCAGCTTTCCATGGTCGACAATGGCCACGCGATCGCAGAGCCGGTCAGCCTCATCCATGTAATGGGTCGACATTAGGATGGTCAGGTCATGCTCCTTCTTCAGCTTCATGAGCATCTCCCACACGGCGACGCGCGAGACCGGATCCAGGCCGGTGGTCGGCTCATCCAGGAAAAAGATCTTCGGCTCGTGGACCAACCCCCGCGCAATCTCCAGCCGGCGGCGCATCCCCCCGGAGAGATTCTTCACAGGCTTGTCCGCCCAGGCCAGGAGGTCCACCGCTTCCAGCAGCTTTTTCACGACCTTCGCGCGGCGCTCGCGCCCGACGCCGTAGAGTTTCGCGAAGATGATCATGTTCTCCTCGGCACTCAGGTCGAGGTCCGTGGTCATGGCCTGCGGGATTACGCCGATGCACTTCCGCACCTCATCGGCCTGCTCGACAACATCGAAGCCGTTGATGCGCGCTGCGCCGGAGGTGGGGGGAAGGAGCGTGGTCAGCATGCGGATCAGCGTGGATTTCCCTGCCCCGTTCGGTCCCAACAGGCCGAAGAGTTCCCCGTGCTCCAGCGTGAAGGTCAGCCCGTCCACAGCGCAGAAGCCGTTAAAGCATTTGCGGAGATTCTCTACTTCGATGATCGCCACAGCTCTTTCCCTGTGGCACGGGCGTCTCGCCTGTGCCGGGTCACGGCCAAGATGGCCGTGCCACTAACGCACGTCCGCCGCCGGCAACAAAACGAAAGCTGTGAGGCCCGGCCAAAGCCGGCGCTCGCGATTGTCTACGCGCAGGCGGACCTCGAAGGTCTTGATGTCCCGCTTCGTGCGGCTGACGTCGCGTTGGGTGGCATAGTCGGCGTCCACGCCGCGATAAAAGACCGTGCCCATCATCACTGCCCCGGAAGGCAAGCGGACAGTCATCCGGTCGGCCAGGCGAATCCGGTCGATATAGGTTTCCTCGATGTCCGCGCGGACCCACAGGTCGTCGGGATTGATGAGCGAGGCAATCGCCTGCCCCGGGTTTACGACCTCTCCCTGCCGGGCGGCGAGCTCCGCCACCACGCCGTCCAGGGGCGCCCGGACCTCCGTGTAGTCCAGGCGAACCTGGGCTTTGGACATCTGTGCTCCGGCAGCGTCTAGCTGCCGGCGGGTCGCCAGCAACTGGCTGCGGCGGACGGCGATCTGGTCTTCATTGGAGCGCGCCAGTGCGACAGCAGCACGCTGCGCTTCAACCTGCTTGCGAAGCGAGTCCACGTGGGCCACCTGGGCATCGTAGGCCGCTCGCGCCTGGTCGAGAGCCTGTTCGGAAACGATCTTTTGCGCGCAAAGTCCCTCGGTCCGCCGGAGGTTCACGCGATCCAGTTCCAGGTCAGCCTCGCCTTCGACTTGCTGCGCTTGGGCGGCGGCCAGCGCCGCCTCAGCTTGCTTAATCTGATCCCGAGTTTGGGCTTCTTGGTATTTGAGCGCCGCCTCGCCCTCCAGGACCTGCGCAGCCGCGCTCTGCTCGCTGTGAGCGTAGTAGGCTCTGTCCGCGCGCAATTCTTGCGGCTCAATAACGGCCACAAGCTCTCCCGTTTTCACCGTGTCCCCTTCCTTCACCAGCAATTGTGCGATGCGACCCTGGATTTCCGAGCTGAGGATGACGTCGTGAGTCGTCACAATCCCCGTCAGGGTCATCGCGCGCGGGCGCGTCGTCGCTTTGTAGTAGGCGACACTGGCCGCAGCCAGGACGATGATCAGCAGGGGGAGAAGAATCTTGCGTTTCATCGCACCACCGCCTCCGGACTCCGAAACAGCGCGTGGCGCACGAAGTCCAACATCTGTTCCCTCCGCCGCTCCAAGTTTCTTGGATCGTATAAATCCATCCCCGTCACCGCGCGCACCGCAGGAGCTGCAACGAAATAGGACACCGTGAGGCCGAAGATAGAGAATGCCGCGTGGACGGCATCGACCCGGCGGAATTCCCCCCCACGAACCCCCCGCTCGATAACGGCGATGAATTTGCGGGCCAGCGGCAAACGGTGCTTCCGGGTCAGCCGGTTCAGCGCCCCCTCACCTGCCATCGCCATCCTTTGGAAGAGCCGCGGGTAATAAGGCCGAGAACTCATGAAATCGAAGTGCATTTCCACGTAGCGGAGCACCGTCGAACGCGCCGAACCTTTGGCATCCAGAATTTCATCCGCCTGGCGGTGGAACTCTTTCAGGTGCTTTTCCAGCACCGCCCGGTACAGGCCATCCTTGCTCTTGAAGTAGTAATAGAGCAGGGCCTTGTTCACCCCCGCGGCGGCGGCGATGGCATCGGTGCGTGCGCCCGCGTCTCCCGCTTCCGCAAAGATCCGTTCGGCAGCTTCTAGAATCGCCGCGCGCGTCCCGGGAGCGTTGCGCGGCCGGACCTTGCGCGCCGGTATGTTGCCCTGGCGTGACATTTAACTAACCGGATAGTTAAATAGCACACCGGCAGCGGCTTTGTCAAGTTACGGCAGCGGTTGCAGGCGGCGGGCGCTGCGAGGGGTCACTTCGAAGGAGCTTTGTAGTCGTAGCGGGTTTGGGTTTTCTCCTGCTGGCGCTCGAGGGCGAGTTCGATCAGACGATCAAGAAGCTTGGGGTACGGCAGGCCGCTCGCCTCCCACATTTTCGGGTACATGCTGATGGACGTAAACCCGGGAATGGTGTTGATCTCATTCACAAAGAGCTTCCCCGTCTTGCGGTCCATGAGGAGATCGACACGAGCCATGCCGGCGCAATCGATAGCCTGAAAAGCCCGCACCGCCAGCTCCTCAACTTGCCTGGTCTTGTGGGGTGTCAAGCGAGCCGGGATGATTAGCTCGGAGCCTTCCTTGATGTACTTCGCCTCATAGTCGTAGAACTCATTCACCGGAACCACTTCTCCCGGCACAGAAGCTACGGGGCGATCATTGCCCAGCACCGAGCATTCAATCTCACGCCCATTGACGCCCTTTTCCACCAGGATCTTGCGATCGTACTGAGCCGCCAGGTCCATGGCGGCAGGAAGATCGCGTGGCTTGTGCACCTTGGTGATTCCCACCGAAGACCCCAGATTGGCGGGCTTGACGAAAAGAGGATAGCGGAGCTTTTTCTCGATGCGCCGGCGGACCGCAGAAGCGTCCTGCTGCCAGTCGCCGCGCAAAACCAATTCCCAGGGAACGACCGGCAACCCGGCGTCCCGGAAGAGGCGTTTCATGACGTCCTTGTCCATCCCCGCGGCAGAAGCGAGCACTCCCGCGCCGACATAGGGGATTCCCGCCAAATCCAAAAGGCCCTGGACGGTGCCGTCTTCGCCGAAGGTGCCGTGCAGCACGGGAAAGATCAGGTCCACTTCCGACCGGGGATCTCGAGCCGCCAAGGAAGAATCCAGCGGCACCATTCGCGGCCCGGAAGGATCGGCAGACGGAGTTACGGGCTGGCCGGTCTTAAGGACGTTTTCGAGCGGCAGGGCGTCTTGATCCGACGAGGAACCCCCTGCTTCCGGCAGCAATTGAAGAGCTCCCGCCCCCACGCGCCACTGTCCCTGGCGCGTGATGCCGATGGGTACCACTTCATACTTCGCCGGGTCGAGCGCTTTGATGACGGACGTTGCGGAAGCTAGGGAGACTTCATGCTCGCCGGAGCGACCGCCGAAAAGAACGCCGAGCCGGATGCGCTTGTTCACAGGATCTTCTTGCCCACCGCGGAAGCCACCAGACCCACTCCCAGGACGGCGGTTTTGTTCATGACGTCGATAATGGGGTTAATCTCCACCAACTCAAAGGCTAGCATTTTTTTGCTGTCGGCAACCATCTCCATAGCCAAGTGGGCCTCCCGGAAGGTAATGCCGCCCGGCACCGGCGTTCCCACGCCGGGGGCCTCGTGAGGGTCAACCACGTCCATATCAAAGGAGACTACGAACCCCGCGGTATCCGCGGTTGCCAACCCCAGGCTCTTTTCCATGATGGCGCGCATCCCCTGCTCGTCAATGTCACGCATGGTGAAGACGTTTACTCCGGACTCTTTCACATGGCGGCGCTCGCGGGAGTCGAGATCGCGGGCGCCGATCAGAACACAAGTTTTGGCTTGCATTTTGGGCGCGAACCCGAAGATTTGGGTGAGCGGCTCGGGACCGTGTCCCAACGTCACGGCAAACGGCATCCCGTGCACGTTGCCGCTGGGGCTGGTCTCCGGTGTGTTCATATCGGCGTGGGCGTCAATCCAGAGGATGCCGATGGCCTGCTCCCGGTCGCGGTAGAACTTGGCAACTCCCGCCTGAGTGCCAATCGCCATCGAGTGGTCACCGCCCAGCGACACGGGAAAGCAACCTGCCTCCAGCGACTGGTAAAGGCGATGCGCCGCCTCCTGGCAGGTCTCGGCGATTTCGTGCAGATACTTGGCGTGGCGGTCGCCAAAGTGCTGCTCCTCAGGAAGTTTGACGTGAATGTTTCCGGCGTCCTCCACCTGATGGCCTAGGCTCTTCAGAGCGTGATTCAGCCCCGCCGCGCGCACGGCCGAGGGACCCATGTCCACGCCCCGGCGCTCCTGCCCTAGGTCCAGGGGAACTCCCAGAATGCGTATCTTCAACATGCTATTCCCGTCTGACTTTCAAAATTCTGCAAGCTCACTCTTATATCATATGGTAAGGGAGTTTGTGCTTTTGGCCCCCGAGTAGGCGGGACGACGCACCGATTGGCGTCAGAAGGCCGCCTCACCATCAATCAAGCGGATGCCGCCAGCGGAGTCCTGGGAAGCGACTGAAGTCGCGGTCCGTGGTAATCCATTCGCTTCCGGACTCGATGGCCAGACCCGCCAGATATGCATCCGGAATGAGGTTGCCTTTGACTCCTGCCACACGGCAGAGGCGCGTGAAGATTTCCCAATGGCGTGGACCTGGTGCTATCACGACACAATTCGGCCGCCCACGAAGCTTCTCAACAGCCTGCAACGCCTGTTCCAACGGTGTCGGGGGCTTCATAATTCTAGGATGGGTCACAATTCTCAAGAATCCTGAAAGAACGACGTCTGCGATGCCGAAGGCCTGGTCCGACTCGACACACGCATCGAGCCACTCATGAAACCGATCATGGTCCGGGAGCTCAGCACGGTGCGCGTAAACTAACACGTTGACGTCAATTAGCACCATCCAGACCCTCCATGCGATCCAGCAACGCCGCCGTGTCATCCAAGTCGACGTGCGGCTGTAGACCGCTTCCTCTAAAGGTGGGGAAGTGAAACTTTGAGCGGCGTGAGGAGGGTCTGCGACGGGACAGAGTCTCCCGAAGACTGTCCTCAATGACGGACGTTAGGGTAGTTCCCGTGTCGGCAGCCAACTTCTTCGCTTCGGTCAGAAGTTGGTCATCGAGGCGAATCGTGGTTCTCATACATCAAAACATACCGCGCCGGCATCAATATGTCAAACTACGGCGTTAGCCGATAGAGCATGCGGGGGAAGGGGATGGTTTCGCGGACGTGGTCGAGGCCGCAAATCCAGGCGACCACGCGCTCGATGCCCATGCCGAAGCCGGAGTGCGGTACGGTGCCGTAGCGGCGCAAATCGAGATACCATTCGAAAGCCTGGCGCGGCAGTTTCGCCTCCTCGATCCGCTTCAGCAGCAGATCGTAATCTGCAAGGCGTTCGCCCCCGCCAATAATCTCGCCGTAGCCCTCGGGCGCCAGCATATCGACGCACAGAGCCACTTCAGGCCGCTGCGAATCCGGCGCCATGTAAAACGCCTTGACCGCCATAGGATAGCGATGGACCAGCACGGGCCTATCGAATTTCTCTGAGAGCAAGGTCTCGTCCGTGCCCCCGAAGTCCCCTCCCCACCGGATCTCGCTGCCCTTGTCATGGAGAATCTCCACAGCCTCGTCGTAGCTCAGGCGCGGGTAAGGGAGTTCCGCGGACTTTTCCAGCTTCGTGACATCGCGTTCCAGTGTCTTGAGCTCCGCCTGGCGCTTTTCCAGGACCCGACAGACAACGAACGCCACCAACTCTTCTCCGAGGACCATGGCATCGTCGAGCCGCGCGAAGGCAACTTCCGGCTCCACCATCCAGAATTCCGTCAAGTGCCGCCGCGTCTTGGACTTCTCGGCGCGGAAAGTCGGCCCGAAGCAATACGTCTTGCCGACCGCCATAGCGGCCGCCTCGTTATAGAGCTGGCCGGACTGCGTGAGGTAGGCCTTGTCGTCGAAGTAGTTCACCTCAAATAGGGTTGTCGTACCTTCGCAGGCGGCCGGGGTGAAGATGGGAGTATCCACCAGCGTGAACCCGCGCCCGTCGAAGAAATCGCGCACGCCCTTGATGATCTCGTGGCGGATCCCCAGGATGGCCCGCTGGCGCGTGGAGCGCAGCCACAAGTGGCGGTGGTCCATGAGGAACTCGGTCCCGTGCTCCTTGGGAGTAATCGGGTAGGGGTTCTCGGTCGGGACGAGGTGGAGAATCTCCAAACCGGCAACGTCCAGTTCGTAGCCGCCCGGCGCGCGCTTCTCGGCGCGCACTTTGCCCGTCACGCGCACTGAGGACTCTTGCGTCAGGTTCTTCACTCGCTCGAATAATTCCGGCGCTACGGCGCTCTTCACCACCACGCCTTGAATGATTCCCGTGCCGTCCCGGAAAAGCGGAAAGAGGATTTTCCCGCTTTCGCGCAGGTTATAAAGCCAGCCTTGGATCATGACATCCTGGCCTTCGCAATTGGAGACGTTGCGAATTTCGACGGCAGGGGGCAAAGGGTCTGTCCTCAGCGGATATTCTTCATGCGGTCTATGACCGTGGCCAGCCTGGCCAATGTGGTGACCTCAGGGCCGAAATTGTGGAGCTCGAAGAGAATCGGAAACTGACCGTCCAAGGAGCGGAAGTCCCGCACGGTCTGGACCCAATCAATCTCCCCGTCAAAAGGCATGAGGTGGTCATCCTTCTCGTGACGGTTGTCGTGCACGTGGGTGGAAGCAAGGAGCCCTTTAAGGGTCTCGAAAGCCGGCTTGACCCCGCCGGTCATGTGCGCGTGGCCGGTGTCGAAGCAGATCTTCAGGTTCAGACGCGTGTACTGCAAGAATTCCACCAAGCGTTCGGGGGTACTGATCTGGTTGGGAATGTTTTCCAGGAGCACTTCCACCCCCCGCTCTTTGGCATAAATCTTCAGGTGTTCGAGTGAGGTGAGGGCGGCATCAAACTTGGCCAGATCATACTCTTCTCCCGGCAATCCCATGTGCAACACCAGGTATCGGAAGGGAAGCTGGTCCGCGATGTCGATGGCGCGCTTGATTTCATCCATGGATTGAATGCGCAGGCGCCGCTCGAGATACGCGACGGAGATCGCCATCCCGCCCAGGCGCCCCCAATCCGTGTCAGAGTAAAGCGGGGCATGGACGGAATGGAGCCCCACGCCGTGGTCGGAAAACCACTGCGCCACGTCGCGGACGTGGTTCGTATCGTAATAGTCGAAATGCTGTCTTGCTGCGAAGATTTCAATCTGCTGGAACCCGGCACCCAGGATCTGGTCAAGGACGTGTGAAGCCAAGCGGTCGTTGACGAACATGAACGTGGAGAGCGCGAATTGCATCAGTATCCTACCGCCTTTCCATCTCCCCGGGGGTCCGACGCGCCGAATCGCCAGCCTGACTTGGGATCGACCTCGATCGCCTCACAGTCGCCCAGGCTGTCGCGGACGTCGGTCGTGTATCCGGCCTCGCGCAGTTTTTCCAGTGTATCCGAGGAGAATCCCACGCGCTCCAGGATCAATCGGTCTGGCATCCACTGGTGATGGAAGCGCGGCGCGGAAACCGCCTGAAGGATGTCCATCTTGAAGGCCAGCGCGTTCAAGAGCACCTGGAGCACGGTGTTGATAATCGTCCCGCCGCCGGGAGAGCCCAGCACCAGGCGGGCCTTGCCGTCCTGGATAACGATGGTGGGGGTCATCGAGGAAAGGGGTCGCTTGCGCGGGGCAATGGCGTTCGCCTCGCCTTGTACGAGCCCAAACATGTTGGGCTTGCCGGGACGCGCGGCGAAGTCGTCCATCTCGTTGTTGAGCAAGAACCCCGCGCCCTCCACTGTGACACCGCAGCCAAACCAGCCGTTCAGAGTATAAGTATTGGAGACGGCGTTGCCCTCCGCGTCCACCACGGAATAGTGCGTGGTCTGCTCTGCCTCAAATGTTTGCGGCTTCCCTGCTTCCACTGGCGCCTCCGGCTGGCTTGCCAGGATTACTTTGCGCAGCTCGGCAGCGTATTCGGCGCTGGTCAAACCCTTGACTGGGACGGCGACGAAATCCGCATCGCCCAGGAAAGAGGCGCGGTCAGCGTAGGCCCGGCGCATCGTCTCCGCCATCAAGTGGATGGACTGGTAAGAGTCCGGGGCGCCCAGGTCCAGAGGCTCCAGCACGTTCAGCATCTCAATCAGCAGCACTCCACCCGAGCTGGGCGGAGGAACCGTCAGGATTTCGTACCCGCGGAAGTGGCCCATCAAGGGCGGGCGAAGCTTGGCCTCGTACTTCGCCAGGTCGTCCACGCTGATCAGCCCGTGGTATTTCTGCATCGTCCGAGCAGTTTCCTGGGCGATGCGGCCGCGGTAGAACCCCGCCGGCCCGCGGCGCGCGATTTCCTTCAATGTCCTGGCCAATTCCGGTTGGCGGAAAATCTCGCCGGGCTCGTAAAGCTTCCCGCCGCGCAGGAAGATGCGACGCGAGCCGTCGAATTTCTCCAGCACCTGCTGGTCCCCGCGGAAAGATTCACTGAGTCCGTAACTGACGGGGAACCCGCTGCTCGCCAGGCGGATGGCCGGAGCAAGAACGCGCGCCAGTCCCAGCTTGCCGTACTTCTGCTCGGCCAGCGCCAAGCCGGCGACGGTGCCCGGAACGCCTGCTGCCAGGCCGCCCAGGGTGCTGGCCTCGGGCTTCAATTCCCCGTTCGCGTCCAGGTACATGTTGCGCGAGGCGCTGGCTGGCGCCTCCTCGCGGTAATCCACCACCACGGCCTGCCCGTTCGCCATCCGGATCAGCATGAAGCCGCCGCCGCCCAAGTTGCCCGCTTGCGGATAGGTCACCGCCAAGGCGAATCCCACCGCCACCGCCGCATCTACGGCATTCCCGCCCGCCCGCAGAATTTCGACTCCTACTTCGGAGGCCAGAGGCTCGCTCGAAGCCACCATCCCGTGCCGCGCTGCCACTGGGCTGAAACACCAAGCGGGCAGCACCCAAGCCAATGCGACCAGGGAAACAATCAGCCTCCTCGCGAATCTTGTGCGCAAAGTTCCTCTTTCGCCTCGAAAGTCGATTTCGGGAAACTGGAAATTCGAAAAGCGAAAATCGAACCTGGAAACTCGAAACTGGAAATTAGAAACTCGTTGTGCCCGCTGGCTGGTCCGATTTTCTATTTTCGAATTTCGATCTTCCAATTTCGAGCTTCCAGGTTCGGCGACAGCCGTCGGAAAGGCTACTCTATGGGAAGAGAGAGGAGAGCGTCAAGGCAAACAACTTAGGACTTCATCGGGGCAAACGACAATCGTAGGCTGAAACGTGAGGTGCCGGTGCGTATTAGGGCGCGAAAGCAGCCTCAAACTGGCTAAAATATGAAGGGCGTTTCTCTCTGGAGCACTAGCCGTGAGCTTCTTCTCCTGCCGGGAGGAAACAATTCACCACGGAGCGCACGGAGACCACTGAGGGAAGCACCTTCAGCTAGCGCGGGCGGAGATTCACGACTGCGGCTCCTGATTTATTACGGGAGTATGTACTTTACCCAACGCGCTGACTACAGCGCTTGACCGACCGCATAAAGGGCGTAAAATCATTAGCGCATGGCCGCACCTCCCGTCATTATAGAACTCGTCGAGCATTTCGCACGTAACGCCGACGTGTTTCGTAACAGCCTGAACGAGACCGAGTTACGAGTCCAATTCATCGACCCATTCTTCGAGGCGTTAGGCTGGGACATCCACAACAAGCAGCATTACGCTGAAACCTACAAGGATGTAATTCACGAGTACACCCTTCGGACCCCCGCTCACACCGAAGCGCCAGATTACTGTTTTCAAGTTGGAGGTACGCGCAAGTTTTTCGTGGAAGCGAAGCGCCCGGCCGTAAACATTAACACCGATCCAACGCCCGCATATCAACTCCGCAGCTACGCGTGGACTTCCAAGCTGCCTCTTTCCCTGCTTACGAATTTCGCCGAGTTCGCAGTTTACGATTGTCGAATACCTCCCCGCCCGACCGATAAGGCGTCCGTTGCGCGTATCGACCTGATTACTTTCGACGAGTATCCAGAGAAGTGGGACGATATTGCTTCTCGCTTTTCGAGGCAAGCCGTTTATAAAGGCTCATTTGATCGTTACACGGAGTCTTCAAAGCTTAAGAAGGGTACGGCCGAGGTTGACGACGCCTTCCTTGCAGAGATTGAGTCGTGGCGCGAAGATCTCGCCTCTAACTTCGCCCTCCGCAACTCATCCCTCAGCCAGCCCGAAGTGAACTTCGCCGTTCAACGCACCATTGACCGCATCATCTTCCTGCGAATTTGCGAAGACCGGGGTATCGAGAAGTACGGCCAGTTGCAAGAGCTCCTGCAGAGCGAACATATTTATCGTCGCCTGTGCACCATCTACGAGCGCGCAGACGAGAAATACAATTCGGGTCTGTTTCACTTCACGAATGAAAAGGGCAGAGCCGAAGCTCCTGACACGCTGACCCCGTCGCTCAAGGTGGACGACTCACGGCTGAAGCCAATCTTAAGGCGCCTGTACTACCCCGAGTGCCCGTATCAGTTCTCGCATTTCCCCGCCGACATCTTAGGCCAGGTTTACGAACAGTTCCTCGGCCAGGTTATCCGGCTTACCTCCGGACACGCGGCCAAAGTCGAGCCTAAGCCTGAGGTCAAGAAAGCCGGCGGCGTTTTCTACACCCCCGCCTATATTGTTGACTACATCATCCGTCATACCGTCGGCAAATTGCTCGACGGGAAAAGCACAAAGCAGGCCTCCAAGCTCCGCATTCTCGACCCCGCCTGTGGCTCAGGCTCGTTCCTCCTTGGTTCCTATCAGTTCCTTCTGAACTGGCATCGGGACGAGTACCTGAAGGGCGGCGCGGAAAAACATCGCAAGGAGCTTTATCAAACCCAGGGCGGGGACTGGCGTCTCACCATCGCGGAGAAGAAGCGCATACTGCTCAACAACATCTACGGTGTTGACATTAGCTCGGAGGCTGTCGAAGTCACTAAGCTCTCGCTGCTGCTCAAAGTGCTAGAGGGAGAAAACGAGCAGACACTAGGCACCACCCTCCGCCTTTTCCATGAGCGCGCACTACCTGACTTGGGCAACAATATCAAATTTGGAAATTCTCTCATAAGCCATGATCCTCACGAAGGCAAGCAGATGCACCTTCTGGACGAGGATGATTCCCACCACACCAACGTTTTTGATTGGGATGGCCCTGATGGGTTTCCCGCAATCATGAAGAGCGGGTTCGACGCAGTCATCGGAAATCCGCCTTACGGTGCGCTGTTTACAGACGCAGAAAAGCGCTATCTCTTTTCAGCTTTCCAAGCAATTAGAGGTCAGCCAGAATCGTATGAATACTTTTTGTTTCGCGCCCTTTCGCTTGCCTCAAAGGCTGGCTTTGTATCTTTCATCGTACCGACAAATTTCATAGAGTCTGAGCGCGCAGAGGGCCTGCGTACCGCCTTGCTCAAAGGCGGGCGGGTGCAGATACTCGCAAGCTTCAGATACAATGTTTGGAGAAAGAATGCCTCCGAAACACTGGTAATCGTCTTCAAGAAGGGGCGGTCGGCAGGATTAACCAAAGTGCTCCACCCAAGGTCCCCGGATGACCTGAAGGACGATCGTGAGGCCGTCTTTGTTAAGCAGACAGACTGGTCAAGGCTTCCAGGAGTGCGCTTTCTAATCAGGGCTAATGCGCGGATCATCGCAAAAATCCAGCGGCGTAGCGTGCCTCTTGCGAGCATTTGCGAAATAAGCCAAGGAATAATTGTCTATAAAACTCGCCAACAAGGCGCGCGAAACCTCCACATTTCGGATCGCAAAGAGGGACCAGACTGGAAGAAGCTATTGGATACCAAAAGCTCGATAAAGCGGTACGTCTTGTCCTGGGGAAAGCGATACCTGCATTACGGCGAATGGCTATGGTGTCCGAGGGATCCAAAGTATTTTGAGAGACCGAAGATTCTCTTTGTTCGACTCCGAAACAAATCCTTATTGCGAAAGCTGATTGGCACCTACGATGAACAAAAGTTCTACAACAGAGACAACTTCAACAACATAATACAGAAGGACGCTCGATATAGCCTCAAGTTTGTGCTCGGCATATTCAACAGTCAACTTATGAATTATTGGTATAAAGCTTATTTCGACAACGTCAACATAAATCCAGCCCAAGTGGGCTTGATTCCGATTAGACCTATCGACTTCAGTAAAGCGCAAGGCAAGATTTTGCACGACCGAGTTGTTCGACTTGTTGACCGTCTGCTGCTGCTTGGTCGCCAGACTGCGACTGCTAGGACCGAGTACGAGCGCACCGTCCTCCAGCGCCAGACCGAAGCCGTTGACCAGCAGATCGATCAGCTTGTGTATCAGCTCTACGGAGTTACGGCGAAGGAAATCGCAGCGATTGAGAAGTCAACCTTCTAGCACAAACCAGCAATGGGAAGAGTCGGGGGCTGGAAAACTTAAGTTGACACAGGATATGACGGCAGCCGACACAGCGCTGGTTGCCTAAAGCACACACTTCCGATTTATTAATCCAGAGTTCTCGTCCGCGTCTCCTCTTCGTGACCTCTGCGGCTTCGGTGGTGAAATCCTTCTTGAATTGTGGCGAAGGCTGCGCTGCCTGCTGTCCCGCGGCACGGCAGTCGTACGCGGCAAAATGGGCCACATTCTAGGGCGGCTTCTCTGCTAGACTTGCCCCTCTTAGGCATCCCGATTCGAATATCCTTAGGAGGAATCCGGTGCGAAGGAAGGTCCTGGTTTGCGCCCTGTTCGCCGTAAGTTTCTTGCTGCTTGCTTCTCCTGCCCTCAAGCCCCGTGCCGAGTATCCCCGGCGCCCCAAGCTCGTGCTGGTCGTGGTGATCGACCAGTTTCGCTTCGATTACCTGGTGCGTTTTCGGTCGCAATTCGTCGAGGGCGGGTTCAACCTCTTGCTCAACGGCGGAGCCAATTTCGTGGACTGCCGCTACGATGACGCCACAACCGAGACTGGCCCGGGCCACGCTTCGCTTTTCACCGGTGCCTACGGGAATGTCAACGGAATAATCGAGAATGAGTGGTACGACCGCTCCCTGCATCGCGAGATGAACTGCGTTGGAGACTCGGATACAAAACTAGTGGGCGTGGCGGAGGGCAAGGCAGTCGGCGGAGGAATGTCGCCTCGCAACCTTATCGGCAGCACCTTCGGCGACGAGCTGAGGGCGGCGGACAACTTCCAGTCTAAGGTCATCGGCATCTCGCTCAAAGACCGGGCAGCCATTCTGCCGGGGGGACATACTGCCAATGCCGCATACTGGTACGACGCGATGACAGGCCATTTTATCTCTAGCACTTATTACTTGCCCAGCTTGCCGTCCTGGGTCGCCCAATTCAATGACCAGGAGCCCACGAAACCGTATTGCGGGAAAAGCTGGCAAGCCCTGCCGGAAACCCCGGGCGCTGACGGCATGACATTGAAAGCAGCTCTGCCTTCGGGTGGACCTTGCCCTGACCCCAAGTTCCTTTCCTGGATGCTCGGGACTCCCTTCATGAACGAAGTCGAGTTGAATTTTGCGCGAGAAGCCATCAAAGCCGAGCACCTCGGCCAGGGGCAGGCGACCGACCTGCTCGCCGTCTCCCTCAGCGTCAACGACTACATCGGGCACGCATTTGGTCCCTATAGCCCCCAAGTCGCCGACACCACCCTCCGCACGGACCGGTACCTGAACAATTTCTTTCAAGACCTCAATAAGACAATTGGTCTGGATAACGTCTGGATTGTCCTTTCGGCCGATCATGGGGTGGCGCCCAATCCACGATTTGTCGTGGACCACAAGCTGGGAATGGGAATGTTCACCAACGGCCCCGTGAAGGCCAAAGTCGAACAGGCACTCACCGCCGCATTTGGGGAAGACCATTGGGTTGAATCGGCGAGTGGGGTTTGCATTTACCTGAACCTGACAGCCTTAAAATCTCACCATGTGGAAAGGGCCAAGGCAGAGTCTGTTGCCGCTGAGGCAGCTCTAACCGTGCCAGGAATTGAGGCTGCCTTCACTCGCACTCAGTTCTTGACGGGGGCGCTCCCGATCTCCCCCCTCGCCCGCAAAGCTGCGCACAGTTTCAACCCACAAAGGAGCGGCGACGTTTTTCTGGTTACGAGCCCATACGCCGTCGCGACAAATTCTGAAATTAGCACAACCCATGGCACATCATGGAGTTACGACTCCCAAGTACCTCTTATCCTCTGGGGAAGCGCCTTCAAACCGGGCGTTTACGCTACCCCCTGCGAGCCCGTTGATCTGGCCGCAACGCTGTCGGCGGCCCTCGGACTCACACAGCCCTCCGGCAGCGAAGGCCGACCATTGGTGGAGGCTATCAAGTAGCGCTGGCCAGAACCCGTCCTGCCCTATCCCGATGTTTCTCTTCGGGATCAAATCACCAGCCGTCACCTTACGCCTTCCCGAGGCTCTTACTCACTCATCGCAGTCAGGATCCTACCGATGCCACTTTGCAGGAGTAAGCCGACTAATCAGACCATCGATTCGGTGCTAAATTAGACTGGAGCGACTATTTATGCGTCAAGCTAAGTAGTTGACACTTGCTACAGAATTCTGTAGAATCCTGGCTGTCTGGGCCCCTTCTAAAGTCAGATCTGAGAACAGCCGATCTTGGCTGGAGGAGGGGATTATCTTGACGATGGAGGTTGAATGAGGAAACTGGTTATGGGCTGTGCGGTGGCGGGTCTGATAGCACTGTCGCCAAACTCCGAAGCAAAGCTGCCGGCTTCCGTTGGACCACTTCCACTGGTAATACCGCGGGAATTTCCGCGGGAGAAGGATAGGGACAAACCTGCGATCGGTCTTGCAAGTTGGTACGGCGAAGAATGCCAAGGCAACGAGACGGCAAGCGGTGAACAGTTTGATTTTAATGGACTTACGGCTGCTCACCGTGAACTCCCGTTCGGCACCACAATCAAGATAACCAACCTCAGAAACAAGAAGTCTCTTCGGCTACGTGTGAACGATCGCGGCCCCGGCATTGAGGGACGCATGGTCGACGTCACTCGAGAGGCGGCGAAGCGCCTCGGGTTCGTAGGTGCAGGAATTGCTCCGGTAAGGATGGAGATAGTGGCCTACCCGGAGTGGTACTCGCGCCGGACGGTTCAAGCCAACTGAGGTTGGACTGCGCTGTATTCCGCCTTCCACCATGCCGCGAAGTCGATAGAGGCAGGAGAAACCAACCGAGCCCCGACACCCACACTCCCGTTTGTCGAACCATCCTTGTGGCGGACGCTCGCTTGGCGCACAGCCCGCGCCACAAAGTTAAGCGGCGTAGGGTCCTGGAAGGACGTCCCATCCGGCGGGACCATGCGCAGCTCAAGGGGTTGCCCGGTCCAATCCCGGCTGGGAGCCGTAAAGTACACCCCTGAGGCGGAGACGTTCTGGCTCCAGGCATGCACTTGGATTTGAACCCCGTCGGATCGCACCCAACTCACCAGCAAGGGCAAGCTCACAGGGAGGCGTGATTCCCGCCGCCGCTCGATGGCGCCAGTCACAAATTCATGCTTTTCGCGGCCCTGTGGGAGTTCCAGTTCCCACCCTTCCGATGCCGCCGAAACGTCGGGAAACTGCTCTCGCGCCCGCTCCACAAGGCCATCTACAAAGTCATCGTCGTTGTCCGGATCGTGGTGAAACAGGACGAGGCGTTTCGCCCCGCAATCGCGGGCCACGCGAACACCCTCGAGCCAGGAGCTATGCCCCCACCCCCGCTTCTCGCCCTGAAGTTGTTCGGGAGTGTATTGAGCGTCGTAGACGAGCGCATCGGCGTCGCGAGCCAGTTCACGAATCGCCTGATCGTGGGCCAGCGAACCCGGTTCCGTGTCCGTGGCAAGCACAAACGCCGCGCCGTCCGCCTCAATCCGGTAGCCCACGCAGCCTTGGGGATGATTCATGGGCGCCGAGGTGATGAGGCCGCCATTGAGATTAATAGGCCTCGCGCCCAATTCGTAGAAGTGCCGGAAGGCCGCCATCAGACTCGGATCAGCGGGAAAGTAAGGCGTCACCATCTGGGCATCCACAGCTTCCCTCAGCCGCTGTCCATCGGCAAGAACGGAGTGGAAGGAAATCGAATTGCCCTTCTTGTAGAGGGGCAAGAAGAATGGGATTCCCTGGATGTGGTCCCAATGGAAGTGCGTCAGGAACACGTAGGCGTGGACGGGGCGTGTGGCGAACTCACGGAGCAGACTTTTTCCGAGCGACCGCAAGCCGCTGCCGCAATCCAGGATGATTATGGTGCCGTTGGCGAGGCGAACTTCAATGCAGGCCGTATTTCCGCCGTAGCGGGAATTCCGCCGTTCAGGAGTAGGGATGGAGCCGCGGACGCCCCAGAATTTGACGATCATGTCGGGCCGCTTTCCCTGGCGCCTTGCGGGAAATCTTTATGTAGGAATTAGTTCGTGGTTCTCGCCCCGGCAGACGGATTCGCAAGACTCAACGTATCCCCGAGGTTTCGAATCGCTTATCCCGAGGTTCCCTCTGATCGAAGGAACCGTAGCGCGAGCGGCCCCACCACGTTGCAAGCTGCCCCCCTCCGAGAGGGAGGCATGCCCTAAAATATACCCAGGTGACCGAAGAGTGTCAAGCGCAAACATTGCCTACCAGGCTTTTTCTTCAATAAGTTACAGGAATCTCACCACCCTGAGCCTCTCACCCAATCCCTTGGGTCTTGGGCGCCTCCCTGCCCCACTGCTGGTATCCCCTCTGCAAATTGCGCTTGACCTGGCGCATCAGATTCGTAATAATTGGCGCAGAATGCGGTCCCCGGCCGATCACGATAGTCCGGACATCCCCGTAGTCATCGGTCGCCGCAGTGCTCGACTGTCGGTCATCGTTCCCCTAACCATTCGGGGTGTTACGTCCAACGGTAAAGCCTTTAAAGAAAACACTTGGACTATTAGCATAAACAAGCAAGGCGCCAGGCTCTTCGCGTTCCATGAACCCTCCATGGGCGAAGAAATCATCCTTGAAAATCCAGTTCTGGGGCGCACCGCCAAAGGACGAGTGGTACGGGTCTGCGAAAAGCGTTTTCCTGAGGACCCGTACGAAATCGCCGTCGAGCTTACCGACGCACAAAATGTTTGGGGAGTGAAATTTCCCCCCGAAGACTGGCAGAAAGAACGGCCCCCGACATCGGCCCCACCGTCTGCTGCAAAAGCCGCGCCGCCTTCCGTCCCACCCCCAGGATCGAATATTTCCGCGGCGCCGGCAGCGAGCCTGGAGGAACCCGCTGGCTCGCCAGCGGGCCCTGCCGCAGCGCCTAAAGGGGCCAACGGCCTAGCGGAGAACTTCAATCAAGTCAACTTAGCCATTACCGGGTTGTCGCGGTTTGCCCGCCAGGCCGACGAAGGGGTCGGCAAGCCGGCGGCTCCGGGTAGCGAGAAGCCTTCGGGAGAGATCGAGGCTCTCTCGCCGGCGTATTACCAGGAAGCTCTGCGGCTTCTGGAGGACAGGACCAAGAAGGTCCGTTCACTCGAGCGAGACCTCGATACCTTGGGAGGCCGCATCGAGAACTCCCGCGCGGAACTTGAGGAGCTGCTCACGAAGATTCGCGAGGCCGAGCGGCGATGGCCGGAAGCCACTGAAAAAATCCGGCACGACATCCAGGAGGCCAGCGAGCAAGCCCTCCAGTCTTCCCTTGAAAAGGCGAAACTGAAAATTCAGAACGACATCACCTCGGCATCTTCCGCGGTCCTCGAAACGGCGCGTAAGCGTTTCCAGGAAGAAGCCGCGACGGGGATCGACGGGTTACTCAAATCGGCGCAGACTCGTTTAGCGGGCTTCAGCGAGGATTTGTTCTCCAAGTCCTCCACGGATTTTCAGGCGAAAAAAGACCAGTGGGTGGACAAAGCCGGAGCGGAATTCAACAGCGTTACAGAAGCCCACGCGGCCGGCCTCCAGGACCGCTTCCGGAAGCAGGGCGCGGAGCTAGCGGCTTCGCTTTGGAAGGAGCTCGAGAAATCATTGCAGGCGGCGGCTCAGGCGGCAACGGCGAAATATGCCGAGTCGTTGATCGGACAAGCGGAGATCCTCAGCCGCAACCAGGAGGCGTCTCTCCGCCAGATACTTCAGCAAGCCCATCAAAACCTGGAGCTGCAAATCGCGAGGGGAGAGGAGAGGCTCCAGACTCTCGGGGAGAAAGTAGTCGAGACCACGAAGGCTGGATTAGCCCAGGGCTCCCAAGAAGCCGTGGATGCACTGAAAGCGACGGCCGCCCAAACCCTCGCCCAGGCGGGTTCAGAACGCCAGAAGCTGGGTGAGATCACAAGAGAAGCGGCGGAAAACTTCCGCAAGCGCTTGGCCGAGGTTTCGACGAAGGCCGTCGAGGGCTCCCGCAATTACACGGAGACTCAATTCCAGGCTCTGAAGGCGGAAGTGGACGAGGCTCTTCGGCAGATCCAGGACCAACGGGTCAAAGAGGCAGGGGATCGCCTCCGGAAATTGAGCGAGGAAACGCTCCCGTCGTTGGCCGCCCAGCTTCAGAAGGACGCGGGAGGCGAACTCGAGAGAATCAAGCAAGGACTTGCGGCCGCCGAGAAGAAAACCGTCGAGGAACTGCAGAAGCAGCTCTCCGCGGTGAGCCGGTCGTCCATCGAGTCGCTGGTCCTGGATGCTCGAGCGACGAGTGAAGAATACCGTGCCCACCTCCGCAAGGTGTACCTGGAGTTCCAGGAGCGCGCCGATCGCGATCTTCTCGCCCACCTTCAGTCGACCTCGGATCGGCAGTGTGAAGCCGTCAGCGAGCAACTTCGGACGGAAGTAGCTGCGGCCAGCGAGCGCATCTCGGCCGAGATCAAGACCCTGACAGAGCGCATGGTGAAGGAAGCCTCTGACACACTGTACAAGCAGGTGGGAATAGCCGCCGTCGCGATGA
>Ga0209777_10002409_pt1 | contig 24628 bp, 26 predicted proteins | sample FrelakmetHBP12HB_FD_187147 | JGI IMG/M metagenome (GOLD analysis project Ga0209777, IMG submission 187147) | Freshwater lake sediment microbial communities from the University of Notre Dame, USA, for methane emissions studies -HBP12 HB (SPAdes)... | ecosystem: Environmental > Aquatic >... | reverse complement strand
CAAAACAATTAAAACCAGGTGGAGAATTAGCGGGTTACGTCTAAGGGTGCATATCTATCCTTAGGCCAAATATCCCTTAATTTTAGGGGCGGGTAACAAAGTGGTTAGCGTCCAAAATACTTCTATAGAATCGTCAGAAATATCGACGAAAATATTGACGATTTTTTTATAAAGTAATTAAATTTCTACGGGCAATGTTATTTGATAAAACTAAAATAAAATGTTATGTTTACTAGATATTACATAATTAAATGTTTTAAATATGAAAAATACTATAACTAAGACAATGGCTAAATCAAAAATTAAAAAAGATGCTAATGATAGCAAACTACTCGATATCAAATTTAAGATTCTTGTTATTTCAATAAATAAGTGCATTAAAGAAATAAGAAAGAGACGACCAAAAACCATTCATAATTATCATGCTCTTGTGAGATGGTTTAAAGAGGATAATAAGATAAAAAATGAGACTGTTGGTTTTATAAGAAACAAACAAACTCTTGATGACTTAATATCTTATGTTTATCATTCCAATTTCATAAAGGAAAATTATGATAAAAAAACTGTCGAGGAATTTGTAAAAAAGCTTTTTATTGACTATGTTCATCAAAAAAAATTAACAAAGAATAATATTGCCGAGGAAATAATTGACCATTTTGAAAAAATTCATACATGGAAAATAATTTTCCCTCTAGATAATATTGAACTAAAAATCCCTTATTTTAGGTTAGGGGATCATAAGATAGTTAAATTTACTGAACATCAAAAGAGAAAGTGGAGAGAATATATAAAAATATTTTTCAAATCTAGTCAATTTCCTCAAAATCAAAAAAACCACTTAACATGGTTTAATGAAGAGTATGCCAGGTCGTTAAAGGATAAGATATGCGCAATTATTCAAGTTAAAAAAGGAGATTCTAAAAGAGCAATGGATGAAGCGAAAAAAGAGTTCCAAGTTTTTTTAAATTGTATAAAATATATGAGTTTCACGTGGTATCATGATTATAAAAGTAGAAGGATATTGATACCTGGCCAAAATTACGATAAAACGGCTAGTTTTATAGGATTTAGTGAAACTGTTGGTTCTGCCGGAGTATACGAAAATAAAAATCCATTACCATTTGAACTCGATAACGTCATAGTAAAAAGGATGCATGACTTTGGTTTGAATAAAATAAATGATATTCTCAATATTGATGAAAAGAAAAGAACCCATTTTCAAAAAATGATCTTAAATTCAATAAAATATTATGGGGATGCGGTGTCCGATGTTGATATATCCCAATCTTATGTAAAATTGGTGACAGTTCTTGAATATTTATTGATTCAAGGAAGAGAATCAAAGTCGCATAATCTTGCAGAAAGATTATCGTTTTTAATGCGTAGAAATTACGCCGATAGGAGCATGTATTATAAACATATACGATCATTGTATGATCTAAGAAGTGCTATTGTTCACGAGGCTAAAACAGATATAACGAAAAAAGAATATGATGCTGTTCATACGGTTATTTATAACTTATTACTGCTTATGATTAATATTCATGACAAATTTCAAAATAAGACGGATTTTCTTAATAGATTAAGTGAAATTAAATTTGGTAGAACATATACTTTTCAAAGAAAACAAGTATACATATCGTAAGATCAATAAATTTTTATCAAAAAATAGAAGAAGATGAGATATTACATCTATAGAATGAGTTGAGAGATAATCATTTAACACGCTGGAAACGAACGCTACCAATTTCAAGATGTTTCCCAACTTACTTTATAAAAACATAGTCTTGTTGTTCGAGTCCAAGATCTCGAACATAATTATCTAGCATTTCTGGTGCAACACCAGCTTCTATTACATCAACATTTTTTACTATAATATCACCTCAAAAGGGTTTATTAAACAACAGTTGATAAATTAATTGAAATCAAAAAAGGATAGATATGAATACAGAACAATTTATTAAAAAATTGAAACAATCGAATCTCTATGCAGAATGCCCTTGTGGTAAGGAGTTTAAAATTTCAGAAGCGATTTTATTCGATGGAACAAAACCTTTCCCTCCAGAGGCATTAGAGATACAGAAAGAAATGAAAGAGGAGCTTAAACGTAGAGCTGATGGATTAAAGAAAAGAAAGAAATTAGCAACTGAAAAAGCACAGATAACAACAAGAGCAGTGAATGTTGGTATGAATCTTGAAAAAGTTTTACCAACAATGAAGGATTTCAAATGGGAACTGCCGGATTCAAGAGTTCTTGGTAATCCTATTGATTTGATAACTTTTAATGGTTTTTCTATAAACAAGGTATCTTCCATTAGTTTTATAGAAGTAAAAAGTGGTAAAGCTAAATTAACTGACCATCAAAAATCTATAAAGGATGCTGTTGAAGATAAGAAAGTGTTTTATAAGGAGTTTCGATGAACGAAATTTTTGAAGAATTTCAACAATTTAGGCGTATCCTTTGCATATGTCCTTGTTGCGGGGAAATAGTTAGAGTATCTGATTTAAAATTAAGGGTTAAAGGAACGACAACTAAAACATGGCTCGATGAATATCAAAATAAAGATATGCAACTTATGAAAAAAGAAGGACGTTTTGATGAAAGAGAAGAACAACTAAGAAAAATCGCTCAAAACAAAGGTAGGAAAGAAGCTGAAAAAGTTTTTAATAAAGCGATATTGCCATCCTTAAAAAAATTAAAATATGACCCATATGACGTTAAACCTATACTCAATCCCGTAGATTTTATAATTTTTAAAGGAATGAACAAAAAAGATTCAGTTAGTGAAGTTGTATTATTGTCAAAGACATGTAATTTTAAATCTTTATGTTCAACTAGAAAACAAGTAAAAGATGTCATCACAAAAAGAAATTACGACTTTCAAATTGCAAGGATAGACGATTTAGGGAATATTACGTTTAAATGATGTAAAACTTTACGAAGATTTCTGTGCAGTTATATCTGTAGAATCTTCCAATTATCAAGATATTTGTCCATTGGAATCGGTTTATTTTTATCATCATGAAAATCAAAAGCTCTCTTTCCTTTATCGTCTATCCATATGTAGAAATGATAATCGTCAACTTTGTTAGCTTTTTTCTCAGAGCATATCCTCTTAAATTCTACATTGGGAATAATTAAATAATTAATTTTAATAATTTTTTTAGTGGTTGAATCTATTAAATTGTGAAGAACAACAATATAGAAATCAACCTTGTTTGTTGGTTCATCTACTGATTTTTTTGTTACTATTATCCAAGAAGAGCTACCTTCACCATAACGTTTTCTTTCAATCGGTGAGGGTTCCCAAGTTCTACTTCCTTTAACCTGTATTGTTTTTACAGTAGTTTTTTCTAAATCATATAAGAGTAAATCGATGTTTTTTAATTGTGCATTTGCTGGAAAAAAAACTTCGTATTTTGTTTTGCCTAGTTTGTGACTGATTTCATCTGCTACCAGGGCTTCATCAACGTTTAACGACCATACATTCTTTAAAGTCATACCAATTTAACATGGTTTATAGTTTAATAATACTTTTTAGGAGTTGGGGGAAAATAAAAACCATTAATTCTTAGTGGTGTCTAATCCAAATCCCTATTTCGCCTATATATTATAACTATCCAAAATCTAAATTGAAAACCATTTTTTCTTTTACCTTTATTATTCCTATAATAAAGACAACTTTGTAACCTCACCATTTAATCTTCAAAAAATAAGTGCTGGAAATCTAGGAGGTGAACGAAGACTTCCAGCAAATAGACACACACCCAGGAGGCGATTCGCATATGAGAGATGCAATTGATAACATACAAATGTTGGCTGTGTCCCATAGATTGGTGAGGGGAAATCGTATCACGTCATAGGATTGAAAATCCGTTTATACTTCCAAATACGCGCCGTAAACTCCTTTGAATTAAAAACTGGGGTGAATAATCCTAAAACAACGTTCTTGGATTCTACCCGGTAAAAACTATGGTAATCAACGATTAAGTGTTAAAAAACCTTTGATGTTTCTTCTCTCCATTTGCAATATTCACAGTTGTCACTATGTTTTGGCATCGGACCGTTTAACACATTGTAAGCCTTGTTTATCAAGTTCTTCACATGTATTGGGTCTGTTTTCACTTCAATAACTGCGCAGTGAATACACATTCCGTTGTGCAATTCACAGTCATCAGGATAATAGAATGCCAGATATGCTTTATTGGTTGTCTTGTAACCCATTGCCTTGATTAGATAAGAATAGACATTCAATTGTAATCGATAAGAAGGATGAACATCCTCAGGAGCTTTGGATTTTGTTTTATGGTCAAATGCCACGATATTCTTGTCTTCAATCTCAAAATATTCATCTGGTCTTCCGGTTAATGTAATCCCGTTCTCTTCCTCGTGTGTTAATGTCTTTGGCATATCTACAGCCAATCGTCCAGTAATCTTCCCTTCAAGTATCGGTGGCAATTCGTTTAGTTCCCTGTATTTGTTGAAGTATTTTTTGATGATGCTATCCATTTTAATTGGAATGCTTGACATTGGGCCAGAAGGACGCTTTATTTTCTTTACCTGTGACAACCAAAAACAACGTGGACAGTCTTCAAGCAGATTCAAGCTTGAAGAGGATAATTTGTATTCCATTCCAATTTCTCCTCATAAAAAGAAACAATATCAAGAATTTAGAGTTTTACATATCGAAAACCATAATCTCAGATGCCAAAAATTAAAGTAGAAACAGATAATATCATTATTGAAAAATGCAAAGAAAAGGTTCAGTCAAATACATACTCAATGCAAAGAGCAATAAGAATGATGAATTTTACACCGTTCTTTCTGATATAGAAAAAGAACTGAAACACTACAAAAGTCATTTCAAAAATAAAATAGTTTATTGTAATTGTGATGACCCTTATGAAAGTAATTTCTTTAAGTTCTTTGCTGCTAATTTTATTAATTTTGGATTAAAAAAACTTGTTGTGACATCTTATGGTGGATCGCCCATCATTGGTAGTCAATTACCTTTAATAGACATAAAGGGAATACATGGTAAAGAGCCCATTAAAATTGAAATAAATAAAGTAGAGGATTATAACAAAGATGGTTCTATTGATTTATTAGATGTTCAGTTGTTATTACAGCGTGATGCGAATACATCATCACTTCTTAAACAAGGAGGGGATTTTCGTAGTAATGAATGTATTGAATTGCTAAAACAGGCTGACATTGTTGTAACCAATCCTCCTTTTTCATTGTTCAGAGAGTACGTTGGACAACTTATGAAATACAAAAAAAAGTTTTTAATTATTGCAAATTGGAATGCAGTTACTTACAAAGAAATTTTCCCCCTAATAAAGGAAAATAAAATATGGATTGGCATAAATAGTAATCGTAACTTTTCAGGTTTTATTGTGCCAAAGCATTACCCTCTACATGGAACAGAAGCACGTATTGATGAAAATGGAAACAGAATCGTTTCCTCTAATAATACTTGTTGGTTTACAAATCTTGATAATGTAAAGCGCCATGAAAATCTCATTTTATACAAAAAATATAATCCCAAAGAATACCTCACTTACGACAATTATGATGCAATTGAAGTTTCAAAAACCAATGATATTCCGATTGATTATAAGGGGGCAATGGGAGTACCAGTTACTTTTCTTAATAAATATAATCCTAAACAATTTAAAATAATTAGCTCTAATGATATTAGATTAAACGACAAAGTACCCTATAAGGAACATGGACTTATTAAAGATAAAGATGGGACAATAAATGGTAAGCCAACATATGTTCGTATTGTTATTAAAAATAAGGATGTTAAAAAATGAAAGTAGAATTACATAAAATCCCAATAAAAGACGTAGCAAAAGATTACAAAGATAGTGCTGAAGAGGGTGTAATTGCCTATGGTGGAAAACTTGATATTCGTCCAAAATACCAAAGAGAATTTATATATACTGGTAAGCAAAGAGATGAAGTAATAGAAACAGTAAGAAAAGGTTTTCCACTAAACATAATGTATTGGGTAATAAAGCCCGATAGTAATTTTGAAGTTTTAGATGGACAACAAAGGACCATTAGTATCGCTCAATATGTTGCAGGAGATTTTTCAATAAATGAAAAATACTTTCATAGTTTAACAAAAGAGGAACAAAATAAAATCTTAAATTATGACTTAATGATCTATTTTTGCGAAGGAAAAGAAAGAGAAAAATTAGATTGGTTTAGAATCGTTAATATAGCTGGGGAAAAATTAACTGAACAGGAACTTCTTAATTCAGTATATACTGGACCTTGGCTTTCAGATGCTAAGTTGCATTTTAGCAAAACAAATTGCGTAGCCCATTCTTTAGCTGGTGATAAGGGGCAATTAATGAAAGGTTCACCAATCAGACAAGAGCTCTTGGAAACTGTATTATCCTGGATTAATCATGGAAAAATTGAAGAATATATGTCTAAACATCAACACGACAAAAATGCAGATGAATTATGGGAATATTTTCAAAAAGTAATTGAATGGGTAAGAAAGACTTTCCCTAATTATAGAACAGAAATGAAAGGAATCGAGTGGGGAGAATTATATAATAAGTTCAAAAATAAAAAACTAGATTCAAAAAAATTAGAAAAAGAAATATCTGAATTAATGCAAGATGAAGATGTTACGAACCATAAAGGCATATATCTTTATGTTTTAACTAGAGATGAGAAATATCTAAATATTCGAGCTTTTGATGATAAGCAAAAAAGAAAGGCATACGAAAGGCAAAAAGGTATTTGTCCAAAATGCAAAAAACATTTTAATATAGAAGAAATGGAAGCAGACCATATTACACCTTGGCATGAAGGGGGAAAGACAACTTCTGAGAATTGTCAAATGCTCTGCAAACGGGATAATAGACTAAAATCTGGGAATTAAAGTAAAACTGTTGATTTTCTATTGCTCATTTTGTCTTAATTTTTTATAAAAAAATGTGTTTTCGCTTTTTCAATTAGTAGTTGGTTTTTTAAAGAAATTTTAGTTACCAAGTTACCTTGATTTTACATCTACACTCATTTTTTAATTGTATCTACCACGACCAAAATTATGTACAATGAGGGGGATAAAGATTTTTGAAAATGTAGAAAAACAAAAGTGTTTAGGAGTTGATACCTCATGGACATTCCAAGAAAGAATGGAAAAAAAGGAACAAGGAATCCCAAAAAACTTCCCAAATACCTAGAAAAAACAAAAATCGATGAGATGCTGGAAAGAGCTCGTAATGATAACAAAAGGAACTACCTAATCTTGTTAACACTTTGGAGAACTGGCATCAGGAACAGTGAACTAATCAACCTTAAGAAACGTGATATCAAAATAGATGAACTGACAATACGGCAAGGTAAGGGACACAAGGATAGGATTGTACCACTTGACAACCATCTTTCTGATTTATTGCAATACCACACAGCAAAGCTACCACTTGATGATGTTGTATTTCCGTTAACATCAGCTCAAATACGAAACATCGTTCATAGATACCAATCGAAAGATGAAGTTGTTAAACCGCACACGTTCCGTCATTCTTTTGCGGTTCACTGCTTAAAACAAGGGATGAATCTTAGAAGTTTACAGAAGATACTTGGGCATAATGATTTGGCCACCACTGCTGTGTATCTTGACTTAATTGCTAAGGATATAAAAGAAGATTACAACAAGATTGTATGGTAATTCAAGTTTTTCCCAAGTAAAATTATTTACTCTTACGTTTATGCTTAGCTGTTTTTACTTCTTCAAGATAAACTGGGTGTGGTCGAAATAAAAAAATCTGTATAACTTTAAACGTTTCATCAATGTCATATCTAGAAAATTTAACAACTTCAGATAATACTTCCTCACTAATCTGTCCTTCTTTGATTTTTAGTAAATTATTGAGAGTTCTATGAAGTTCTGCTTTAACTTGTTGGAGACTAAAAAACGAAAATAACAAGATGATTGTAATTATCTGTATAAATAAAACAATTAACAAAAACCACCAATTTCCAACTGAAGTAACAACCATAAAAAAAATCCAACCAGGTATTACGACGAGTAATACAAAAAATATCACTGCACCTATTTTCATCGGTGCAGTATATTCCTTTAAACTCTGAATGACTGGCAACCCTTTTTTATCAACAAATTTAGTAAACCTATCGACTAAGAAAATGCCAACAGAAAAATAAATCGAAATCAAACTTATGGAGATTAATTCAATTGTTCCATTAAAAGGTAAACTAATTTTTCCAGATAAATGAAGTAAAACAATACCTATGTTAACAAGATAAATCACAGTAATAGCTTTCATTAACGCATTTAAGTTTTTAAAAAGTATCTGGATGATATACATCTTGAATGGTTTTCTAAATTGTTTTATTATCTTTAGATTTTCATTTGCTTTATCACCAAGTATGCCTTTTCGTGTGATGTTTATTGTTGAATATATCAACCATAAAAACATGAGAAGAAACGATGCTGGTATCCACGTATACAACAAATCCAATTGAAAACTAAGCCCTAAAGCAATGAATATAGTAATTAATCCACCAATCAATTTAACATAATTATATTCCTGACTCAATCTCTGAAGTTCTTTTGTTATTGTTGATTCTTCTTCATCAATGTTTATGTTCACTAGTTCGTTTGTCACACATTCATATAGTATTAGCTGTTAAAAACCTTAACACTCACTGTTTTTCTGACCAATTTTATATGTTATGAGGTCCCTCCCCATTATCGATGAAAAAAGAATCTATTAAAGTGTATATCCAGCCAGCCAAGTTTTCTCCACTTGGTTATGTTGTTGAAACCAAGAAACAACGGGAATTAACCAAGAAAATTGCTACCGGTGAAGTAGTGTCACACGATTCACCCGAAGAGCAGTGGGATTTACACATGTTTCTAAATCTTTACCTTTTTGAACACGCAACACCAGTTGATACTGTAAACTTACCAGAACATCACCATGGAACAATGGTTTATGAAGCTAAAAGCGGTGGAATTATTCAAATAGACAATAGCATGGGCTGGAGCGAGATTTCGTGTGATACGAGGGGAGCACAATATCTTCAAAATCTGCTGAGGCAAAAAGGATATTCAATAATTACAACGAAGGAAGCTGTCACAGGATAATTCTCTTTTCTACACTTAAAAACTTGTTTAAAACGATTTTAACGCGGATTAAACCTCGAAACGATGAAATTAGAGCAATCAGCGCAGTCTTGCATCGTTCATTTTTATACGCGCGGGAATAAAAAAGCCTCACGGAAACTTTTTGTATCGTTCGATTAAGGTTTTTCTTTTTAGCAACCAACTTGTTTTCTCAAACTACAATTTTCTTCTTCGTTTCCAGAACAACACTAATGCTATTGCACAGACGACAAGGATTATTTCAAAACCAGGTGTTCCTTTTGGCTTTTCAGTCGTAGTACCTGTTACATCTTTATTGCTTTCTTCAACCAAAATTGCTTTTGAGAATATATCTGTAGCATTATCATCATCTGTAATTTTTAGAGTGATTGTGTATGCTCCACTTTTGCTATATTTGTGTTTAGGATTTTTATCTGTAGAGTTTGTTCCGTCGCTAAAGTTCCAGAAATATGAAACAATAGCCCCATCAGAATCTGTAGATAAATCGGTAAATTGCATCGTGTCGTCTATTGTGGGATTTAAAGGTGAATAAGAGAAATCTGCATTTGGTGGATAATTTGGCTTTTCAGTAATAACAGCATAAGTTTTATCCGAACTGGTTGAACCGTTGTTATCAGTAACTGTAAGTGTTACCGTGTAATTTCCAATTTTATTATATGAATGTGTTACAGTTTTTCCAGTTCCATTGGTTCCATCTCCAAAGTTCCAAGAGTATTTAGCGATACTGCCATCTGAATCGCTACTAGATGAACCATCAAATGTAATTGAACCATCTGTAAAACTATAGTAGGGTCCATTTGCATCGGCCTTTGGAGGTAAGTTTGTATCACCAATTGGACCGAACGGCTCAGATGGACCAGAGGGACCTGATGGTCCAGATGGTGGAGGCGGCGTTGAAGGAGTCGCTGCTGTAGTGAATGTGTATGATTTGTTCGTCCAGTAATTATGTTCATCGTACGCTTTTACAGCCCATGTGTATGTGGTTGAGTATGCAAGACCAGTAATGGTACATGTTTTGGTTCCGTTGGTTGCACCAATCCCTGAATTGGTGCCTATGTTGGGTGATGTGGTTATCATCCAGTTGAAGTGATCCCCATCAGGATCCTGGATAGTAATGCTCAGCGAAGACGTGCTGATTGACACCCCGGTTGACCCGTTCGTTGGGTTTGGTGTTGTGATGATTGGTTGTTGATTTACATATTCTTCATAAAGTGATTTTATATCATCAGAAGTCAACACTCCATTGTAAATGCTAACTTCATCCATTGTTCCATTAAAACCATAATAATTAGGATGATGTGGAAGTCCTATTCTAAGATTATAAGGATTAGGATGACCAGATTCTAACCAAGGCGTACCAGTACTAGAAAGAACTCCGTTAATGTAGAATTTAACACTGTCAACATTCGCAGAACCATCCCAAGTTCCGCAGAGGAATACCCAATCAGTTGAAGTAACAGAGCAATTAATATTACCTACTTTGCCATCTATACCTCTAACACCAAAATTCCAACCAGAAAGGGCACTAAGTTCATCAATATTTAAGGTCATATAAAATCCATAACTTGCTGTTTCCCCACCGTTTGATATAAGATAATAATATCCATCAGTTATTGAATCTGGTTTCGCCCACAGACAAATGGTATATGGTGGAGTATTCAAAACTGGGCTTGTAAAATCTACATATCCTGATTCGTATATTCCACCAAAATCTAGGCCATGCCCAGAAAATCCGTCAGTCCATGTTGCGTTTTGGATAGATCCATCAAATCCATATCCAGACGAATCGGAAGTGATATTTCCTGCCCCTTCATTAAAATGCCAGAATGCAACAGATCTCACACTATATGGATACATCAGCGGATAATTATCCTGGTTACTACCACCAGGGACATAATAGGGCGTGTCTCCTATGCCATCACCATTATTATCTATTCCTGTGTAATCATCCCAGTAGTTCCCACCAGAAGGATATCCGTTGTCCCAGATATTTGCACCTGAATCATATGCGTTCTCCAAGTTGCTTATTAGATTATTATGATAAATGAAAACGCTATTAGAATTTCCTGTGATATTAATCCCATATTTAGCATTGCCATAAATGGCATTATTAGTAATATAGAAATTATACGCATAGTTATCATGGAAAATACCATCACCAGCGTTATCATAGATTTCACAATCTGAGATAATAGTGTTTGTCATTTGTGTGCTATGCGAAACAATTCCTATTCCCGCTCTTGCTGCTGAACTAAACCAGCCGCTATAACCATTGCTGTGAATTTTACAATTCATTATCTTATTATTATCGAAATATCCGTAAGCGCTTCTCTCTAACATTATACCGCTTGCATCATTATCATAAATCTCACAATTGATAACGACATTACCTTCCATCTGAGCGTCATGTCCTTCGAGTAATATGCCGTTCCCAGATCGATAATCGCTATTTACAGAGCTGTTATAGATAATGCAATCAGATATTGTGTTATATTTCACATGTGTTGCTGATATGGGATCACGAAATATTATACCGCATCCATTAGCATTTCTAATAGTGAAATTCGAAATAACCATATTGTGACTGGGGACTGTTATGATTGTACCATTTCCGGTTCCATGTGCATCTATTATTGTTGTAATCTTGTTTTCACCGATTAATTTTAGACCATCCTTATTGATCTCTACATTTTCATAATATGTTCCATTGAAAACAAAAACAGTATTTCCCGGATCTGCTGCATTTATACCTTCTTGGATATGTTGATATGGATGTTCAAGTGAACCATCCCAGGGACCAGCGGCGTTGTCATCATCAACGTATATTTCACCAACACTAACGAATTTTGTTATATCATCTATTGCACCTTCATCATCCTCAACTGTTAATGTTACTGAATATACATCTTGTTGCGTATATTCATGTGTTGGATTCTGTTCCTGTGCTGTGTTTCCATCTCCAAAATCCCAATTCCATGAAATAATAGTTCCATCAGTATCAGTGGATATATCAGTAAATTGGATTTCTTCGTCTACACTTGGATTTGATGGGGAATAGGTGAAATTAGCTATCGGCATATCATTCACCGAAGTAACCGTAAACATCGCGGAATCATCGTCCCACAATCCCAGAGGATCCGTAGCCCTGAACGTAATCGTTTCAGAACCATGCCAATCTATATTCGGAATAGAAATTGTTGCAACACGATTCACAATAGATACTGTAAGTTGTACATTACCGGAGTACGTCCATGTCATCTGAGCATCAGTATTATCAATATCAGAAACGTAGTTATCTAAATTGATTGTTGTAAATGCTGAGCCCTCATTTATTGTTTGGCCAGGTATATCGCTTACAACTGGGACATCATTCACCGCAGCCACTGTAAATACCGCAGCATCTTGACTCCACAGACTACCAGGGTCAGTTGCCCGAAACGTAACTGTCTCTGCTCCATTCCAATCAGCATTTGGAATACCAATTGTAGCAACACGAGCCACAATGCTAACCGTTAGTTGTGAGTTGCCGGAATATGTCCACGTCATCTGAGCATCAGTATTATCAATATCAGTGACATAATTATCTAGGTTGATTGTCGCAAACGTTGATCCTTCTGCAATGGTCTGATCTGGGATACCGCTGACTATAGGTGGATCATTTTCAGCTGTGACGGTAAACGTTGCGGCATCATCATCCCAAAGACTACCTGGGTCCGTTGCTCTGAAAGTGATGGTTTCAGCACCGTACCAATCCGCACTAGGGATAGTGATGGTAGCAACACGTGATACAATATTGACTGTAAGACTTGAGTTCCCTGAATATGTCCATGTCATCTCGGCATCAGTGTTATCAACATCAGACACATAATTATCTAGACTAATCGTGGTAAATGTTGAACCTTCAGCAATCGTTTGACTGGGGATATCACCCACAACAGGTGCATCGTTTACAGAAGTCACCGTAATATGTACTGTGGCAATATTGGAGTAAACTGTTCCATCCCACGCCTTATATGTAAAACTATCTGTACCGAAATAGTTGGCAGTCGGAACATAGACAAAAGCCCCATTACTATTGAAACTTGTTATGGTACCGTGGGTTGGATTTGTTACTTTGGTTGCAGTAAGAGAATCGCCATCCCCGTCAGTGTCATTAGTAAGAACACCTGGTGCAGTGACGGTACGTGTAGTATCCTCTGCAGTCGTATAGTAATCATTGTTTGCTACAGGAGGTTTGTTAACGGTAGGTGAATTATATGCATCCCACGCATTTATTCTACCCGAGCCGTAGAGATTGTCTTTTCCTGCGGCCCCAAGGTCGACAGCTGTTGTCTCTAATACGGTTTGCAACTGGCTCGGTGTTAAAGTAGAATCTACACTCAGAAGGAGGGCAGCGGTTCCAGCTACATGCGGTGTGGATGCAGAGGTTCCATAAAAATTCTCTACTCCCTTGATATATGTTGTTACACCATCGGGGCCAGTAACATCTGGTTTTGTTCTAGCATCATTGGTTGGTCCTCTTGAACTATAACTTTCTAAAGAATCATCACCCCAATATGTGGCACCAACGCTTGTAGCCCCTGTAGCATCTGCTGGGCAGGTAAGACTACTTTCAGGATGATCATATGTTGCAAAATTATTGTCAAAGCTATAAAGTTCAAAATGACTGTTTACTGTTGCTGAAGCTTTCAAGATAGCAACATAATACTCATCAGTTACAGAGATTGTTCCTTCAATAGCTTCAGTAGGTGGCTGTGATCCAGTTTGGTAATTTTCTGACCAACCAACTATATTAAGACTACTATCATAAAGATAAAGGTCATAATCCTGATCCGCGGCAGGCCAGTCATTCCAACTTAAATATAAACTTAGATAAGAACCTGCAGATATTGTGCCAAGAGATAATAATTCTTCTCCAGTATCGAAATCATGCCAGTAGTTCCCATTCCCATCGGTATATGTTCCCTCATAATGTTTTTCCGCTAGATTGCCAGCAGCAACGACAAAGAGAATACCATGAGATCGAGCGTTATTAACTATGCTGCATACATCACCAATCCCAGAATAGCCAACTCCATCATAATTGTTAATATTAACATAACTAATTGAAAAACTTATGATATCAACGCCTACAGCAATCGCACGAGATACTGCACTGTTTAATTCGGAGATTGTATCAAAATTATAGAGGTATAAATCAGCCTGCGGCGCAACGTCTAGCACAATTTCAGCACAAGCAGTACCATGATCAATGCCACATTCAATGTCATGATCTGCACGATATGATGTCGCCTCTTTTATACGGGCTGATGGTAAATCGGGATCCGTAGCATAGCCGTCAAATCCATCATCAATCACAGCTACCTTTACCCCTGCACCTGCATAGCCTGCAGCTTGAACCAAATCTGCACTAATAACAGCTACCCCTTCGCTTGTAGCTGTAGGAACGTGTTTAACAGGACTACGAATATACTGGACATATTCTTCTTTAGACAAGTCAAGTATTTGATCAACAGGGAGTAAAATCTGTGCCAAAGATTTATAATGATTCTCGATCTCAATGTCGCTACTAAAACTGGTTAGTGTACCCAACATCACTTCATCTTTGAGTATTACTTCAAGTCGAACTTTATCGCCGACGAAATCGAAATCATTTAATTGTTTAAAATTGGGATTACTGAAGGTTGTAAATCGAGTTAGCAGATTTGATACACTCTGTTCAAGTTTTCCATTGCCGATTTTTTTCTGTGTCATCAAACTAGAGATATTTTCTTTTAAAACGTTGATTTCAGATGGTTTTGCGTTTGCAAAATTACTAAAGTTTACAAAGAAAAGCGCTAAAACTATAATTAATATGGCTATTTTTCTCATAATTGCCTTCCCCATATGACCCTTGGTAGTATATGACACAGGCTTAAATGTTTCTACAGATACCATGTTTTACAACATTTTGCTGTTTTTATGCTGATTTTTTACAATTTGTTACATTGATTTCGTTTCAACAAAAACTACCTTATAAAACCTCAGATAACAAATGTTAATCTATAGAAATAAAAAAAGAACACATCAACCGTTCAGCGTTCATAAACAGTATTGCAATTTTTGCATCTGAAAATGTGTTCCTCGCTATCCCATATGACAGTTCCATAACACGATCCCGTTTGACATTCTATTGCTTTTAATTTAGGAGTACCTTTTAGCTCACAGGATAATGCCTCCTGGCATATCTTACTTATGTTCATGTCGGCTTTTTTGCATTCTTCTGCTAATCCTTCTGGAAGATAAATTGTAATGTTTGGCATTTTAGACCTCCGTGCGCATTGGTTTCTGTTTATGTTTTTCCTCTACAAAATTAACCTTCATGGGTTTCTGTATGTATTTTTCCACTACAACATTAATCTTTCTGGGTTTCTGTATGTTTTTTATTACTTTAACAGTAACCTCCATTGGTTCTGGTTTACGTTCTTTTGTCCAGATAGTAATTTTTTCTTCTTTGTTATGATTAATTTTATTTTCTTTCATTTTATCACTATGATATAGATATACGTATACGCATATTTATAGTTTTAGGCTCGTTCTAAGTCAGAACTACTTTATAAATCCTCAGATAACGGATGCTAATCTGCAAAACAAAAAATCAAGTAATATTTTATCGCGTTAATCATTAACATTATATATGATTCTAAATCGTTTTAATCCACATTTTCAGGAAGATAAAACGAAACCTATCATCGCGCTGGTATGATTCATCCTAAAAATTTTTACTTCCGTATACTCCGTTTTTGACGGGGTAAAATTCAAAATTGGGTTTTCGTAGTGATGATTGTGTTTAACCCTATTTGATGTGGCCCATCCTAACTATGCACATGAAATTATTCATAAATATCCAATTCTTGTTGACCTGAAAACCAAGACTTCAAAGCAGTTTTTAATTTCTTATCCGAGTACCATAGATTTTTTATTTCATTAAAATCATCCTTAATCATCTGAAATAATTTATCAAAAGTTTCTGTAGTATCTGCTTCCAATAAAATACTTCCACCAGCGACTTTAGCACCAACTTTTTTTGCCATATTAGTACAATATGTATTAAATGCTGTATCTTTCTCAATTTTTCTTGCTAAATATTCAGTATTAAATTGTTTAAAATAATAACCATAGTCTATCTTTGTTTTATCGGTGATAATCTCTTCTTCTCGAATCTGATTTGACCATATTTTAAAGGTACTAAAAAAATCTTCAATAAAATATCTTGATTTTGGATGATATGTAAAAATCCTTTCTCTAATGTCATTTACTGCATCTGGGGATTCTCCAACAATGCAAGAAGTTAAATAGATATGGGGGGAAACAATTTTAATTAACTTCAAAATCTTATTTTTAAATTCTGAGTTATTCAAAAATAAATCTTCAAAAGAAAAATTTGTTGAATCGATTTGAATATCACCGTAGATCTCTCTATATTTTCTTGAATTATATAGAATAGAATTAAATGATATTTTCTTTCCCTGAATTTCTAAAAACCCTTTTGTTTTTTGAAATAAAGAATCTGGATTTATCTTTTCTCGTATGCTATCTCTGATTTTTTCTATATTTTTATCTTCTATTAACAACTCACCGCTTAGCTCTTCAAATAAAGCTTTATTCCATAATTCATAACTTATATCTTTTATTTCAAGTACATTTTCAATTCTATTTTTGAATGCAACTTTTTTAACATACTGTTCAATCGGAGCTACGTTACTAAATTCAAATTTATATTTTAGCCAAAGAGACATGATACCCCCATTACGCTCATATCTTTTTTAAATATAAGTAAAATTTCTATTTTTCCCAAAAGATAAACTGGATTGATATTCCCATAGTTGTTGCATAACTTATTTTTTTTATCTCTAATATACAATCTTCTTTCATTTCTAGATATTTTTTCGCAAATTATTATGGCTCTATCAATTTTCTTACCTTTAGATATTAGTTGCTGAGCAGTATTTTTTAATTGACTTAAAGCTTTTGAAATATGTCTTTTAGATTTCCCTTCAATCAATAAATGAGTACAATCATGATGGTGACAATATCCATCGCAAATTCCACCACTATCTGATATTTCTAAATTATTCATCATATCTTCTTCATAATACCTTTCATCAACTTCTGGATGCTCCATTATCATTCTAACATATTTGTCTTTATTACCAAATGAAGTCATCCTTAATGTCACACCTTTCCCTAACAAATTGTAATGATTAGTTGTATAAAAACTAACACTATAAAGTAATAGGGTTGTTTTTCCAGATAATCACTACAATAGTAGTTTAGATGTCATTGGAGTAATACTCCATATTGATTTTGTTCACCTTCAATGTGAACTTTGGTGACACCTTTTAAATGTTAAGTGGTCCCCATCCCTACATGAGGCAAAAATATGACCAAAAAAGAAGTTAGAAAAACTAAGCTGGTGAAAAACGACAAGAAGGAACTCTTTGATCAGAACGGCAAATTAGTTATCCCAAAGAAGAAAACTGATGCAGAAATTGATGCAGCTGTGGAGCAGGCACAGAATACTATTAACGAGGCATATGTACAAGTTGGAAAGAAGCCGCCACTTACTCTGGACGAGCTAAAAGAAAAAAAGCGAGCATATTGGAGAAAATATTACAACTTAAATAAAGATAAGTACAAAATTTGGAATAGAAATTGGAGAGAAAATCAGAAGAAATCTAAGTAACTATCCCTAAAACTCTCCTCTTTTTTTAAACCCTATCGACTGAAAAAAGAAATCCTCCATGATGACTATAGTTACTCATAGAAAGTTTAGTTTTCAAATCAATATTTTTCCTAGAGCTTAAAATACTATAATTTTCAGAAATATCAAAAACATCACGACGTATACATGCAGTGTTCCTTAGAGGGATAAAAACATTTTTATTTTTTTGCCAATCTTGAAGTGACATACTCTTTTTTATTTTGAAATAAGAAGGTTTGTAAAGTAAAGAGGAAAATACTCTTTTGTTCCTTTTTTCAGGAATGATTTTACATTTTTTCTCTTCTGTTAAAATATTCAATAAGTCAACCGGAGATATTCCTTTCTCTATTTCATCTGAGTGTTCTAAATAATTTGAAAAACAAAAAAGTGGATTGTAAGAACGAGCAAAAAAGAATTCGATTGATTGATCATCTTTAATGAAGGGCATTAAAAATTCGGATAATTGGTACACATGTGGTTTGTTAGGAATTAAATATAAAATTTCATTTTCTATTGCTTCTTTTCTAAAATATTCGTTTTTACGGACATCTTTTGATAATTTTTTTTTGTCAACATTCCCAAGCCCATCTGCGTTTTCAATGTAATCTATGATAAAACATCTATGTTTTGGGCAACACAACCAATGAAGTAATGTCATAATTTGATTTATTGATTTGAAATATGGGACCGAGTTCCTAATATGCCCTCCAGGGATTCCTTCATTTGGTAAGGATATCTTCTCATTGAGCTGCTCTGAACAATTTTGATTATGTTGTTCTTTTATCTTCTTTAAAGGGTCGATGTAGTTGTCCTTATCTACATTGATTTCGTGGGTAATGCTATAGCTTTTTGAATTTTTAAAAACATCAATTTTTAGCGGATTATCAGATTTATGAACACTGTTAATCTGAAATCTCAGGTTGGAATTAATCATATAAAAATTATTTCTAATTTTATTATTTTCCTGTATTTCAATTATTAATCCTGCTTCTAATGCTTTATGAAATGCACGGTCTTTTTGGTCCAATGTGGATTTTGAAAAAACTGAAATTTTTTGCGAAACATGAGGATTATCTCGTCTAAAATCACTATTTTTTGAGACGTTAAAAACGTATAATCGGAAGAGTGTATCTAGAAAATAGCGAAGTTCTTTTTTTGTAACAGGCTGAATTAATAACATACAGGTAATTAAATCTCGTCCTGTCTTATCAGTAAATAAATCTCTTATTTTGTCAATTTCAATTTCCATTTTAGTCTCTTTGTCTCAATTTTCTCGGTAGTATTTAAGGACTTCTTTTTTAATTTTTGAATTGGAATGGACCTCATTCCAAACATAAAAATGGAGGCAAAAAAATGGATGATATTGAAGAAAATAAGACGAAACTAGAGAATGAGAAATACCCAGGTGAGTTCAAAGTGCTTAAATGCGACAGAAGAAAATTGTTTGATAGTAATGGGCGGCTAAAAATTCCAGGAGGGATAAAATGAAATCTAAAATAGAAAAAAGCCAGAATAATGAGGCAGATGAGAGCACCCTGAGCAGACGGCGACTTCTCAAGGCGGGATTCCAGGAGAGGAAGCATTTTTGGTTTAAACGGAGTGAATTTGGCACTATACAAATTTCGAAGTGAGGGATACAATGAAATCTGAAATCAAACAAAGCCAGGATGATGAGGTTGATGAAAGCACGATTTTGGAAAAAGAATATCTTGAGGTATCAAAAAAATTGGCGTTAGCAAGAAAGCAATTTGATATTTTAGAGAAACGACATTGGAATGTACGTAGAAAATTTGAACGAGCGAAAGGCTTCCTATGGCGTAATGAATATGATACAATAGAAGTTGAGGGCAAAGAACTAATTTTGTTGTACTACAGAGGGGAGCTCGTCATTAAAAATGATTTAGACGAACTTGTCGAATATTATTTTAGAAACATGTATACGCGAGTTTGCCCGGAGGAAGTGTGATATAATGAAGTCTGAAATCGAGCACCATGTAATGGTTATTAAAAAAGCAGCTGAAGAAATCCAGAAGAACCACGACAAAATGGACGTTCTAATTAACATGCGGTATGAGAAGCCAGTGGGTTCATCAGTGATCCATGTTGTAACTTTATCCAAAATCTGTCTACAAATCTATAATGGAACACCTTTGAAAGAAGCAATCGATGACGTTCTCAATGAAACTTTTAAAGGCATAGGAAAGGGAACGCTCAACGCATACAGAAACGACTACAGATTATTTTTCAGAAAGATGATAGACACCATTAATAAGAAGGACTAATATGAAATTGGATGAAAGTTCTCCCGAAGGAAAAAAGGAAATATCCAATAAACAAACATTGGAAAAAGATAAAAATTTGCGAGAGAAAATAATTAAAGAGCAAAAACTCGAGCAAAAACTGCTTAAGAATAAAAACGTGCTAGTAAAAATCGTTGAAGAAGTTCACAAAGAAGGCCTTGTTGGTGAGGAAACAAGTATCCTTACTTTAATCAATAAAATATTTCTTAGGCTGGTAAAGAATTATTCCCCAACAAGTTCGAATGTTTTAATATCAGATAAAACAGGAAGCGGTAAAGATATTATCGCATCTAGTGTGTGTAATGCTATTCTGCCAGAAAATAATTACCATCATCGTACAGACATTTCGGATAAAGCCTTTGATTATTGGCAACCAATTACTGGTTGGGAGGAAATCAATGGAAAAAAAGTTCCAATAAAAGACTCATGGGATGAACACGTTATACATTTAGAAGATCCGAGAGATGATGCGTTAACTGGGCAATCCTTCAGGGTAATGGCCTCAGGAGGTACACATGTAACGAAAGTCATTAATCTTAAACCAGTAACGATTGAGATAGATGGCAAACCTGTGATAATTGTCACTTCTTTAAACGCAACAATTGATGAAGAGGGGCAAAGACGGTGGGATTCTCTACGTATTGACACGTCAGAGAAATTAACAGAGGCTGTCAAGAAAAAAATTTTGTTACGGGCAAGTGGAAAAAATAACAATGGGAAAAATGAACTGCTTCGCCATGCTGTTAAAACCCTTTTATCATCCCATAACGTTGTTATTCCTTTTGCAGAGGAATTGGAAAAGTATCTTCCAAATACTCTTATCATGAGAACACAATTAAAAAAGTTATTGGATTACATAAAATCCTCTGCTGGTCTGCATCAATGGCAGAGGGAAAGAGATGAACAAGGACGATTGATTGCTACTTGGTTTGATTATGATTATGCTAGATTTGTTTTTACAATATTGAAGGATGTTGAAGGGATTACACTAAACAGTGCTGAAGAAGAATTTATTGTTTTTTTAAGAGAGCAAGATGAACCTATATCAATAAGAGATGCTTATGTTGAATTTAAAATAAGAAGTATGGCATGGATATATGATCATCTTGATTCATTTGTATCAAAAGGGTTAATTGAAGTATCATATGAACCAGATGGTTATAATAGAGATATTAAAAAGATTAGGGCAACCAAGTGTTGTGAGAATTTTGATTTACCTTCATCCCTTTGGTTTTCTACCCAAGTCCAAAAGGGATTAGAAAAGGAACAACAGAAGGAATTCAAGAGTTTCCAGAGTTTCTCCCAGATTCTGAAGATTCTTGATAAAAATAGGGAAAAAGTGGGATTAACACCTATTTTTAGTGATTGGTATGATAAACCAGTAGAAAACCAAGAAAACCAAGAAACAAACACAGGATCAACAGAAGTAAATAAAACTAAAATCAAAAATAAGAAAAGGAAAGAATCAGAAGAAAAGCTCCAAGAAAAACTCCTTAAATTAAAAAATTCCATTGAAGATAACAAAAAAGCTGGGTATAAGATTGATGATACTTTCCTCTCAAATAATTTTGGAAAGAAATTTATCCAACATTGTAAAAAACAAAATTTACTAATAAAAAATGGGGAGGGAGAATATGATTTTCACTGGAGATGATTATAGATGGGATGCAGAAAAACTTGTAGAGGTGATGTAATGAAAAAAGATGTAATGGCTAAAGGAAATGTAAAAGCAGATGGATTGGAACCGAAAATACTTGTTGACGACGAGTGTATGTGTTGGCGTTCGCTTAGCGTTCGTTGTGATGACCAACCTACAGAAACTAAGGAAAAAGGATATACTGGCTCAACTTATGAAAAAGTGCACATTCAATTAAGCTATAACCCTGAGAAGAAGTTATATAACTTAAAAGTAGGAAGAAAATTTAGTCGTGGGATAAAAATTATTAGTAGTATGTGGTTCGGAGAGCGGCAATTCGATGCTATATGTGACTCTTTGAAAATACACAAAACTAATACAGAACAGCTATTAAAGTTAGCTCATAGGGTTCAAGATAACTACGAAACAAACGAAATCCTTTTTGGTCATGAAATTTCACGCACATGGGAAGGTAGAAATCGTTCGGAAGATGCTTTAGAACTTTTGATGGATACAATTGAGTTAGTTGGTCTAGTTAAAAAATGTGTGGCGAAAGATTTTGTGTCTAATGTAGAAAAAATCGAGAAAAAAATCGAATTAATAGAATTGCGTCTCAAAAATATCCACAGCATCTTTTGCGATGCTGAAAGATACTTTCATGAACTAGAGCGATGGCAAACTGAATTTTATGGGGCAGACCAGGAAGAGCCCCATGTGGATGATAAAGAGGAATTTAATGGAGATGATTAAGCATGATATATCGAATCAGTGCGGGGATTGGTCTACGAATTTATGATTTACTAATAGAGGTAAATTCGCTTAACGACATTCCAAAGTTTCTGGAACGATATCCATTTTTTGAAAACCCGGACAATAAACAAGTAGCTCTGTTTGATGCAGAAGAGCTAGATGCGGCGCAAGTCAAAGAATTATTGCCTCCAGGTACGCCTATCACTTCAGTTCACGATTGGGAAATTATACGGCAGAAGGAACGTCGTCAGAGATATAAAAAGAGTGAACAAAGGAGGGCCAACATATGCAAGATCAAATAATTTTGGTTGATTTGTTCAATGAAGCAGCTAAAATGGGTTGGACTTATTTAGGCCGTGTTGATGAAGAAAATTCCTGGCAAGGAGTTGCAGAAATTTGGTGCAAGGACGAAAAATTTGTACTGTTAGCAGATGGGGGAAATGGATATTGTGGCTTTTTGAAATACCTCGCCAGGGATGAAGTGATAAAGAGACTCTTTGATTGGGAAGAAAAAATGCAGGAATTAAAGGATGTAAAATATTCAAAAAACGCTAGAGAATGATGTTCCACTGCCACCCGCTCTTGAAACATATGCAAGATTTAACAGGAAGGAATATCGAAAAGCTAGCAGTATTGGAACTGATTATATACCTTGAAAAGCAAGTCGACCAAATCACATTACAGAGCATAAAAGAACTAGAGCGATTGAACAAAATGAGGAAAACGCAGGGAATATACCAGAAGAATCGCATTGATCGACTGTGTATTACGTCAGCGATAAAACACTTTAATAAAGAGGTTCTTTCCCAGGAGAAAAACATCAATAAAACTGATAATAAACGTGTTAAACGAAGGTGAATAAGACCATGGGAACAAAATCACATTTGGATTTTGATACCGCTATAACCGAATTTACACGATATTTACAGCTGCATCGATATAGTAAAAATACAACCGATGGTTATCTAAGGACAATTAAACAGACTCTGTCTGATAGGAATCTTAAAACTCTTAAACAACGTGATTTAGATGATATTGCTATTCAATTAGGGGATAAATACCAATTAAATGGAAATAGGCTGCGTTATGCAGCTGTCAATCTCTTCTGTAAAAAAATACTTAAAAGAAAAGGGTTGTATCTTGAGATAGAAACATCAGAGATAAAAAACAAAGACGTTCTTATTCCTGAGCAGGTAGAACAAATCCTCGAGATCGCGAAAAAGAAACGCAAGGTGGTATACGCAACTATACTTTTACTATATGATGGTGCTCTTAGGAGGAGTGAAGTTTGCAATCTTAATGTTGAAGACGTGAATTACGAGACTGGAGAACTTTATTTGAGGAAAACAAAAACCGGTGACGGTATTGTTAATATAAATAGTAGGGTAGTAGAGGCTGTTAAGGGCTATCTTTTATATGAACGAAAACCAACAGAACAAGCTGAGAAAGCTTTATTTGTAAATCAATTTGGTGACAGAATAGGAGAACGTTTCATTAGGAGCAATCTCAAACAATGTGCAGTTGAAGCAGGAATCACAAAAAGAGTTTATCCACATATGTTACGAGCATCTTCCATCACTCGTATGCTAAACGATAGAGCAAACCCTTTAACAGTTCAACTACACGCAAGACATCATAGTTTTAAAACAACAATGATTTACAATCGACCAACGCAACAACAGATGAAACAGGAAATCGAGAGAATTTTTGTTACAAAAAAAGATATAACTGATGTGGAGAGAGAAAAAGCAGTGATAGATAGATTTCTGCGTGGTGAGATCTCAATTGAGGAAATGAGCAGGCTGCTAGAAGTTATGCGACCAAAACAATTAAAACCAATAACAGAATTAACGGGATATCTTTAAGGCCGCATATCTAAATTATGAGCCAGGTATCCTTCCAATGGGCGGATAACAAAGTGGCTATGTGGCGGACTGCATATCTGCCTGCGAGGGTTGGTATAATAAAGATTGAAAATGAACCCAAGTTAATATCAATTTTCTTAATTCTTCTCTAAACTTCTTTTGGTTACCATTAG
>Ga0209777_10002408_pt1 | contig 24642 bp, 23 predicted proteins | sample FrelakmetHBP12HB_FD_187147 | JGI IMG/M metagenome (GOLD analysis project Ga0209777, IMG submission 187147) | Freshwater lake sediment microbial communities from the University of Notre Dame, USA, for methane emissions studies -HBP12 HB (SPAdes)... | ecosystem: Environmental > Aquatic >... | reverse complement strand
TGGACCGGCTCGCCGAGTCCCGCACCAAGGAGCTCGGCGGAAAACCGGCCTTCAAGGGGTACAACGGCTACCCGGCCTCCATCTGTATTTCCATCAACGAGGAGGTGGTCCACGGCATCCCGGGTGACCGGAGAATCAAGGAGGGCGACCTGGTTTCCCTGGACTTCGGCGTACTGCTGGACGGCTACTACGGCGACGCCGCAACCACCCTCCCCGTGGGCGAGGTGGACGCGGAAGGCGTCCGGCTCCTCGGCGTGACGCGGGAGTGCCTCGATCTGGCGGTGGAGAAGGCCCGCGTGGGGAACCGGGTGTCGGACGTTTCGCACACGGTCCAGAGCCATGCGGAACAGAACGGCTTTTCGGTGGTGAGGGAGTACGTGGGACACGGCATCGGCCGCGCGCTCCACGAGGAACCGCAGGTCCCCAACTGGGGAGAACCGGGCCGCGGGCCCAGGCTTCAGGCCGGTATGGTCCTGGCCATCGAGCCCATGATCAACGAGAAGGGGCGCGAAGTGATGGAGGAGCAGGATGGCTGGACGGTCCGGACCAAGGACAACGGCCGCTCCGCCCACTTCGAGTACAGCGTGGCCGTCACCGAGCACGGGCCGAGGGTCCTGGGGGTTGAGGCAGGATGAGCAAAGACGATGTCATCCAGATGAAGGCGACGGTCAAGGAGGCGCTCCCCAACGCCATGTTCCGCGTCGAGCTGGAGAGCGGACACAGGGTCCTGGCGCACATCTCGGGCAAGATGCGCAAGCACTTCATCCGCATCCTGCCGGGGGACCAGATCCTGGTGGAGCTCTCCCCCTACGACCTGAACCGGGGGCGCATCGTTTACCGTTTTAAGACTTGAGTGGAGCGTTACCATGAAAGTGAGACCTTCGGTCAAGAAAATCTGTCCCAAGTGCAAGATCATCAAGCGCAGGGGCGTCATCCGGGTCATCTGCGATAACCCCAAGCACAAGCAGAGACAAGGGTAAGGAGGAACGCCGTGGCTCGTATCGCAGGAGTAGATCTCCCCATTGGCAAAAGGGTCGAGGTGGCCCTGACGTACATCTACGGCATCGGCTTGTCCCGGTCCCAGACCATCCTGGGGAAGGCCGGTGTAAGCGGTGACATCCGTGTCAAGGACCTGACCGAGGACGAAGTGGCCCGCATCCGGAAAATCATCACCGAAGAGGGCAACGTCGAAGGCGATCTCCGCAAGAAAATGCAGATGGAGATCCGCCGCCTCATCGACATCGGCAGCTATCGCGGAATCCGCCACCGCGTGGGGCTTCCCGTGAGGGGGCAGCGCACGCACACCAACGCGCGGACCCACAAAGGCCCCAGGCGGGCCATCGCGGGCAAGAAGAAGGCGGCCGCTAAGAAGTAGTGGGCCCGAGCAAGGAGAGAGACATGGCCAAAACAGGGACTGGACGGAGAGGACCTCGCCGGGAGAAAAAGAACATCCCCATGGGCGTCGTCCACATCAACGCCAGCTTCAACAACACGCAGATCACCATCACGGACCTGGAAGGCAACACCGTGGTCTGGACCACTTCGGGCTCAAGCCAGTTCAAGGGGACGCGGAAGGGCACACCCTTCGCCGCCCAGGTGGCCGCCCGCTCCGCATGCGAGAAGGCGATCGAGCACGGCATGCGCGAGGTGGACATAAAGGTCAAAGGCCCCGGCGCGGGCCGCGAGTCCGCCATCCGCGCCCTCCAGGCCACGGGCATGAAGATCCGCTCGATCCGCGACGTGACACCCATTCCGCACAACGGCTGCCGGCCCCCCAAGCGCCGGCGCGTGTGAGTTAGGAGGACCACCTTGGCACGGTATCATGCTGCAGTCTGCCGCCTCTGCCGCAGGGAGGGCATCAAGCTCTTCCTCAAAGGGGACCGGTGCTTTAAGGAAAAGTGCGCCATCGAAAAGAGAAACACTCCGCCAGGCCAGCACGCCCGGCGCCGCGGGAAGATGAAGGGCTACGGCCTTCAGCTGAGAGAGAAGCAGAAGGTCAAGAGGATTTACGGCGTCCTCGAAAAGCAGTTCAGGGGCTACTTCCAAGAGGCCGACAGGATCCGGGGCGTCACCGGCGAGACCCTCCTGTGCCTCCTGGAGAAGCGCCTGGACAACGTCGTTTTCCGGCTCGGGTTCGCCAACTCCCGGTCCCAGGCGAGGCAGTGGGTCTCCCACGGCCACGTCCTGGTGAACAGCCACAGGGTGGACGTCCCCAACTTCCAGGTGAAGCCCGGGGACGAGGTCCGCACCGACGCCCACATGTCGAAGAACCCCTTTCTGACGGCCTCCATCGAATCGTCCAAGGGCCGCGGCGTCCCAGAGTGGCTCGAGCTGGACGGCGAGAATCTGAAGGGGCGGGTCATCCGGGAACCCCAGAGGACGGACGTCACCTATCCCATCGAGGAGCAGCTCATCGTCGAGCTGTACTCGAAGTAAGCTCCTGAGGAGCCGAGGACCATGCAAGCATTCCAAATGCCCTCTCTCATTGAGTGCAACATCGAAACGCTCACGGACCGCTACGGCGAGTTCGTGGCCCAGCCGCTGGAGCGCGGGTGGGGGATTACGCTGGGCAACTCCCTGCGCCGCATCCTGCTCTCCTCCATCGAAGGCGCCGCCATCACCTCGGTGAAGATCGAGGGAGTCCTTCACGAGTTCACGTCCATCCCCGGCGTCATGGAGGACGTGACGGACGTGGTGCTGAACATCAAGGCGATTCAGTTCATCCAGCACAGCGATGAGCCCAAGAGCCTCAGGCTCTCGATCAAGGGGCCAGCGGAAGTGAAGGCCCGGGATATCCAGCACGACGGGACCATCCGCATCCTCAACTCGGACGCTCCGATAGCCACGCTGAACGAGGAAGGCTCCCTGGAACTTGAGCTGCTCCTCAACAAGGGGCGCGGGTACGTTCCCGCCGAAGCGAACAAAGTCTCGGACCCCACATACATCGCCATCGATTCCATCCACTCGCCCGTGAAGAAAGTCAACTACGAAGTGACCGAGACGCGCGTGGGCGAGGCCACGGACTACGAGCGGCTCAAGCTTGAGGTCTGGACCAACGGCGCCATCACGCCCCAGCAAGCCGTAGCCCAAGCGGCGACACTGCTCACGCGGCACCTCGACCTCTTCAGGGCCCTCACGGGTCCGGACGCCGCGGTGATCCCCCAGGGGGCCAAGCCCGCAGCGGGCAGCGACTTGGAGCGGCTCCTGTCCCAGCCCATCGCCGACCTGGACCTTTCCCAGCGCGTGGCCAAGGCCCTCCAGGCCATGGAGGTCGAGACCTTGAGGGACCTCGTTCGGATGACGGAGAAGGAGCTCGGAAGCACGAAGAACTTCGGCCAGAAGTCGCTGAAGGAGGTCGCGGAGCTCCTCGAAAAAATGGACCTGACCCTCGGCATGAACGTGTGAGGCCGCTATGCGCCACCGTATAGACCACCGGAAGCTCGGACGCACCACGGAACACCGGATCGCAATGCTCCGGAACCAGGCCATCAGCCTGGTCCGGCACGACCGAATCCAGACCACCCTCGAGAAGGCCAAGGAGCTTCGCCGCTTCGTCGAGAAGCTCATCACCTTGGCCAAGAAGGACACCCTCAACAGCCGCCGCCTCGCCGCCCGCCACGTGCAGGACCCAGAGGCGCTCAAGAAACTCTTCTCCACGCTCGGTCCGCTCTACGCCCAGCGGCCCGGCGGCTACACGCGCATCCTGAAGCTGGGGACGCGCAAGGGGGACGGGGCCCAGATCGCCATCATCGAGCTCGTGGGCCGGGAGCCCAAGTTCGAGGAGAAGACCAAGAAGGCCAAGAAGACCAAAGCGCCAAAGGAGTCCCCGGAGGCCAAGACCCCCGAGGCCGAGGAACCCAAGAAGCCCGCCCGGAAGGCGAGGGCCAAGACCAAGGTGGAGCCCGAAGCCGCCGAACCCGAAGCTGTGCCCACACCAGAGGAGTGATCCTCACGCGGGCAAAAGAACGTCTCACCACAAAGGCACCAAGACACCAAGAAGGACCTAAGAGACTTTTTGGGTTTCCTTTTGGTGTCCTTTGTGTCTTGGTGGTGAATTCTTCTTTTCGCTTCTTCTCATGACTTCGCTCTTCAAGCCGCCCGCCGATTCGGTGCCGCTCGCGGAACGGATCCGGCCCAGGAACCTCGAAGACCTGGTCGGGCTCCAGGGCGTGCTCGGCCCGGACACGCCCACGGGAGGCCAACTCGGGGCTGATTCGCTCGTCAGCAGCATCCTGTGGGGGCCGCCGGGGAGCGGCAAGACCACCTTCGCGAGAATCGTCCAGAGGACCACCGCCAGGCCCTTCGTGGGCCTTTCGGCCGTCATGTCCACGCTGAAAGAGGTCCGCGAGGTCATGGAGCGGGCCCGGACGCGGTGGCGGGGGGATGGCGTCCCGACTGTGCTTTTCATGGACGAGATGCACCGGTTCAACAAGGCCCAACAGGACGCCTTCCTGCCGTACCTCGAGGAAGCCTCCGTGATCCTCCTGGGGACCACCACCGAGAACCCGTCTTTCCATTTGACTTCGGCCCTGCTGTCCAGGTGCCGCGTCCTCGTCTTTCCGCCCCTCGGTGAGGAGGACATCCTTAAGATTCTTGAGAGGGCCACAGCGGCGGATCCCGTCCTTCGGGAGAAGGGCCGGGAGATCCCGAGGGGGGTCCTCGCAGAGCTCGCGCGGATGGCCGCGGGGGACGCGCGCTTCGCGCTCAACGCCCTGGAGGCCCTCGCGCTCCAGTACCCCAGAGATTCCGAGATGACACCCGCCGAGGCCAGGCGCTGGCTCACCAGCGGCCGGGTGGTCTACGACTGGGGCGGGGAGGAGCACTACAACCTTATCAGCGCCTACCACAAGTCCATCCGGAACAGCGACGTGGACGCCGCCCTCTACTGGCTCTTCAGGATGCTGGAAGGGGGGGAGGAGCCGCTCTACATCGCGAGGCGCCTGGTGCGGGCCGCCAGCGAAGACGTAGGCCTCGCCGACCCGCAGGCCCTGAGGCGGGCCCTGGACGCCAAAGACGCCATCGATTTCCTCGGCATGCCCGAGAGCGCCCTGGCGCTGGCCCAGGCCACGATATACATGGCCGCCGCGCCCAAGTCCAACCGTGTCTACACAGCGGAGCACGCGGTCAAGGAAGATTTGGCCAAGGGGTATCGGTACCCCGTGCCCCTGGTGATTCGAAACCCCGTGACCAAGCTCATGGCCGGACAAGGGTACGGCGAGGGCTATAAGTACGCCCACGAAGAGGAAGAGGGCACCGCGGACATGGAGTGCCTCCCGACCCAGCTCAAAGGGCGCGTATACTACGAACCTAAGGATGCGGGCTTCGAAGCTCGCATCGCCCAGTGGATGGAACACTGGAAAGAGCGTCGAAGAAAAGCTTCGAGGAAAGTTAGGAGTGAAGAGTGAGGAGTGAGGAGGGAAAGAAAAAAAAACATCAAAAAAGAGCCGGCCTTTACTTCGAAAGGCAGGTTGGGGTCTTTCCTTTCTCCTTACTCCTAACTCCTAACTCCTCACTTCTCCGATGCCTCGTGGCGGCCATACTTGTGACAGCGGCGTTTGCCAGCAACGCCCAGCGGGTGGTCGTGTTCCCCTTGCATCAGGAGGCGGGGCCGCCGTCGGCGAGCTGGATCGGCACGGGCCTGGCCGTGGCGCTGGACGAGGCCCTCACGCGAGGAGGGGTCCTCAACATCCCGCTCGAAAATCTCGAGAGACTCTACGACCAGGAGGGGCTCGTCAGGGATCCCGCGTTCTCGGTCCCGTCCCTCGTGGCGCTCTCCAAACAGATGGGCGCCGGCGTCCTTATCGTAGGGGAGTTCAGGACGGACGACACATCAGCCACCGCGCGGCTCACCGCATTGGACCTCGCGGGGAACGCAAAGCTAATGGGAAAGTGGGAGCAGACTGAAAGCCTCACGGACCTGCACGAGCTGACGCGGAAGTTGGGTGAATCCATCTTTTCCGCCCTCGGCCGCGATTGGATAGCCGCTCCCACGGTGAGCGCCCAGGCCTTCGAAAGCTACATCCGCGGGCGCATTTCTCAAGATCCCACGCTCCAGGAGGTCTACTTCAAGAAAGCCCTGGAGATCCAACCCGACTACTCGGACGCAAAGTGCCATCTGGCCATCGTTCTAAAGGAGACGGGACGGGTGACGGAAGCGGCGAAGCTGCTCGCCGAGCTGGAGGAGCAGGTCTACCCGAAAGCCTACCTGGGCCTGGTCACCTTGGCCGAAATCCGGATGGAACAGGGGCGAATCACGGAAGCCCAAAAACTTCTCATGCGCTCACTCAAGGCTGCGGAGAGCCCCGAGGCGCACCTCGGGCTCGCGAAGTGGTACCTCAAGCAGAGGAAGTTCAGGGAGGCCTCCACGGAGCTCTTGATGGCCGAGAAGTTCGGCACCCATCAGGACGACATCGACTTCTTCAGGCACCAGATCCAGGCCGAGGCGGAGAAGGCCGCCAAGCCGGGCGAAGCCTCCAAGCCGGAGGCTCCCGCACCCTCGGCCGCTCCCGAGCCCCAGCCGCCGGCGGCGCCTGCTGAATCCGAGAAGCCGCCCCAGCCCGAAGGCGCTCCGCTCCCCCCTCCCCAAGATTCGGCCAAGGTCCCGTGACCTACGCCATCATCACCCTGGGCTGCAAACTCAACCAGTTCGATTCGGCTCTCATCGCGGGAAAGCTCGGGGCGGCCTCGGGGCAGGCCCGCAGCGTGGAGGAGGCCGACCTCATCCTCCTCAACACGTGTACCGTCACGCATCGCGCGGACCGGGAGGCCCGCAGGCTCGCGCGGTCGCTCAAGCGGAGCAACCCCAGGGCCCTCCTCGCCGTCATGGGATGCTCGGCACGCCTGAACGAAACGGCCTTCCGCAACATGCCCGAGGTGAACGAGGTCCTTCCTGATGAGGCCTCCGTCCGGAGCTTTCTCGCGCGTCACGCGGAGGCGCTCACGGGCGCGGCTTGGCGGCCCTGGTTCGGGGAGAGGACGCGGGCCTACCTGAAGGTTCAGGAAGGGTGCGGCTTCCCTTGCACCTACTGCATTGTTCCCAGCGTGCGGGGTCCCTCCCGGTCGGTGCCTCCGGAGGAAGTCCTGGAGGGATTCAAGTTGCTTCTGGACGCCGGCTACAAGGAAATCGTCCTCACGGGCATCAACACGGGGGAGTACGGAAAAGACTCAAGTTTCAGGGGCGGCCTGCCGGCGCTTCTGGAGATGCTTTTAAAGACAGAGGGATGCTACCGGATCCGCTTGAACTCTGTGGAACCCAAAGCCGTGACGCCGGGCCTCATCTCTTTGATGAAGCGAGAGAAAGCCCTGGCGAGGCACCTGCAGATCCCCATGCAGAACGGCTCGGACAGGGTGCTGAGGGCCATGCGGCGGAATTACCGGACGGCCTTTTACATCGAGCTCCTTCGAAAGCTCGCCGAAGAGATCCCGGGCATTGGGCTCGGGGCCGACGTCCTCGCAGGCTACCCCACGGAGACTTGTGAAGACTTCCGGTCGACGCTGTCCCTAATCGAAAACAGCCCCCTCGCCTTCCTTCACGCCTTCAGCTACTCACCCCGCCCTGGCACGCCCGCCGCGCGGCTCGCTCCCCTGGAGCCCCGCGAAGTCCACGCGCGCACAAACACCTTGAGGGCCCTCGGAGAGAAAAAGAAGGCCGCCTTCGCCTCGGGATTCATAGGGAAATCCCTCGACGCGCTCACCCTCGTCTCCGGGGGAGGCAGTGGCCGAGCCCTGACGACCAACTTCCTGGACGTGGAGCTGGACAAAAAGCTCGGCGCAAACGCCTTCGTGAAGGTGCATGTGACGTCGGTTTCGGAGGGAAAAGTCACCGGACGCGTCGAAGCCGAGAGCAGCACGGCACTCTAGCCTTCCGAGGCATCACTCCAGAACAGCTGTCTGATAGGGAAGCCCCTCATGCACCTTAGCGCCCACTCCTTCAACCACGGTTCCCGCTCGCCCCACGTCTCCGCGTAGCCAGTGCTCAGGATTGTCCACACATCCTGAGGCCACTCCAGATCCAGCGTGTGGCGCACCTTGTGAAGGGAGCGCGCCAGGCGCAGCAGATTTCGCCGCCGGGATGCAGCGGATGGGGGCCTCTTTAACTGCTTGGAATGCCGAAGGTCCAGAAAGAGTGCCTCCCCGACCGGGGTGATCATCAGGTTGCCCGCGTTGAGGTCCCCGTGGAGGACGCCGGCCCTATGGAGGCGGCCCACGCCCAGCCCGGCGCTAGTCAGCGCGCTCGCGTCTAGCCGTCCGGCTTTCCAGAGGTCAACGAGTGAGTTAGCCCCCTCGGAATTCTCGACGAGCGTGAAGACCGCGAAGAGGGGTCCCTTCCGCACGAACTGGCGGTCTAGGATCGCGGGGGCGAGGCCTGATTTCTTGAGGTGCCCGGCGACCTCTCTCTCCCGAGAAAAGGGCCCGTGCAGGAGAAAAAGGTCCGGCAGGAAGTGGCCAGCCAAGCCTCCGCGGCTCTCCTTCTTGACCACGGCTCTCCTGCCTTCGGTCAGGCAGAAGCGGGCCGTCCCGCGCCCGCCGGGCAAGGGATCGGCGCTCGTCCAAAGCCTCACTAACGTCCGCTCTTCCACGCCTCTCCTCCCGCAAGCCCACAGGCTAAGGTATATGAGCAGGCCTGGCAAGGATTCCTGGGCTTGATACAATGCATCCCTGGAGGGACGGGATGCCGAGACTCCTGGTCATCGGCGGGATGGGGGCAGGGATGAGCGCGGCGAGCAAGCTCAGGCGCCTCAGGCCCGAGTGGGAAGTGATGGTCCTCGAAGCCGGGGAGGACCTCTCCTACGGAGCGTGCGGCCTGCCCTACTGGATAGGCGGTGCCGGGCTGGAGATGGAGGACCTCTACGCCCTGGACAAGGAGGAGATTGCGCGGCGTGGCATGGAGGTAAAGCTCAGGCAAAGGGCAACCTCCCTTCTCGAAGGAAAGAAGAAAATCCTCGTGGAGGACGTTCCATCCGGGCGAGTCCGAGAGGAAAACTACGACGCGCTGCTCATCGCCTCGGGCGCCACCACCGTTCTGCCGTCGCTGCGCGGACTTCATGGAGAGAACCTCTTCACGCTCCACGATCTCGGGGACGGGCGCCGGCTCCACCGGTTCATTCAGGAGAAGCGGCCTCGCTCCGCGCTCATCTGGGGCACGGGCTACGTGGGCCTGGAGATGGCCGAAAACCTAGCGGCGCGCGGTGTGGCCGTCACCCTAATCAACCGTTCCGAGCGCGTTCTCAGGTCCCTGGTACCCGAATTGAGAGACCGGGTCTTAAAAGAACTCGAATTCAGGGGCGTCCGCATTTTTCTAGGAATGCAGGTCCAGGAGGTCCTCAGATCCGGGGAATCCATCCTGGCCCTCCGGACGGACCGGGGCGAGTTTACGGCGGACCTCTTTCTCGTGGCCACGGGCGTGCGGCCGGCCACGGAGTTCCTGGCGGGCTCCCCGGTCCCGCTTGCGGCAAACGGCGCCATCCGCGTGGATGAGACGTGCGCCACGGGTGTGCACGGAGTCTGGGCGGCTGGAGACTGCTGCGAAGTAAAGCACCTCGTGACCGGCAAGCCCGTTTACATCCCCCTGGGCACGACGGCCAACAAGATGGGGCGTGTGGCGGGGAGCTGCATCGCGGGCGAGAGGGAGAGGTTCCCGGGCGTCGTCGGGACCGCCATCACGCGCGCTTTCTCCATGGAGGTCGGGGTCACGGGACTCTCCCCGGCGGAGGCGAAAGAGGCGGGCTTCGACGCCGTAGCGTGCGTCGTTGAGGCGGGGAGCCGCGCGGGCTACTTCCCCGGCGGCGGAAGCGTCCTGGTCCAGCTCACGGCCGACAGGCGAGGAAGGCTCCTTGGAGGGCAGGTGGCGGGCCCCGAAGGCGTGAAGGGGCGCGTCGATACTCTCGCTGCGGCTGTCACCGCAGGAATGAAGATAGACGACTTGGCCATGCTGGATCTCGCCTACGCCCCATCTTTCGCCCCCGTGTGGGATCCGCTGCTTGTTGCCGCAGGCGTGCTTAAGAGCAAAGTGAGGAGTTAGGAGTAAGGAGTTAGGAGTCAAAAGAAACCGCTGTTCCCGGCGCCTTCTCTTTCTTCTTCGCTCACCTCACTCCTCACTCTCTCACTCCTAACTTTCCCCAGAGGCCTTCACCCGTGTTTTGTTTTGAAGTCCTTCCCCAGCCATCCTTTGGCAAGGATGAGCAAAACCGTTGACATCATGGCGATGCAGCCGAAAATGAGCCACATGGTCCCGCTCAGATTGAGGCCCTTGCCGGGCTCTGGGCAGTAGTGCTGCAAAAACCACCCTGAGTAGGCGGGCACGATCATCTTGGTCAGAAACCACGGGAACTGGGCCACTCCCATATAGGCGCCCGTTCGTCCTTCCGGGGCGATCTCCGCGGCGTACTGGAGAAACCTCGGCTGCCACATGGCCTCGCCCACGGTCATGAGAACCACGAAAGTAAAGAGGCCCCATATTGTGGGGCCAATGGCCAAGAAGAACGTCGGGGCAGCCATGACGGCTGTGCCCACGATCATCATGTTGTAGACCTTGGCGCGCGTGGTGAGTGCCGCGACGATTGGGCAGAGGATAAAAATCAGCAAGGAGTTGAGGTTCGTAGCGGTTTCGAACTTGTCTCCGACCCAGGTCCCCGCGAACGCGCGGTTCACGTACTGCGGAAGCACCAGCCAATTGTAAGCGAAGAGCGTCTGCACGGGGATGAGGCAGAAGATGAAGTAAGCGAACTTCTTGTCCGCGATGGGATGGTTCTTGAACCAGTGAAGAGTGCGGGCCCAATAGCCCTCCGGGGCGGCGCTCGCCGCGGCCCGCTGTATGCCTGACTCTGTGCCCTCCTTGGCTTTCCCGGCCTCGGTCGCGCTGCCCGACTTGGCGTCGGCGATGGCCTTCTCCACGGTCTTTTTGCTCAGCATGAAGAAAAGGATGGCCAAGCCCACGGCGGTCGTGCCCGTATAAAACCAGTACGCCCCCTTGATCTCCCATCGCTCCCTGATGGGGGACATGAACGTCGGGAGCCAGCCTCCCAGGTTCATGACTGCGTAGAGCATGGCATAGGCCATGTTCGCCGTGGCGGGCGTCGTGAACTGGCGGGCGGCGGCGTAGGCCGCGGGCTGGTACATGCCGTAGCCCACTACAATCAACAAGATGCCGCCCGCGGCGAGGAGGTTGAGCGGTGACAAGAGCGCCCGCCCGTCCAGGCCCAGGCCCGGTGCCGCCGAGAGGACGGCTCTTCCGAACACCATGAAGCCCAGGGATGCGAGCAGAGCGGGCCTTACCCCCCACTTGTCCACGCGCCCCCCGAAAACGAGCATGGAGATCGTGATGCCGGATGTCAGCACGCCCACCATCCAACCCGCGTGTTGGTCGTCCAATCCAACGTACTTATTGAAGTACATGGCCAGGTAGATGACCATGCCGAAGTAGACCATGCCCTCCAGCAAGTAATTCAGGTTGATGGCCCACAGCGCCCTCGGGGCGTGGACGAGGTCGATGAAAGGCTGCGTGATTTCTTTAAGGGGATGAGGTTTTTCCGGCTCAGCGGCCTGGCCTTTGGACTCTTCGCTCACGCCCACCTCCTCCGGCAAAACGTTATTATACGTGAGAAAAAGGGTGACTGTGGGGTCATTGCGAAACCCGGAAAGGTCAGGGGTAAATTCTTCGGTAGATCTCTTCGTCCCAGAGGACGCGCGCCACATACGCGCGCGTTTCCAAGTATGGGACCATGCCAATGAACTGCTCAGCCTCCTTGGGGGCGAAGGCCGTCATCCACGCGGACACCGCGTCCTCTCCCGCGTTGTAGCTGGCCACGGCCTCGGCCTCGGGGAACTGCTTCAAGAGGCCCGCGAGGTACTGTGCGCCAAGCTTGAGGTTCGTGGCGGGTTCCGCCAGGGCATCGGGTGATGGGGGCTCGAGTCCCATCCCCTTGGAAACGGTCTGAGCCGTCCTGGGCACGAGCTGCATGAGCCCAACCGCGCCGGCTGGAGAGAAGGAATCCTCGTCGAAGCCGCTCTCGTTTCGGATCAGGGCGAGGAGCAGCGGCGCGGGCACCGCCGTGTCCCCCGCGGTCTTCCGGATGAGTCCTAAGCTGGGTGCCGGGTAGAGGGCCTTCAGGAGAAACACGGGAGTCTCGGTGGAGGCCTTGAAAGGGCCGAACCGCCGGGCGAGGGCGCCCCTGGCATCCCGCATGCGGCCCGCGTCCGAGCAGAAAAGGGCGAAGGCCAGGGCCGCCGCGTTGTCCTTCTTGTGCTTCTTATAGAAAGGCTCGAAGGCATAGCTGGCCTCCTCTTCCAGTCCGCAGAGATCCAGCGTGCGAGCGAGAGACGTTTCGGGGATCTTCAACTCCGGAGCCCATCGGGCTGGAACGGCCTCTCTTTGGACGGCCGGCAAGAGTGCCGCGGCAGAAGCCGCCAAGAACGCCCCGGCCCGGTGGCTCCAGAATCCCGGGCCCGAATCGGCAAGGATCCGGAACTCACCCGCGCCCACCTCCAGGTCGCCGGTGAACAGAGCGCACCGCCCCGCCCAGTAGAGGCTCGGCTCGCGGTAGCCATCCCCCCGAAATCGTTCGGCCACTTGCAGAAAAACCGCGCGAGCCCCCGCGTAGTCCTTCAAGGCGAAAAGGCACCACGCTTTCTTGTACAGGCCCGAGGCCGCGGTCCCCGCGTCGGCCTTGAGCGTCTCGATGGCCCTGAAGGACTCCAGGGCTTCGGGGAAGCGGCCCTTGACGTAGGCGGACGTGCCCGCGAGCGAGTGGGCCTGGGCCTTGAGCGACTCGTCCTTCCCCGCCCCATCGAGAATCCTCCGGACGCGCTCCTGCACCCCGGCCTGGTCCCCCGTGCGCACCAGGGCCCAGCCCGCCTTGAGCTGGGCCATCAGGGAAACGGGGTGATTGCCCCAGGCGGCCCAGAGGGCGTCCGCCTCGGCCACGGTTCCCGCGTTGTCTCTCAAGACGTACAGGCAGGAGACCTTGAGGAAAGACGCGCCCCGGGCCTGCTCGCCCTTCAGGCTTCCAGGCTGGATATTTTCGACTAGGGCGAGAGCGTCCTCCGCGTGGCCGTATCTGAGCAGCTTTTCCGCAAAGGCGAGGGCTTCGCCCGGACCGAGTGAGCGCGCCCGCACCTTCCCTGCGGCCTTGAGCCGCGCGATGGCCAGGGCGGCAGGGTGGACGTAGGGGCTCTGGAGCCGCCCGTAGTAGATGGCCTCGTAAGCCTGGAGGGCGGCTTGGGCTTGTTCCGCCGACTCGAGCGCTTGACCCAACCTGAAAAAGGCCGCTTCGCCCGAGCCTCGACTCGTGGGGCCGCTGGCGATCTCGCGCCAGACAGCGGTTTCCTCCGAGAAACGGTGAAGCCCGCGAAGGACCTGCGCGCGAAGCCTGAGGGCCCGGGCCGCGAAAACAGGAGAGGGCCCAGGCAAGGAGAGCGATTTGAGCAGCGGCCAGGCGTCGGCGTCTCGGCCCTGCGCGTGGAGGCACTCCGCCAGAAGCAACACGGCGTATGGCCTGAGAGGCGTTGCGGCGGAAGCCGCGCACTGAATCGGCGCTTCGGCCGCTTTGAAGTCGCCCATTTCGAGGCGCAAGGCGCCCAGCGCCAAGGCCGTCGGCGCCGACGGCCTTGGCGCCTCCGCCGCGATGAGTCCATCGAGCTGAGACGCGGCTTTGTCCCACGCCCCCGCGCGGCGCAATTCCGCGGGCGCCTCGAGCTTGGCGAGGGGGTCCACGGCCGCCTGGGCCAGAATTCGCGCCGCCGCGAGCGAGGCAAGCAGGGCTATAGAGAGGAGGCGCGACGGTGAGAGCTTCAGAAAACGGCCTCCATGGGGGCGACCTCTCCGGCTTTGGCGCAGGTTGAAAGCGCTATGATCTGAGGGAGCCCGCGGTGAGCGAAGTGCTTGGCCACCTGCACCTTGTTGTGGTAGTAGCGCGCTTCGCCGCTCTCCGCGAGGAAGACCCTGTAGGCCTCCCTGTTCTTCACGCTCACACCCCTGTCAAAAAGAAGCTCCTCCAGCTTGCCCTTGGCCAGGGCGGCTTGCTGGATGAGGAGGTGTCCGGCGAAGAGGTGGCCGAGCATATCCAAGATGGGTACCGCGTTGGTGAGAACCACTTCCATGCCGTCCACGCGCTTGGCGTAGGAGTCCAGGAAGCCCGAGAACTCCTTCAACGCCGCGCCCAGGTTCATGGCGGAGGCGCCCAGGTCCGAGTCCGTCACGTGGGCCTTGGCCGTTTCGCCCACGGCCTCCAGAAGGACTTTCATGGGCTTGCCGCCCTGCATGCGGAACTTGCGCCCCACCAGGTCCAGTGCTTGGATGCCGTTGGTCCCCTCGTAAATGGACGTGATCTTCTGGTCCCTCAAAAGCTGTTCCACGGGGTAATCCATAGTGTAGCCGTAGCCGCCGTAAGTTTGGACGGCCCACTCGGTGACCCTAAAACCCCAGTCCGAGCACCAGGCTTTGCAAACGGGGGTCAAGAGCTCTACGTAGCCCTGGTAGTGTTCTCTCTTCTCGCCCTCGGCCACGTGCGTGGAATCCATGCAAAAAGCCGAGAAAGAGAGGAGGGCCCGCATGGCTTGGACGTAGGCCGCCATGTCCAGAAGCATGCGGCGGACGTCGGGGTGCTCCGAGATGGGCACCTGGGGCCCGTCCGCGCGCCGGTCCTTGTAGTTCTTGCTCTGGAGCCGCTCCTTGGCGTAGGCGAGGGCCGACTGGTAAGCCGCCGAAGCGATAGCCATACCCTGTAGACCCACCTCGTACCGGGCCTCGTTCATCATGAGGAACATGAGCGGCATCCCCTGGAGCTCCTCTCCCAGGAGGTACCCCTCACAGCCGTCGTTCTGGCCGAAGACCAGGCTGCACGTGGGGGAGCCGTGGATGCCGAGCTTATGTTCGATGTTCCCGCACCGAACGTCGTTGGGTTGTCCCAGGCTCCCGTCCGCGTTGACGCGGATCTTGGGAACGATGAAGAGGCTGAGGCCCTTCGTTCCGAGAGGCGCCCCCGGCGTCCTCGCGAGGACGGCGTGGACGATGTTGGGCGTCAGGTCGTGGTCGCCGTTCGTAATGAAGATCTTTTCGCCAGAAATCTTGTAGCGGCCGCTCTCCAGCTTGACGGCCTTAGTCTTGCTCGCGCCCACGTCGCTGCCCGCGCAGGACTCGGTCATGCACATGGTCCCGGCCCAACGGCCCGAGTAGAGCTTCTCGCAGAAGAGCCCCTTCATTTCCCCGGTCCCGTAGCGCTCGACGAGGTGGCCCGTGCCGCGGCAGAGGATGAGGGCCAGGCCCAGGGCAGAGTTGGCGCCCATGAAAAACTCCGAGATACCAGTGTTGACGCACTCGGGCAGGCCCATCCCGCCGTACTCCTGGATCTCCGCGGCGCCGATCCAGCCGCCTTCGGCGGCGGTGCGAAACGCCTTCCTGAAGCTCTCGGGGAGCGTCACCTCACCCTCCGAGAACTTCGCGCCGATCCGGTCGCTCTCCTCGAAGGTTGGCGCCACCTCCCCCTGCGCGACTTTGAGGGCCTCCTTCAAGATCATTTCCAGATCGTTTCTCTCGAAGCCCGAGTACTTCGGCGTCCTGAGCAGGTCGTCGAGGGGCAGCCACTCGAACAGATTGAACTTCACGTCCCTGAGGTCATCCAAGTAATTCATCGTTCACGCCTCCTCACCCTCGGCGCGCCGCGCGCCAGAGCACCAATTTCCGCAGGCCTCCCATGCAGAGAAGCAGGCGTCCATTGTGGTGCTGGGCCGCAAAGAAAAGCAAGTGAGTGTACAGGTTCAGCACGCGTGAAAGGAACAAGGGAAGGGCCAAACGCGAGGGGCGCGGGGCCATGCCCCGCGCCCGATCATCCGGAATCCCTATCGCCAGTCTACGGTTCAATCCCCAGGGGGCATGGTGGATCGCTGCCTGTGTTGGCATCTACCAGGACGGATGATATCGCGCCGCTCCGGAAAGCTCCCGTGGCTGTCTTACCAGTCTTATTGAACATCAGAACGAGCGTGGAGACTCTCGTCTGACCAATCAATTGGAGGTAAGACGCGGTATTCGCCACGACTTTGGCCGTCCCAGCGTAGCTCGTGCCCGCGCCCGGTCCCGTCAGGATGGTCCAGAGATAGTTTCCCGAGCCGCCATTCACGCACAACTTTGACCGTCCCTGACGGTCAAGGAAGCCGTAGTTGACGCTTGGGTTCACCGTGCTCGTAAAATCCACTCCGGTCTTGTCGGCGCCGTTGATGGTCACTGGAGTGCTGGTGGGACTGAACGTGTAGCCGGTCTTGCTCGGTGTCACCGTGTAGCCACCATTGGCGAGGCTGCTGAAGGTGTACGTGCCGTCAGCGCCCGTCGTTGCTGTCGCGCTGGCCGCGCCGCTGAGTGTCATCTTTACCCCAGAAGCCACCGCGCCGCTCACCGTGCCTTTAATGCTGTAGGTGGTTGTCGGTGCTCCATTGGAAACGACCCATGCGCAGCCCTCACCGACCAAGGAATCGCCGTATTCTATCCACATGAACCCGTTGATCCCCCAACCGGTGTTGCTGCCCCACGAGTTCTTAAGGAGCCAGCAACCTGATGGACCCAAGGTGTCATCCCAGCCGCACAGGGTAACGGCGTGGTTGGTGTAGTTAGTCGCGCTGGGGTCGGTGAAAACCCCTCCCGTGTAGGCCTGGAAGGCATTTTCCACGTCGATATACGTCGTGACGCTGCCGTAGGTAGTGATGTATTGCTTGATGGCCGCTACAGTGTTGATGGTGCCGCCGTCTGTTATGTAGCCCCAGCTCATGACCGGGGTATAAGTCGGGCTACCGCAGATGCTGCAAGGGGGAGCAACTCCACCACCGGCCGTGTAAGGGAAGCAGGTTTCCGGCACGACGCCCGGATAAGGCGAGCTGGTCGACATTACCTCGCTTAAAACGTCATCGTTGCCGCCGCCGCAGCCGTAGCCCATGGAGTTGCAGGAAACGAGCTGCTCCTCGGAGAGATCGGGGGAGGAGCCACTGACCGTAACCGATGTTAATGACGCTACACCTTCTGGCGCTCCCGATTCCATCAAGTAAGCCGCTTCGATTTCGCCAACGGACGAGAAGGCCCAGCAGCTCCCGCAGTGCTGCTGGTCCTTGACCGTGCTCATCCAGCCGACGTAGTGGGCGGGGAAGGATGTTGTTTCGCACACCCTATTGGCGGGGATCGGGTTAGCGCATCCACCCGCGGAGTGGTCGCGGTCGTCCTGGGTTTCCGGATGGTGCACGTAACCGGTTATGTCTTCCAGCTTGTAGTCCATGGCCTTGTTGTAGCCTACGGTATAGTTCCAGCCGTTGGCCTTGATGTCGGCGCGCATTTTGTCCAGTCTTACTTGGATTTCAGGGGGCACCCCCTTTTCATTCGGCGCTGGCTGCTGGCCCAACACCACGACGCATACCGTTACAAGCAGGAGAAACAGGATCACCGTTCTTTTCATCTTCGGCCTCCCTCTGGATTTGTTACGACAACTTCCCCTCTAAGCTTGCCCCCGCCACACTGACACCCCCTTCTTGCGTCCAAGATAAATCTCGTCCGCTGGCCTGTCAACTGCCTGCATTGATTTGCGAGTAAGACGGATAGGGGGAAACCTGAGGAGAAATGAGGCCCTGGTTGACGAGAAATCATAGGGGGTGAGAGGGACTGGGGGGTCCCGGCTTTTCCGGGCCGCCGGGAACCTTGGGCCAGCGCACGCGGTCTCACTGTTTGCCGGCGGGACCGCGTTGACAGGGCCGAGCGGTGGTTTATACACTGGGGTCTAAAAGGGGGCTCCCGATGCAACCGGAGATTTTGGGTTCGCACCTTCTCGTCGAAACCACGGCCAAGACCGCCCTGGGGGTCCTATACAAAGCTATGCCTATCGAAGGACCAGCCGAAATCCACCTGGTGCACAAACTCGCCGACGCGCTCATGAAAAGCCCCGAGGCCGAGCGCCTCTTCCGCAAGCAGACGAAGCAGTGGCAGGGCCTAAAGGACCTGCACGCTCTGAACTTGCTCGACGCCTCCAAGGCCGGGGAACCGCTGTGGTACGCCATGGAGTACCGCCAGGGCCGCATCCTTTCAGACGTCCTGGAGCGCTGCAAGCACGAAGGCATCCCACTGGCCGTGGACCAGAGCGTTTACCTGTCGGAGCGCCTCGCGGGAGCCCTCCTTTCGATCTCCGCGCAGGGCGTCTCTTACGGCTGCCTGACCCCCGAGGCTATGCTCGTGACCTTCGAAGGCGAAGTGACGATCCTCCCCGGGGTGTTCAAGGACCTCCAAACCACGCCCCTCCTCGCTGACCCGCTCCTTGATATGCACCTGCGGTACCAGCCACCCGCCGACAAGGGCGTCAGGCCTCCCAAGAGCTTTGTGGACATCTACGGCGTTGGGGCGCTGTTGTTCGAGTTCCTCATCCACGAACCCTTTTTTACTGGCGCCGAAGGCTTCGACCCCACCGCCAGGCTGGAGGAGGCACGGAAAGGGGACGGCACCACGGAAGGGCTTCCGGCGAACCTCCACGGCATCCTGAAAAAAAGCCTCCTGCCCGCAAACACCGACAGGTACGCGGATCTGGGCGCCCTCAAGGTGGATCTCGACCAGCTCATCGCCTCGGGGGAGTACAGCCCAACCACCTTTAACATCGCCTTCCTCATGCACTCCCTCTTCCGGGGGGAAGACGAGCTGGAGACCACTGCGGACCAGGGATTTCTCAAACTGGACCGCTCGCCCTTCAAGTCCGCTCCGGCCCCACCCGCGCCTGCGGCCAAGGAGGCCCCCGTCACCCAGCCCGTCCGGCTGCCAACCGCCCCTGTGCACGCCGAGCCTGCCGAAGCACCCAGTTTTGGGATTGAGGCCCCACCGAGCCGGAAAGGCCTCTTCATCGGCATCGCCGCCGCCGCGGCCCTGGCCGTCGTGCTCGTCCTGGGCTACTTCGCTTTCCTCAGGCCCAGAGGCCCTTCGCAGGCCGAAATCCAGGCTCAGCAAGAGCTCAAGAAACTTCAGACACAACAGGCCGAAATGGCCGAGAAGATGAAAACCCTCGAGACGGAGAAGAACCAGCTCTCCCAACAGGTGACCAACGCGAGAACGGAGGAGGAGCGCAAGAAGGCCCAGAAAGCGCTGGACGACGCCCAGAAGAAGCTCGAGGCCCAAAAGCAAGAACAAGCCAGACTCGCCACCGCGGCGCCCCCGGTCAAGCCACAGGGAGGCCGCACGCCCCAGCCGGTCCCCACTCCGGTGCGGGGAGATCAGGGCCCCGGGCCCGGCCCGGCATCGTTCACCGCTCCCGCCGCCCCTTCGACGGCGATCTCGACTTCTCCGGCCGCCCCGGCCTCCTCGGGGTCCGGCTCGCCGCCCCCGCCCGAGCCGCCCGCTACCGAGACGGCCAAGACCAAAGCCGGCGACTTCGTGCCTCTCTGGGCCGTGGACGTAAAACCTAAAGCGCAGAGTGAGATCAAGATCTCGGTCACTCAGGGGGCCCGGCAGAACCATGCCTCGGGGACGATCTACGTGGAAATCTCCATCGACGAGACGGGCAAGGTCAGCGAGGCGAAGATCGTCAAAGGCCTCAACCCCGACTACGGCATGAACGACGAGTGCCAGGCAGCCGCGGCCAAGGTCAAGTACAGCCCCGCCGTCAAGGACGGCGTCCCCGTGAAGACCAAGATGACCTTCCCCATCCTCATCAAATAAGGGACGGCCATGGCGGAGACCGTGAAGACCTGCTCCTCGTGTGGAAGCGAACTCCCCCATGACGCAGTCGCATGCCCGGCTTGCGGGGTCGCGCTCGGAAGCGCCGCGCCGCGCGGGAAGAAGAGCTGGGCGCCCCTTTGGGCCCGCCTCGGCTGCCTTGGCGCCCTGGTCCTCGCGTGTGTCATCGCCGCCATCTTCCTCCCCACGACGCTCACCTCGCACAAGAGAATCCGCCAGAGGAGCCAAGTTACCCAGATCCGCTCCTTCGCGACCATGGCTCTTTCTTACGAGGCCGACTTCAAGAGGGCCCCGGTCCCGCCGGGAGCCCCGTCTGGCGAAGGCTGGCGTTTCGTCCCCATCGCCGACATGAAAGCCGTCCTCGTCCCGGTCTACGGCTCAGAGTTTCCAGAAAAAGATGTCTACGGCCATCCCTACCTTTACGGTTACACGGACGCGGATGTCACGGCTTTTTGCGTCATCGCCACGGGCTCTGATGGCCAGAGGGATTCGGACGCCCTGCCTAAAGTACCGGTAAAGACCGACTGCTACGAGAACGACGTCATCTGGATGAACGACGAATTCCTGCAGGTCCCCGAAGGGCCGCAACACTCGTGCAAGTAAAGCCGAGAGTCCTCGCAATAGCCGGGGCCTCGAGTGCGTGAAGCATCTCCTGCGCCCGTCTGCACCTACTGCCGGAAGCCCCTGGAGGCGGGCTCCGTGGAGCACGGCATGGCCACTTGCGCCCAGTGCGCCTCCCTCGCCGTCAAAGGGGAGCGGACGTGCCCCTTCTGCGGGGCGGTCATTCCGCTCGGCGCCGTGCAGTGCCCCTTCTGCGCCGGGCGGCTCGCGCCGCTGGCCGAGAGCCCTACGAGCCCGTGGGCGGTGGCGAGTCTCGTCTCGGGCGCTTTGGGCGGCTTCTTCTTCGGACTCGCGGGTATCCTCGCCATCGTTTTCGGCACCGTGGCCCTCCGCGAGATCGCGGCCTCCGGTGGCCGCCTCAAGGGATTGAAGATGGCGCGCTGGGGCCGCCGCTTGGGCGTGGCCTGGATCGCGGTGGTTCTTCTTCTCACCACCGCGGCGGGCTTCTTCTTTTCGGATTCCTTCCGTTCCAAGCGCGTCGCGCCGTCCCGCTCTCAGGTCGCGGCCGCTGCCAGGGCCGGGGATGCGCCGCTTCTGGCCAAGCTCCTCGACGAGGGAGGCGACGTGAACGGGCGGGACAAGGAGGGCGCCGCGCCCTTGCACGCTGCCGCCGAATCCGGCCAGGTCAGCACGGCGAGCCTGCTCATCGCCCGGGGCGCAGACGTCCGGGCCAGGGACAAGTCCAGCTCCACGCCTCTCCACTACGCCGCCTCCGCCGGACGCATCGAGACCGCCGCGCTCCTCCTTGAAAAAGGCGCGAGGGTGAACGAGCCCGACGATTCGGGCTGGACCCCGCTGCACGAGGCGGCCTCCGCGGGCCAGGCCGACATGGTCAAGTTCCTGCTGGGGCGCGGGGCGGGGGCCGGAGAGCGCGAAACGGAGAAGGGCATGACCCCGCTCCACCTCGCCGCCCTCGACGGGGAGGAAGGCGCGGCGAAGGTCCTCTTGGAAGCGGGCGCCGAAGTGGACGCGCGCAGCTTCTCCGGCTGGACGCCCCTCCACTGCGCCGCCTCCAAGGGCCACGCGGCCCTCGCCGCCCTGCTCATCGAAAAGGGGGCGGATGTGGAGGCCAGAGAGGCTGAGGACGGCATGGCGCCCCTGCACGTGGCCGCCTCCGAGGGCCAGAAGAACGTGGTCGCGATCCTCCTCGATCACAAAGCGAGAATCGGGAGCCGGGACAGGGAGGGCTGGACGGCCCTGCACTGGGCCGCCTCCGAGGGACAACCCGCCGTCGCCGAACTCCTCATCGCGCGTGGGGCCGACGTGAACGCCCGGGAGAAGGCCTGCCGAATGACGCCCCTGCACCTGGCCGCCGAGGAGGGCTCCATGGACGTAGCCGCGCTCCTGTTGAAGCACGCGGCTCTGCTCAACCCCACCACAGAGGACAACGAAACACCCCTCGACATCGCCCTCCAAGAAAACCAGAAAGCCGTGGCCGACTTCCTGCGCCGGAGGGGCGGAATCTCCCTGAACCCGAACGGCCCAGCCCCCACGCGCAGGAACGAAGTCTAGAGCGGGCGTCTGGCGAAAACCCTCGCCGAGATGGCCAGCAGGAGCGCCGACAGCAGGATGGCGCCGCCCACCAAAGCCCCGTCCCGAAGCGCCGGGGACCAAGCGGTCCAGTGAGGCAGCTCCTGATAGAGCAGCATGGTCCCGTTGCCGAGCTGCATGCCCACGAAGAGAAAAAGCAAAACGCCGCCCAGCATGGACGAGGTGGTAACACCCACCAACACGCCGAAGCTGCCCTGAAGGAGCGCGCACGCGAGAGAGAGCGCGAGCCCGGAGCGCACCATCGCCAACATGTCGCCTGCCTCCGGGTGGAGCCAGGCGGAGAGCGCGGCGCCCAGCGCCATCGCCAGGGCCATGGCCGACAGGAGCGCGAGGACCGTGGCCAGGAAGCGGGCGAGCAGAAGATAAGCCCGCGGGATAGGACGGATTGCAAAGAGCACGGGCGCGCCCTGCTGCAGCTCCCCGATGAGCGACGTGGAGACCATGGCCCCGCAGACCAAACCCGCGAGGCTCGACCCCATGAAGGCGGCGAAGATCAGCGGGCTCATCTCATCGCTGCCTTGAACCAGCGAGCCCGCCGCGAGCACCGCGGGCAGGGACAAAAGGACGATGACCACCAGGCGGCTTCGAAAGAGGTGGCGCAGCTCGTCCGCGAGCAGGAGGCACAGGCTCATGGCGCGGCCTCCTCGCCCAACCGGGCGACGACCTCCTCCAGGCCGGGCGCCATGGGCCGGACGTGATGGATGGACTGCCCCGCCGCGATCAGAGCTGAGAGCACCCGCGTCGTGACCTCTTCGGGTGCCGCTCCCGCCTCAAGAGCCAGACGCAGCGCGCCCCCGTTCTCGGCCCGGGCGCTTGCCACGCCGGGAACCGCGGCGGCCAGCGTGAGCCCCGCCTCGGGGTCCGAACAGCCGATTTCCACTTCCTGTGCCCCCGCCGCGTTTTCGCTGAGTTCTGCGGGCGTCCCCGTGAACCGCACTTTTCCCCGCTGCAAGACCACGAGCCGGTGCACGATTGCCTCCACGTCCGCCAGGATGTGCGACGAGAAGAGGATGGCCACGCCCCGCGCGTTGAGCTCCGAGAGCAGGCGCTTCAGGTGGACGCGGCCGGCGGGGTCCAAGTGGTTGAAGGGTTCGTCCAGCACGAGCAAGCCGGGCTCGTGGAGGATGGCCTGCGCGAGTCCCAGCCGCTGCACCATCCCGCCCGAGAAGGCCGACACCCGCGTGCGTGCTTCATCGGCGAGCCCTACCAGCTCCAGCGTTTCAGCGACCCTGCGCTCCAGGCGCTTGGGCTCCAGGCCCGAGAGGCGCCCCAGGAGACGCAGGGTCTCGCCCGCCGTCCGCCAGCCCCCGAAGGCTACGCCCTGCGGCATGTAGCCGAGCCGCCCGTACACCTCTTCGCGGCGCCGCGGCATGGGGCGCGAGTGCACAGACAGCTCACCCGCGAAATCCGTCTCGGTGCCCACGAGGATGCGCAGCGTCGTGGTCTTCCCCGCGCCGTTCGGGCCCACGTAGCCCAGCACCTCTCTGGGATTCAAAGAGAAAGACACGTTCTGAAGGGCCACGCGCTCACCGAATCGCTTGGACAAAGAGCGGGCCACGACGACGGCTTCATCCTCGAGATTGGGCCGTCCGTCCGCCCCCGCGGATTCGCTGGCTCCCTCGGTCATCTTTCTGCCGGGACGACGTTCACGAGAGCTCGCCTCCTCCCGCGGCACCTATAGCATTTGCCCGCGGCCTTGTCGATGGGGCGGTGATGCTGGCCCCATGCTTCTGATGAGCCCCTTCTTGATCGCCCATAAGACGGCTTGCGTGCGAAGGCAAGCTTTGAAAGTGCTCAGCGGGGTAGTAAGATAAGAGCAAAGAGGGCGGAATCGTAGTCAAGCCAAGTCAGTGTGGGCAACGTCGGGTTCGAGTTGCCAGTGGTAGGAAGGCCGGACATGAAAGGGGAATCCATCACTCGGTTTCTGTGGTCCGCCGCTGTTGCCGTTCTTGTGATCGCCGGCCCTGCTGGCGCCGCCGCCACGATTCCTCCGGTGGACGAATCACAAGCTGTCGGAAGCCCCTACTGGGCGATCGTAACAAACGTCACCGACAGCACAATCAGCACGATCGACTGGGTGCTCCTGGCATAGGAGCGCAGGTCGGCGGTCATCGCAAGCTTGTTTGCAGGGCGTCTTCGCCGGAGCGCATTGCTCTTGAGATCCTGGTTCCAGAGTTCGTCCGGGTTCAGCTCGGGGCGGTAGCCAGGCAGGTATACAATCTCGAGCTCATCCCGGTGCTCTTCTCGCCATTTCTGAACCAATTTCGAACGGTGAACCGAGTGCCCGTTGATGATGAAGATGACCTTGCGCTTCGCCTGCTTGGTGAGCCGCGTCAGGAAGTGAAGGAAGATCCTCACACAGAAGTTCTCCTCGAAGATCATGAACTTGAGCTTGCCCCTATTCGTGATGGCAGAGATCATATTGACGGAAAACCGCTGCCCTGTCACGGGAATCACGGGTTTTTTTCCCTTCAGCCCGTAGCTGCGTCCGGCCTGATAGTCGGATCGAAGCCCGGTCTCGTCTCCCCAGTAAATCGCAGCGCCCTCCTCCTCCGCTCGCTCCGCCAAGGCTGGGTAGCTCTCCGTCAGCTAGCGTTGCACCGCCGCTGGGTTCTGTTCGAAGGCCCGCCGGAACGGCTTCTGTGGCGTGAACCCCCAGCTCTTGAGGTATACGCCCACGGTCGAAAGGGCCAGTCTCACGCCGTAACGCTTTTCGATCAGCTCACGCACAGCCTCGCGTGTCCACAGGAAAAAGGGCAATCTCAACTGGTCCGGGCACTTGCCCACCA
>Ga0209777_10002407_pt1 | contig 24651 bp, 42 predicted proteins | sample FrelakmetHBP12HB_FD_187147 | JGI IMG/M metagenome (GOLD analysis project Ga0209777, IMG submission 187147) | Freshwater lake sediment microbial communities from the University of Notre Dame, USA, for methane emissions studies -HBP12 HB (SPAdes)... | ecosystem: Environmental > Aquatic >... | reverse complement strand
AATAGCAATACATTTACAGGGAATTATCAAGCTCTTGGCGCTGTATTTGCACACAACCCATTTCTGATAAAACTTGTCAATGCCTCCACGGTGCCTGTCACAGTCTCAATCAATGGCGCCACTGATCATGATATTTGCCCAGCAGGAAGTTTCTTTTTGTATGACGAAACAGCTAATGCATCTCGAGAAGGTGGCTTAACTGTTGCAAAAGGTACGCAAGTTTGGGTGAAAGGGGCTGCTGGGGTTGGCAATGTCTACCTCGTAGTCCAATACGCAGGAGGCTAAAAATGTCTCAAGCTGGATTAATTTCAAATACGCCAGGCAAGGGGTCTATCACTGGCACTGCGACGACTATAGGGGCTGTGAATGCAAACGTCATCACTCTACCTCTAGGGGCTACGCCAGGAACTTACACATTTGACATTTTCATAGCCGCCTTTGAAGGAACAACTCCTGTAGGGGCTGGCTATGCAATTGTTGCTAGTGTACGCACAACTGGTGCTGCTGCTGTGCTTATTCCAAATCAAGCTATCGATGAGATGGAAGAGGCTGCGCTGATTCCTGCTGATGCTCAGATGACAGTAGCTGGGAATAATGCAATTATCCAAGTAACTGGCGTAGCTGCTCTTACTATTCATTGGACTGCTGTCGCTGATTATATATTTGTATCATAGGACTTATTATTTATGCCTGGTTTTAATAATGGAGTTGTTTGGGCTAATAACGTAAGGTTCGATGGCACACAATATCCTGGTCAAGTTACTGCTGATGGTCAATTGCTTATAGGTTCAACAGCTGCTCCAAATATCAGAGTCGCAACTTTGACTGCTGGTGCTGGCGTAGGAATTGCAAATGGACCTGGAACAATCACAATTTCAGCTATGGGAAGTGGAACAACCTGGACTGCTGTCTCTAGCGCAACAAATCCAAACGCACTTGTAAATAGTAATGGATATATAGCTAAAGGCGCACCAGTAGTTGTTTTTATTCTACCTGCTGCTGCTGCAATTGGAGATACTTTCCATATTGCTGGATATGGGAACTTGTGGACGTTAACCCAAAATGCTCTTCAAAGTATATCTTTAGGCGCTCTTACAACAACGCCTGGAGTGACTGGAAGCTTAACAGCAACTCAAGTTAAAGACACAATAGAATTAGTCTGTGTAACGGCTAATACAGAATTTCAGATTATAAACTCAGTTGGAAACTTAACGTTTGCTTAAAAGGAAAATAAATTATGGCAACAAATAACGCCATTAACCTCAACGCGTCAGGGCTCGCAAAATATGATGGCGCAGGAACTTTCTCTGCTGAAACCACAACCATCCACTGCCCACTTATAGGTGCTGCGTCTAATGGAATCACAAGCGCTGGACCCCTTACTAATGGTCAATTGTTGATTGGAAGTACTGGAAATGATCCTTCTCCAGCAACTCTCTCTGCTGGTACTGGTATTGGTATTACTAATGGCGCTGGATCTATTAAAATTGATTCCACTGGTGGTGGACTTACTTGGACTGTAATCGCTGTTAATGGAACTCTTGCTATTAACGCAGGTATTGGCGCAAACAAAGCTGGCGCGCTCTCAATGGCTCTTCCTGCTGCTGCTGCTGTAGGCTCTGTTGTTTCAGTCATTGGCATGCAAGGGACCTGGTCAATCACTCAAGCAGCAAATCAAAGAATTTTTATTGGTTCATCTGCTTCAACACTTGGGGCTGGCGGGTTAATTACGTCAACTGGTGCAAATGATTGTATTGAACTTGTATGTTTAGTAGCTGACTTACTTTGGTATGCTCGATCTGTAGTTGGCAATATCTCATTAACCTAAAATATAAGGAAGATAAATCATGGGAACGAATAACGCAATTAATCTAAAAGCGTCTGGTTTAGCAAATTATGATGGGGCTGGGGGTTTCACTGCTGTCACTACGACTAATCATCGTGTTCTCGTAGGCGCTGCGTCCAATGACATCACGAGTCTTGGCGCAATGACAAATGGTCAATTAGTAGTTGGTAGTACAGGAAATGATCCCGCAACAACTACAATTACTCCTGGCGCTGGTATTACTGTAACTAATGGCGCTGGATCTATTCAACTTGATGCTGTAGGTGGTGGACTTACTTGGAGCGTTCCAACGATTGATACTGCTCTAGTCGTAAATCATGGCTATGGAGCTAACAAGGTAACATCGTTAGCGTTCACATTGCCAGCGGTGTCAGCAGTTGGAGATGTCGTGTCAATTATTGGCATGAAAGCAGGTTGGAATATTGTCCAAGGAGTAGGACAAAATATTGTCATAGGTTCGTCTTCAACGACTCCTGGAGCTGGTGGATCTCTTACGTCAACAAATGCTTTTGATTGTATAGATCTAGTTTGCTTAGTTGCAAGCACAACATGGTATGTTCGCTCTGTAATTGGCAACATTACTGTAGTATAAGGCAAGGAAAGACAAAGAAATGAGCACTCAATTACCTGCAAACAATCCAACAGCTTACCTAGGTGTTGAGTCAACATATCCTGGGCAGATACATTTAAAGAGGCGAGCGCCTATAAATGCCCAGGATGTTAGAAACTACGTCTTAGGAGACACTTGGATTGATTTAAACACTAATGGAATTTGGCAGCTTACAAACTTGGTCAATCTTCCAGGAGGTGGCAAGGCTGCTGTCTGGACTACAACTTCTGGCGCTGGAGTCGCTGGAGTCACAAATCTCCAAGGTGATGTAGGACTACCAGTAGGTCCCATTGCAGGGCTGTGCTTAGTTACTGGCGATGCTGCCCAAGGTGTGTCAACTCAAGGATTCATTGCCACTGGTGAGATTAAAACAACAGTACAAGACGCTAGCACAGTAGCCAAGGGTGTTTCCCAATACAATGCAGCTCAATTTACAACACTTGCTGGCGTTGTCTCCATTGTCAATGCATCAACAGCAGTCAAGGGTATAGCGCAATTTGACCCAACATATTTTTCAACAGCCGTAGGGGTTGTCTCATTAGCAAACATCTCATCATTTCAGTGGCTTGCAGCTATTGCGGCACAACCTATAACTCCAAATAGAGGGTATTACACAACCCTTCCTGGATTGACAACCTTTACGCTTCCTCTTGTCGCAGCAGCTGGATCAATCATAAAGATTCAAGGTGGGAGTGCAGGAGGATGGCAAATAAATCAAAATGCAGTCCCTGCTCAGCAAATAATCTTTGACAATCTTAATGCAACAACAGCTGGCGCAGCAGGATACATAGCTAGCATTGACCCATATGGTGGGATCGATCTTCTTTGCATTACGGCGAATACTACATGGGTAGCAACAAGTATTAAAGGAAATCTAACAAAAGTATGACAATTAATATACTTGATAATGAATGCACTAATGACTTTGATATTAGATCGAGCTTGGCTGGAGTTAATAGAACACTCCTTGTGAGAAATTTGAGCAATACACCAGCATCAGCAGCCTCCATTATTGCTAGAGTTGCAGGAGCTGCCGCAGCTAGTCCAGTATTTCAATCTGTCATCACTGGGGTACAAAGTTGGACCTTTGGCGCTGACAATGCTGACGCTGATAAATACAAGATCTCTTCAGGCGCTGCGTATGGAGCTGGAGACTCTATAGTTGTATATCCAGCAGGACAAGTCAATAAACCTCTACAGCCATTGTTTTTCGCATATCTAAGCGCGTCAGTTCCAAACGCTACAGGCAATGGCGCTGTCTATTCTATTGTTTTTGATGCAACTATAACAAATATAGGAGCAAATTATAGTACGGTAACTGGGTTCTTTACTGCTCCAGTATCTGGTAATTACTATTTTTCAGCTAGCGCATATTGTACCACATTAAATTTGAAGCAAGAAGCAAATATTGAGCTTGTAACATCTGCCGGCACTCGCTACAATGGAGCGAATGGGTTTGGTGCTCCTTCAGGGCTTAATCTTTTCTCAAGCGTCAACGCTGTTATCCCCCTGGCAGCCCTAGATACTGTAAAGGTTACAATAAGATGTGATGGATCTGCTGGCGATAATGTAACAATCGACGGCGGATTAAATGATTTTAAAACACTATTTCAAGGATGGTTGGTAAGTTAATATGGTTACAAACAACGCAATCAATTTAAAAAGTGCCGGAATACCTGTTTATGATGGAACTGGATCGTTTTCTACTCTAAGCACTGCGCAAATTCCACCCATAGGAGCGCTTGAATATTTTGCAAATTATGGGGGAGATTCTTACCTTGGAGGATATTGGCTTAAATGTGATGGTTCTATTATCTCTCAAGCGACATATTCCACTCTTTTTACCCACGTAGGATTAATTAACGCTGGGTTATATCGTTGGTATTTAAGAACGTCAGGAACTAACACCCTTATAAGAGCTATGACTTTTGGGAACAACCTATTTGTACATGCTGGCGATACTGGAGAATTGTGTACTTCAACAGATTCTATTACATGGACACCAAGAACAAGCGGAATTTTAGTTTCTATATCTTCTCTAACTTATGGAAATGGTATATATCTCTATGGTTCATCTACTGGGAAACTATATTCCTCAACAGACGCTATAACATGGGTTTCTCAAACTAGCAATACAACTAGTAGTATTTATAGCCTTGGTTATGGAAATGGTTTATATCTTTATGGCGCAAGTGGTGGAGTAATAGGAACCTCAACGGACGCTATATCTTGGGTCACTCAATCTAGTTGGACAACATCATCGGTTCTATCTATTACTTATGGGGGTGGGCTTTATGTTGCAGGTTGCGAGTCAGGAATAATTGACACTTCAACAGATGGCGTAACATGGAAACTTATAGGTACTGGAACAATAGCCACAATAAATTCACTTACTTATGGAACTAAGATTTTAGCTGGAGCGCAAAGTGGTGTATTGCTTACTTCATCAGATGGTGTAACATGGAATAGAAGAACTTCTGGCACAACAAGCAATATATTATCAGTAATTTTCGGACCTACTCTATATACATATGCTGGCGCTGGTGGGGTTTTATATACATCTACAGACGCTATAACATGGGATGTAAGAACTAGCGGGACAACTTCACAAATAAACGCCCTTATATATGCTGGAGGAAAGTATGTGTATGCTGGTTTTGGTGGGGTTTTATATACATCTACGGACTCAATTACATGGGATGTAAGAACTAGTGGGACAACTAGCTCTATAAACGCACTAACATATGGTACTGAATATGTATTTGGTGGAAATGGTGGAGTTTTAAGAACGTCCACAGATGCTATAACATGGGGTACAGTTACACCAGGAACATCAAGTTCAATAACAGCTTTGACATTTGGAAATAGCGTGTATGTTCTTGGTGGAAATGGCGGTATGATAATGAGTTCTACAGACGCTATTACATGGACTCCAAGAACAAGTGGAACAGTATCAGTTATAACGTCATTGTCGTACGGAAATAGTCTTTATGCTTGTACTATTTTTAGTGGTGCCACAATATTAACTTCTACCGACGCAATTACTTGGGATACTAAGACTCCAGGTATGAGTACTCCAAAAACTATTCAATATTTAGATGGAAAATGGAGATGTGGAGGATTTAATGGAGAAATTAGAACATCCACTGATACAATTACCTGGACATCTCAATCATCTGGTACATTATTTGCAATACAAACCTTGCTGTATGCTGATAGTAAATATCTTTATGGTGGACCCAGTGGGGCATTTGCAACATCAACTGACGCAATATCTTGGACGACGTTAACAGTTCAGACTTCCACAATGCGTTCATTAACTTATGGAGGTGGTCATTTTGTTGCTTGTGGAGATGATACACGAATATATACATCAACAGACGCTGTTACATGGACTGGAATATCAACTAGCACTACAACACCTTTGTACGCGACAACATTTGGCAACGACTATTTCGTTTGTGGAGGAACTGGCGGAATTTTAGAAAACACCAAGTACCCATATTTTTACAACAATGCTGTAGATTTTCAATTGCCAACCGATGCAAACCTTGGTATAACCCTAGAAGATACGTCAAACTTTTCTAGAAACTTATACATAAGGGCTTTGTGAAGCATGCCAAAAGTATTTTTAGCAACCCCCGCATTCATTGGTAAAGTAGATGTTCCTTACGCTATAGCTCTAGCAGAGACACAACTTCTTCTTGCATCAAGTGAAATTGAAGTTGTGATGAGAATAACAACTTCTGGATCTTTGTTGGTTGCTGAAAGAAATAGACTCGTGGAGGCATTTAGGAATAGTGATTGTACTCACATGCTATTCATAGATTCAGACTTAGGATGGCCTCCAATGGCTGTCAAAGCACTTCTTGATCATGACCTTGATTTTGTGGCTGGCGTATACCCTACTAGGGGTATAGAAAGAACCTTTACGTTCCGACCAGTCACAAAAAGTGATGGCTCCATCGTCATATCTGATAAGGGATTGCTAAAATGTGACTATATCCCCGCTGGATTTATGCTCATGAAAAAGCAAGCCATTGAAAAAATGTGTACAGCATTTCCAGAATTGTACTTCAAACCTAAAGACTCACGATGTCCTGACGATAAAGGATACTGTCTATTTAATACCGAGCTCTGGAATGGAGAATTTTGGGGCGAAGATTACTTTTTCTGTAGAAAAGCTCGTGAGGCAGGACTTGAGATATGGGTTGATCCTATGATCCAGTTTAATCATGCTGGCACCGTGGGAATGTTGAGAGATGTATTAACAACTGAAAAGAAAAAAGATGAATAGCGTCTTAGTTATAACCATCATCGTGGCGATCTCTGCCATAGTGGCAATCATCAGCATATTTTTTCTTGGGAAGGATAATCCTGTGGAAGAAGCTTGTGAAGATATCATTAAGAAAGAGACTGGACTCGACATAGACCTCTCGCCTGATGACACATCAAAAAAGTCAAGTTGACAAATTTATTGATCAAGGTTATGAGGTGAGGAAAACAAGGAGGTCTCATGAAAGTTTTTCTACATCTAATCCCAATTTTGGTTCTTGTGGGAATAGTCCTCATATCGTCATGTACTGTGACCGTCACCCTGACTGACACACACGGATATGCTAATGATGTCGTTGATGAGACAACTCGCACAGATGCTGAAGTTGATCCACAAGTTTCTATACCTGTCAAACCATTCTAGGAGTATTTTTTATGGAAGTACCTACGATAGCAAAATGGATATCTGTATTGCTCATTCTCTTGGCAGTCTTCGTCTTGTCAACACTTTTCTACATTGTTGAGTATGACACGCCATCGCCTACATTGAGGAATACAGTCAACGAGTCAGTGAAAGATTTGTCGCACATTGCAGACATGCAGGTAAATCAATAGATTCCCCTTTGACACTCTGCTGGCACGTCTCTAAATGGTGCCGGCAGAGTGTTTCCTCCTCCCATAGCCTCACTATATAGCCTGTCAATATCTTGTGGGGTCATCCTCGCAGCCTCTTTTCCAAAAAAGTGCGTGTACATAGCATAGCGAAGGGCATCACAGGCGTGGTCTTGGTCTTTCATGGGTTTATCGACGCCAGTCTTTGCACATTTAGGATCCCAAACATACCCTTGAATTTCCTTGATGAGCATATCACATTTTCTACAGATCTTTAAGGTGCCATTGCTTATGAATTTGCCAACCAATCGAATGCCATCGACAACTTCATTTTCAGCGTCATAGAGATTTCGCAAACCCTCTCGCGCAAGCTCTAGTTTAAAAGAAGCTGCTGAGGGATCAATGTAGACTGCCTTTACTGGCTTTCCCTCCAAGAATTTGATGAGATCTTCAGCATATTCACTGTCAGTTTTCTGCCTTTGCTTAGTCTTGCTGTCCCAATAGTACATATCCTCAACCCACATATTAGGATATCTGGATCTGTTTATCCCTATTAGAACAAAGCTACAAGGATTGGTAGTTCCATAGTCAACGCCACAAATATAGAATTCAGCGCTGCCAGGAGGGTGATCAATGACGTGAAGAGAAGTTTCAAAGAAATCATAAATTGCTCCTTCAGCTTGCACCCACCTACCTTCGATGAACCTCTGGAACCAGATTCCTTTATATTGGCGCCTGAGATAATCTTTTTCATCTTGGGAGAGCTCTGGATTGTCTTCTAGGGTAAATTTCCAACTGCGTACATCTGGATTATCTGTGAGATAGTCCTTCTTCAGCCAATGATATGGGCTGTCAGGGTTTGTAGTGCCAAAAATCTTAGCGCCATGCATGGCACATCTAGATATCAGCATCTTAAATACTGACTCAGGAATAATTGAAATTTCGTCTACATATGCGCCAGAAAAAGTAGGTCCTCTAATTTTGCTTTCAGCTCTCTCATCATCAGCACCAACAATATGTATGGTTTTTTTGAATATAACCATCTCGCGCTTTCCACTATAATACTTGACATCACTGCCAATCATTTGCGTGAGCTGTGGGAGGATATTGCGCTTGAAGGAGTCATATGTCCTGGCTATGATACAATATTCGCCTGGAGGTCCATATATAAGCTCCTTGAGCCATCTCCATAAACTAACATAAGTTTTGCCAGACCTAACAGCCCCCTCCCAAATGTTTATCCTAGCAGTGGACTCATGCAAGGAAAGAAGCTGCTTATCTGAGAGTGAGGATGTCACTTTTTCAACCCCATAAGATTGATCATGTGTATTCCTGATCCTTTTGGACCTCTTAACCTATACCTCTCAATCTTCTTATTTTTTAGGCAGAAAGAAAGCTCTCTTCCAAACCCAGATAATGAGATTGCTGGCGTGTCTCTTGACTCTTTCCATTTGCAATACTCAATATAGAGCTTGGCTACTGAGACATGATCAAGGAATCCAGACTCAAAGGTAAAGTGACATCTTTCCTTGAGGAAGTTACCAACCTCTCCAGAAAAGTGCCTTTGACTGCGCCTTTTCTTCTTCCTAGGAATCTTCGAAGATAGATCTTGTAGTTTCACAGCGATAATATGCCCTGGATACTCTGAGAGCAAGCTTTGCTCAAGGTAGTCTCTACATGAAGGGAAATTTTCTTTCTTTTCTTTTTTCCTAAACCATCCAAAAAATCTCATACAGTGTCTCCTTTTTTTGCTCAGAATGGAACTTCATCTTGGCTTGAATGAGTATGCTGGGTGATGTCAATTCTCTTGTTTTGCTTACAACCTTCCAAAGCATTGGCAATTCTGTTGAGAGCTTCATTGCTAGTCTTGGCAATGGTTACAAGCATCTTCATGGACTCATCGATTGATTTTACATTCCATGATGCATATTTGAGACTCAACTCAACCGATGGAATTGGTTTAGGCTCTTGTGTTGACATGTTTTTTCCTACTTTTTCTTGATTTTGTGAAGCTTCGTGGATTCTTTCTTAGCGAACTCCTTCCTCTTCTTGGCGAATACAAATGCTATTTTTGCCTCTCTAGCACTATCCTTCGCCATCTCTGGTTCATCTTTAGCACGCTCTTCTTTCTCCTTCTTGAGTGCATACTTCCCTTCTTTCTTGGCCAGCGTTGCATATTGTTTTTGCCTCTTGATTACGCCTAGGATGTCTTTTTGTTTAAGACCTGTCATCTTCATTTTTTCTTGCCTTTCTTAGGGATTTTCGCTCCAGACTTTCTTGCTGTGGAGAGAGCTGCTGCTACAGCTTGTTTTTGTGGATGACCACTTTCAACCATTTCTGAAATATTTTCTGATATAACTTTCTTGCTCTTACCTTTGTGTAGGGGCATTTTCTTCACCAGGTGTTGATAGGCGCAAGCCTATGTTTATAATTTGATCGTCCATCTCAAAAAGGGATGACACGATTTTCTTTTCTTCCAGTAGACGAAGTTCTTTCTTTGTCAGGACAATCTCTAAAAATATCTCCTGATCCAGGATCTCGTGAATAATGTTCATCATCAATCTCTTTTTCTAATTCTTGCCTATTGCTTGTAGTGAAAGGTCTAATCCTAATCAGGGTTCCAGGTGTGTTTGAGTACATTTTTCTCACACGCAGCTCAGCAATTTGAGAGTCATCGATGAAAACATATGTATTCATGCAATCTAAGATGAATTTTGTCAAATTATCAATGTCTGGCTTCTTAGAATGATGTACCACGCCATTCAGCATCTCCCTTCTCATAGGCGCTGATGTGGATTTTGGTATTGGCATCCTAAATGTCAAATCGATCATGAGAGGCATTGTGAGAGGTGGTTCTTTGTACTGGGCATTTATCTGCCATTGATACATCTCCTTCTGCTTTTTTTGCTTGTCATAGACAACATTGCAATTTTTCATACGCATTATCCCAGGACGCGCCCAAGGTATTGGTACACCATCTACGTCGAGATATATCATGGCAACCCCAAATTTGGATTTGCCAACACATAGCTAAGGAAAAATTATTTCACAACTGTTATTTGTTTCATTTCGCTATACTTAATGCGCAAAAACAAAAAAGGAGATGCTATGGAAGTAATAAAACCAGGCTACACACGTGTTACAGACATACTAAGACCATGGTCTAAGTTTGATGGAATACCTCAGGAAATATTAGATAGGAAGTGCGCCATAGGCACAGAAGTGCATCACGCTATTCATATGCATAATGAAGGATTCGTACCTGACTTATCACCAGAGGCACAACCCTATTTTGATAGCTACCTAGAATGGGAATCAGCTTCGAGAGTGCATTGTGTAGTCAATGAGATGAGATATTATGATGATGCCAAGCAAATCACTGGCTGTATCGATGCTCTAGCTAGGTTTCCCAATGAAGAAGGTCTTGTGATGTGTGATTGGAAGACAACAGCATATTGTACCCCAGATATAGGCATCACATGGCATCTCCAAGGCACTTTTTACCATTATTTGATTGAGCAAAATAAGGTCGAAAATGTCAGCAATAGGTTCTTATTTGTCCAGCTGAAGAAAGATGGTAAGTTGCCTAAGGTTAAGGAGTTCGAATACACCACAGAGATGATGTATAAATGCGATTGCGCACTTGTCATGCATAGGCTCTACAATCCATTGTGAGGGCTAAAAAACATTTCTCGCACAAATAGCTTGCGTTAAATGCGCATGTGATCATATGATCTAGTCATCGAAAAACCCATAGGAGGTCGTGAATGGATATAACAATTATGAGCGATGCTTACAATGGCATCAAGACTTTTAGACCTGTCTCAAAGGATGCAAAGATCCTCGCTAGGATAGGCAAGAAGTCGAACGTTACTTATGGAATGGTAGAAATACTCAATGAATTTGGAGTAGACATCAAGTACGTAGAGAAAGAAAAAGAAGAAGTGAAGAAAAAGTAAAAATCCTGTAGGAGCCTTCGCCAGACAACCTACAGGACAAACATAAACAAAAACCTGTCACAAAAGGTAAAAATCATGACAGAACAACCATTTGAAGCATGGATTGCACCTTCCATCTTACTTCAGAACGTTATTGTTGACATCATCAATCTTAAGGACGAGGTATATTTCCTCGAGGTTGACAAGATAAAACTTGAATACGAAGTTAAGTCATTAAGAGAACAACTAGCAATCTATAAAGATTTCAGAAAAAAGACTTAGCAAGTATAACCAAAAACAATTTGTTTAAAATTTTGAGAGGTGAAAGATGGAAGAGTTTTACGAGAACGCCCTGGTAGTAAATGATGGGATAAAATATCAAGTTGAGCAGTACAGAAACAAAGTAAATGAAGTTGTGGAGTATGTCAGAGGGATGAATGTGACAAGTAAGGATGAGGCAAAAAACGCTCTCAATCTTGCTTGTGATGCTATTAATCTCGCTGAGAAAATAGAGACTGTCAAGGATGAGATTGTACAGCCAGCTAAGCTATTTCAATCTGAAGTGAGCATCCTAGCTAAAGAGTTCATGGAGAAACTTGCAGAGGTTAAGCAACTCCTGTCTGAGAAGATTGATGAATGGAAAACTTCATCATGTGAGAGTGGGGTCTTAGAGACAGCAACAATTTCTGCTGTTGAAAAATCTGATATCTCTTATGAGATAGAGAACTTTGAGTCGATCTCTAAGGAATTTTTGATGATTGATGATAAGAAAGTGAAGTTAGCTTTAAAGACAGGCAGGAAGGTATTTCCTGGGCTGAAAGTTGTTGAGAAGACCAAAACCACATTTAGGAGGAAGTAACATGAAGGAAATTTGCAAGGCTATGTCTGAGGCGTTTCCCAAGATAGAAGGGGCCCTTAAAGACAAGGAGAATCCTCACTATAAGTCAAAATATGCTGATCTTGGGAATGTCATAGCAGCTATAAAACCAGCCTTGGAAGCTCATGGGCTGTGGTTCATTCAGCAGATTCATGACAAACCTGGCTATGCTTCTGTTGAAACTGTCATCATGCATGCTTCTGGAGAAAGTCTGTCTGGTGGGATTATTTCAGTTCCTGTCAGCAAAAATGATGCTCAGGGATTTGGCTCTGCGCTTACCTATGCAAGACGATACAGCCTATCTGCTGCATTTGGCGTAGCTCCAGAAGACGATGATGGCAACGCTGCTTGTGAGACACCTCCAAGGAGGCCAGAACCTCCAAAGAAGCAAGAGCCTAAAATTGAGACTCCAAAGTTAGGACAAGAAGAGATAGATTCTCTTGCTAAAGAAATATCTAACACTCTAATGGAAGATAATTCTTTAGAATGCATTATCTATGAAAAAGAATTTGCAAATTATTTAGCAATCTGGCAAACTAAATTCCCATTGTCTAGAGAAAGTCTTGCAAACACATGCTCGTCTCATGAAGGAAGGGAAAAAATCCTAAAGTCCTTCGTAAATTGGCAGAATAAGCAAGAAAAAAGAGTGTCAGCATAGCTGTGCCCCTCCTCACGCAATCGTTACAAAGAAATTAGAGTGGGGAGTGGGCTTTCATCAAAAAAAAGAGGGGAGAGGTGGGTTGTCTAGACTCATCCTCTCTAGCCCTCCAACCAACTTGACGAGAACTTTTAAAATCGTCAGACTGGTCATTTTTACATAGGAGATGCCCATGCCAGAACAGTTTATCACAATCCCTGATTATGTTATCAAGTGCGAAATGTTATCCCCACAAGCCAAGGTTTTCTATGGCTTTCTGTGCTGGCATATGAACGAGAAAGGCTATACGGAAATGACTAATGCAGAACTTGCAATTAAGTATTGCATGACCGCTAGAACTGTTTGTAGATATTTACAATTGTTTAGAGAATTGGAATTCATAGTTGTTGAAAGCAACAATAGAGAAAGAAGAAAGATTTGGAGCAAAGAAACTTGGAAAGCCGTTGATAGAGGTTTTGAGTTGAACGAAATGACTGAAGATAGGAGATGCCCATGATAAGTTATGTTAGCTCTATTTATGAAAAAGATGCAACCAATACCATGATCACTGATGGAGAATTTCGCTTCCTTGCGATCATTTCTCTATGTATGACGCGGTATGGATTTTGTCAGATATCAAACGAACAGTTTGGGATCTATAGTAGCAAAACAACAGAGTGCATAAGAAGATACATTAAGAAACTAAAAAAGCTTGAGGTAATCTTTATAGAGAATGAGGGAAGGAAAAATAGAAAGATTTGGATTGTAGATTCTTGGTTCAAAAAGACTGCCCTTATAGAGGCTTATGGACACGAACCTTATGAAGAGGATTTTGTGTTGAGTGAAATGGATTAAAAGCAGAAGCTAGAAAAAATTGGAACTGGGATGATCCCCTATCCCAGTCCCTACGAACACATACCCCTTACGGAGGAAATATGCACACATCACCACCAGTTATGGAGGAAATATGCGTGATAAGTTTCGCATAATCCCTGAGATTATTGCAACAAATCCCGACATCACTGACGCAGAATTTAAGTTCTACTCTCTGATTTTTTCCCTCATGGGCAAATATGGCTACTGTTGGGCGTCCAATCGATACCTAGCAGACAAGTCAAGAAAGACAACTCGCTCTGTTCAGCTCTACCTAAATAAGTTCAAACGTCTTGGTCTGATAATTATCGAAGTTGAGAACGAAAATGAGCGAAAAATCTGGGATATTGAGAGCTGGAATAATAGGAAAAATCTTGCTGAGGCTGAAGCTAGAGACCTTGAGTATGAAAATCAATCAAAGATTTTATACCCACGAAATTTACTTCACCCCCCCATGAAATTTGCTTCATCCCCCGCCAATACATATATAGATACAGAACATAAGAAGAGTATAAAACACAGAGAGGAGCGACCTCCAAAAGAGTCATGGCCTAAGTCAGTCTGCTCCTCTTCACCAGAGCAATCACTTTCTCCAAATACATTTCTTGCTGATGAGGCTGAAAACAGCACCTATGAGCCTGAAGACAAAGTTATCTCTCTCCCTAGGCAGATGACAGATCCTAGGATGCCTCCACCTACTCCAGGTCCTGCAGAAATGGTTGCTGAAACTAGAGAGTTCTTGAGTCGTCCCATCGCCATTGGCTCACAGAGGATGCAAATTCACAAAAAAGACATAGAATATTTTCTAGGATTTTCAGTACATGTCATTGGGAAGGCAATCGATATTGTCTGTCGTGATTCCAAGAAGGGGATGAGGATCCAAGGGATAGTCCCCTATTTGTTTAAGCAATGTTCCAAAGTAAGGAAAAATTCATGAGAAAAAATTGTTGTGAGACTTCAGAGTCATTTGCGTTGTCAGGGATGGCACAAAGTGAAGATTTATTGTGCTATGGAATAGAAAGTTTGAAAATAGATGACTTTAGTTCATTAAAAAGTCAGATTATATTTGACGCTTTAAAGTCTTTCTACAAAAATGGGACTAAGCCAGATGTTTCCAAAGCAATCTTGCATCTTACGAACAAGGGGGTAATTGAACCTCTTGGAGGATCTCAAAAAGTGGCCCTGTTTATCTCTAATTATGTTTCTTGTAGAGATGATTTGAAATACTACATGGACATTATCAAAGATAACTCGATATTTAGGAAACTGGAGAAGATAGAAACTAAGTTAAAGCTAGAGTTAGATAAAGAGAATAGATCGCCGACAAGTGAACTGCTCTCACATATAAAAGCTTGGATCTACGACATCGATGATAGGATGATTGGAGAGCTTGGGATAGACTTCAAGAAAGAGTCAGCAAAATCCATTGAAGACATGGAGGAGATTGCTCGAGGTGCCCCTCTCCCAGAAAAAGTTCAGCTGGGAATTCCTTCACTAGACGATTTGCTAGGTGGGATTGAAGGAAATAGGCTGGTAACTATAGCTGCTCGTCCTGGAATGGGCAAGACTGCAATGGCTCTTAACATGGCTGTCTCTATGGTCAAGAAAAAGAAAGCTGTCTATTTTGTTTCAATTGAAATGTCTTACAAGGAAATTGAGAATAGAATATTTTCTCAACTCTCTGGAATAGATCAAAAGATTTTACAATCAGCGAAATTTAGTTTAGAAGATATACGGGATGTTAAGAGATCTCTTGAAGAGATCGACACTGGAATGATGATCGTCAATGATCGGTCAACTATCACCGTAGATGGAATCTGCTCACAAGTCAAGAGAGCAAAAGAGACGTTAGATATTTCTTGCGTTTTTATTGATTACATTCAACTAATCTCTCCATCTAATAAGCATGAGTTTAGGTATCTTGAGATTGCTGAAACTACAAGGTTATTAAAGGCGCTGTCCAAGTCTGTCAATGTTCCTATTATCTGCCTGGCTCAATTGTCAAGGAAGATAGAAGAAAGGTCAATCCACAAGCCAATCCTTAGTGACTTGAAAGAGTCTGGGGCTATAGAGCAGGATAGCGATATAGTGATTGCTCTAGACAGGAGAGATTCCTACGATAAGCATGACAGACCTGGTGAAGCTCAAGTTTATGTTTTGAAGAATAGGCATGGACCAACTGGCGAGATAGCATTGAAATTTGATAAAGAAATATCCAGGTTCATGGATATACCTAGGTAGTCCATAGAAGGCCTCTAAATCGCCACCAGCTTGACGATCGTTAGGTTGGTGGTGTACTTGGGCTAATGAAAGAGAAAATTGAATAGAAGGGAATTTAGGTGGCAAGTTGAAAAAGTCTAAAAAAGTCGCACAAAAACTTATCAACACTCCAGAAGACATTGAAGTTCGCAGAAAACTAGACGAAATGATAGCTAGGTGGCGCGAAAGTCAAGCAAAAAAAGAGCTACACAAAAAATCCTAGCCCATGTAAGGTTTCTACCATCTGATTCAAATTTAGAGGTGGTATGAAGACTGTAGCTTTCTCTGTGTTAATGGCGATATTTTCTATATTGTCAACAACAAACTTGCTTGCTGAAGATTCTAGAAGATACTATATAGAAAACCTTGATTCAATTCAATTCTATGATGGTGAATTTTCTATTTATTACTTTAGTGTCTGGCCAACACCATTTCGCCCTGGTGATGAAATTCACATCAAAAGACTAAGAGCTGCTAGGGAAGGCATCTACTTCCTTAACTCTGACATCATTAGGGTTGACTCTATCGAAGCTTGGGAGCCTCAAGACAAGAGCTTGACTTATGACTCAAGAGATGATGAAAGATGGCAGACAACCTCCTCCCCCAATGTCTCGCGCGACACCCCCTCCTCCTATGAGGCTAACAGATGAAGATCGCCTTTCTTGCTATTTTTTGCTTGCTGATTGGGCACATAGAGGCTCGCCAGATTTTCAAGACATACATTGAGATGGTTGGCTTGAACTTTCGCGACGGACATTTTAGGACCTATAAAAAAGGCAAGCTTCTCAAGCTCAAGGTCATAAGAGCCAATAACGCTGGAATCTATTATTTGCCAAGAGATGTTTGTAAAGCCAAGTATCTTCACAATTCACATGATAAAAACAAGAAACATGGAAAGATGGGGGATTTAATCGCAACAAAATGAGTAACTATACAACACAAACCGAATCAATTATTGCTCAAATGCAAGAGATGTTGAGAGAGATTAGAGAAGACTACCTCGACAGCTTGGAAAATTCACAGTCCATTCAAAAAAAAGGGGAATTTTATGAGAAAAATAGGGAAAGAGTTTTTGGGCATAAGCATGATGGTGTTTTCGATGCTGATTGGGATGGTTGCTGTTGACGTCACTTTATGCAAGGGACCTGTCAGTCCAAGAGGTGACACGCCAGCTGGAGCTTCACATCATGGAGCTAATCATCGAGATTCTCAAGGTGCAAGGTAAATGTATGAAATGTCAAATGTTAATTCTCAGATGGTTGATTTTCTGCGCATTTGTCATAGGATTCAAGATGGAAGATGTTAAATATCCACTTCCTAGAGACGCAAATGTTTGGGTGGCAAAAGATAGGGGCGGAATGTCTGCCGAGGGTGAAGCTGGCCAAAATTGTATTTCTGACCATAAATGAAAAAGGGGGCTACGCGCCCCCTAGTTTCTAGAGGAGAAACCCTAACTTAAACCCCGGCGAACCCTTTCTTTTCATTGCAAAAAACCAAAAAAAGATTTAACCCCCCCTAACTCTTAGAGTTTAACCCCCCCTAACTCAATGTCTATAAACTCTGCCTCAACCTTGGCGCCTCAGCAATCACAACATCAATGCCCATATTGGTGAGCCACTCATAAATTCTATCCATCTTGGCATCGCTAATCGAATCCATATAATCTTGCCCCATGAACTCAATCACCTCAAAGGCTTTATCATTTGCTGGCTCATAAATTGGCGTACCAAACATGCTCATGTCTTCCCAAAACTTGACCGTCAAATCTTTGCTGTTTTCCATAATGCTTACCTTTTTTTTGTCTTTGTACATGTTTTGCAGATTTACTGCCAACTCAACAACCATGCTAGCTGCTGAATTGTGCACATGATCATATGCTCTCCTGTTCATTTGATGCAAGCTCAATGGCGAAAATAATGAATAAAAATAAATGCTTGACATAATGTTTTAGCTTGACATAATCGAGATATATACGTAGGGGCATAAATGGGAAGACCAAAAAAAGAACTTGATGAAGAGCAAATCAGAGAATTGGCTAGCATTCAATGTACAAATGGCGAGATTGCAGCAGTCATGCGATGCAATGTTGACACCTTACATGACCGATTTTCCGACGTAATCAAAGATGCTCGAGAGGCTGGAAAAACTAGTCTGAGGCGTGCTCAATTCAAGAAAGCAATGGAAGGAAATCCTGCTCTTTTGATCTGGTTAGGAAAGTTCTATCTTGGACAGAAAGAGGAGATCAACTTCACAAGCAATGAGCCAGACGTTAAGGCTTTACTTGAGAAATGGGACATCACTGTAAAGAAGAAGAGCGATTTTTCTAAGATTGGCAAGGTCGAGAAGCATAGCAAAGAAGAAAATCTTTAGCTTAGCTTCTCACTTATGGTTCACAAAGCAACTTGCATCTCACTTTTGGCATATTTTGGGACGCCAGTTTCGCGTAGCCTCTGAAGATATCTGTGCACAGTCGACTTTTTCCATTTCATACCTCCACGATTGAAAAGCCCATTCTCATTTAGGTGATCCACTATTTGAGGTATGGTGAATCCACTCTCCCCAAGATTCAATATCCTATGCAAGGCTGGGATGTCGTCTTCATTGACTTCCAAGTGCACACCATCATCAGCAAGCTTATATCCAAAGCGAATGTGCCCACAGCGTTCGTTGCGATCCTTTTTTGCTTGCATAGCAGCTTTCACGCGTCCACAGATGATCTTTCTATCAAACTCAGCAAATGCATCTACCATCCTACGCATTAACAATGATGTGGGATCGTTATTCTCAGTGCCTTCGCCAGCTACAGACGCTATCCTAGCTCCCTTGCGCTCAATCTCAGACTCAATGATTGACATCACAAGAACATCTCTTCCAAGGCGATCGCGTCTTGCCACTACCAATACATCTCCTTTGGACAACATGGCGATGGCTAACATCAACTTTGGTCTCATTTCCAATCCACTTGCGCCACTGATAGCATCTTCGACAAAACATCTTTCAATTTCCATCGATCGCTCAGCAGCCCATTGCGTGCACACGTCTTTTTGATATTTAATACCAACACCACTCTCAACTTGGAGATCAGTTGATACTCTTATATATGCGTATACTTTCATACTCACCTACAGGCTAGACAGAAAGTATACTTGCAAGTGCTATTGGAGTCAACATCAAGTGCTCTTAAAAAGTCGGTCGACCTCCCCTTGGGACGAAATCACTCTTGAGCTTCGGCTATGTATTCATCATTTTTTCTTTTTCCAAATGCTTTTATATATGCCAAAACATTTGCTTTATTGTACTTTAGTAACGAATCTCTATAATGTCCTTCAACACTAATGGATACAATTGCCATCGCGGTTATAGACGATACTGCATGTAATAGAGCAGTCGCTTCAATCATCTGCTCCTCCTCAGACTTTCCATCAGACTCATTTGTGTAGTCTGCAAAAAAACTCTCAACAATTTGCTTCGATCTTGAAGCAATTATGTATATTATTTTTTCTGAAGGTTCCTCAAAAAGCTCATTCGTCATCTTCATTCTCCAATAAATTGTTTATATTCCCATACCATTCAAGCATCCTTGCAAGTTGCTCAAGAGCTTCTTTCTCATCTAATCCATTGTCAGTAAGCACTTTAAATATCTTCATCAAAACTTCTTCAAGTTTAGGAGTGCTCTTCATCAAAGTCCATTCTCTGCCTCATGTGTTTGTAAGTAAAATATTGTCTTGAACATCCTTTGTGAACCTCTTCCAGCTATCCTTGAGAGGAATACCCAATTTGACGCATGCTGACATAACGTCTTCTGCTACATTCTCAGCGATTATCAACCTAGCTGTAAGCTCATCATCGTCATTATCGAGGATGTTTTCTTCAACAGCCACAAAGAACTCTGTCAACACATCGGTGACCTTCCTTTCGATGCGTTTGATCCTCAATTCTTTTTCCATTCCCTTAATCCCTTGATAGCTAGGAGTGTGTAGATAAAGAATAACGCAGATAGTGCATATTGGTCTATCGTCCAATTGACAGCACAGAACGCAGCGTCAGTGACAACCCACCAATAGAAGCCTTCTCTCTTCTTCTTGGCGTTCAAATAAGTGCCATATAAGGCACATAGTGTGAGGGCCCAAGTTAAGGAAAACATTTGTTATACACCCATTTTGTTGTTCTAGAATAACCACCGAAAATCTGACCTGACGATAGCATGTAAAGTGGTAGCTCTGATAAATCATCTACAGGAAATGGATGCTGTTCTGACATATCCTCAAGCTCTGCCTCAAATATGCCATGCACTTTTTCTCTGAATTTAAGGTCTGTGTCTCTAAATCCATCAAATTCGACTTCTTCTTGATTGGGCATGATGAGAAATATTGCGTCATACTCTTTGATATGTGCATGAGCTAGGTGTCGAAGAGCCCAGTGCTTAGGAATATCTTTAGGATCTTTTTCATTTGTGGCTTCGTAATAGCAAATGGGATCCAATGCTGACCTATCACAGACGACGAGGTCATGGCCTCTTTGCTTTGCTGCCACCTCTTGAAGGATTTGGTGAAACATTATCCATTCCACCGCATCAATCGTATGCTTCTGATTGATAGGATATGGACATTCCCTGACGACCTCTTCAACGCAATAGGCGTCCTTCTGATTGGCTATTGCATAATCTACGATGGACTTACACAACGTAGTCTTCCCGACGCAATGTGTGCCTATTACAGCGATTTTCTTCATATGATCCCCTGCAAACATACTGTGAACAACGCGATTCTCTCTATGCTAGCTCGAATGTGTGAACAACTTCCACAGCGTCTTAAGAAGAGTATATATATCTATAGATACTCATCTAAAAGGCATTGTGGGACATGTCTATAGATTTTCAGACTCTGCCTAGCGCGTTGATTTTCCTCAACTAAAATCTGTCATCTTTGAATAAAATTCGCCTTAGTATGTATTGTAAAGAAAAAATTCAAATTTCAGGGAGTTTATGACTTTATTTCCACAACTCAGCGATACATATTACGTAGACAATGACCATAACGTCTTAAAAATGATGGATGACACTTACGCAAAGTATATCACTATCAATCAAAGTTTTTGGAGCGAGGCTGACGTCGACAATCGCTTCCTTTCAGGGGACCAAACGCTCTACTCGGATATATATGGAAATCTTCCTAGCTTTAGAAGAAGGCAATTCTCTTTCAATAGAATAAGAAGAGTTGTCAACATGATTACTGGTTATCAAAGACAGCATAGAAAGTCGACCATGGTGACTCCTCTGCATGAAGAAGCTCAGGAAGGTGCTGACCAGTTCACAAAGTTGCTCTATCATGTCAACACTCATGGCAATGTGTTGGAGACAATCTCGTCAGCATTTGAAGGCGCTGTCACTTCGGGGATGAATTTGCTATCCACTTGGATTGATTTTACAAATGATCCAGTTAATGGCGATATAGTTGTAGACAACGTGAGTTATAATGGCTACCTAATAGATCCTTATTTCACTAAAAAGGATTTGTCTGACTGTAATTCACTATGGACAAGAAAATATCTCACAAGAAATCAAGTCATGTCTTTGCTTCCAGGTAGAGAGGAGGAAATTAAAGGACTGGCAGGCTGGGGAAATAGAGATGGCAAGTTTTTCTTTCAACCTCAAGCTTATAATTATGGTCAGCAAGATCTAATTATGTATGACGAATTTTGGTACCTATCTTCAAGAGAGAAAGAAACAATCGTAGACACTGAAAGTGGCGAAACTATTGAATGGAAGGGCGAGAAGGAAGACTTGCAAGAGTTCCTTCAGATGTATCCACAGACAATTATAGTAAAGAATCAGGTCCCCTCTGTCAAGTTGGCTATAGTTGTTCAAGGCAAAGTAATGTATCATGGTCCAAATCCTATGGGAATAGATAGCTATCCATTCGTTCCAGTTTGGTGTTATTATCAACCAGAGATTCCATATTTTCCATGGAGAATACAAGGGGTAGTAAGGGGTATTAGAGATGCGCAATATCTTTATAATAGACGTGTTATTACATCATTAGACATTTTGGAATCACAGATTAATAGTGGATGGAAATATAAAGAAAATGCTCTCGTCAATCCTAAAGATGTCTTCCTCCAAGGCCAAGGCAGAGGGTTAGCTTTGAGAGCTGAGGCGCAGATGACAGACGCTGAGCAAATTCTTCCTCCGCAGATTCCTCCAAGTGTATTACAAATCTCTGACATGCTTGGCAATGAGATCTCTCAAATCTCTGGAGTCAATGAAGAGCTCTTAGGTAGTGCGATTGATGAGAAGGCTGGCGTCCTTTCACTATTGCGTCAGGGAGCTGGTTTAGTCACTCTTCAAGGCATTTTCGACAACCTGGATCAATCTCAAAGGCTTCTAGGCAAACTTCACCTAGAGATGATACAAGCTAACTGGACCCCTGGCAAAGTCTCTCGCATACTTGGTGAAGAGCCTACAGCTGAATTTTACAATAGGGCGTTCTCTAAATATGACGCCATAGTTGAAGAAGCTCCATTAACAAGTACTCAAAAGCAATTAGCATTACAACAAGCTCTCTACTTGAGAGAAATTGGAATTCCAATCACTTCCAAATATATCTTGAAGAATATGGCCCTCCCTGACAAAGACGAACTCATTGAGGAAATTGAAGCTCAAGAGAAAGCAGAGCAAGAACAGCAACAGCAAGCTTCTCAACTTCAAATGCAGCAGATGGATGTAGACGCTCAGACAAAGATTAGCTTCGCCAAGAGTCAAGAGGCGCTTTCAGCAGAGAGGATGAATAAAATACACCTAGATCAAGCAGTGAACGTAGAGCGCATGCAACGTGCTGAGGAAGACAAGACAGCTGCATTCCTCAATCTTGTCAAGGCAGTAAAGGAACTCAAAGGCATGGATAAGGAACACGAAGGCATGGATATAGAACAGATTGAGAAAGCTATTGCTATCATGAATGCTTCCACAGGAGCTGATGAGAAATCTTCACAAACACCGCAGAAAATTGTCAAATAAAGATTTCAGACTAAGACACAACAGGAGCGTCTGTAGGTTCAGCAGCAACAGGCTCAGCAGGCACAGCAACAACATCAGCGACGAGATCTCCAATATCAGACTGATATACAGTAAAAGTCCATCCACATTGTAAGTGGACATAAGCTATGCAATCAAGAATAGATGTCATTTGTGCCTTTATAAAGTCATGAAGACCCTCCCCATTATCCCACAGAGGGGAGGGTATCATAAGCTTGAAAGAAGGATGTCAACAAGCGCTAACATCCTACCAAGATCATAGATTTTTCACAACTTCAATCGCATTGCTAGATCCCATAACTCTTCTTCATTTTTGCATGCATCTATTTCAACAGCAAATTTTTGAATCAAGGCTGTAAATGGCTCTAGGAGTGATGTAATGGGCATCCTTAACTTTTCCTTTGTGTGGATTACAAAGGATCTGAATCCTTTTGAGACAGCAACCTTAAAATAATCCACCTCTCCTGCTTTCCTATTCACAATCTTCATGGGATATTTATTCTCTTGCTTTGACATATCTTCTGTAGGAAGTGCAGACAATAGCGACACATCTAATGAAGAACCATGCAACTCATCTTGAATAGACGAGATTTTTTTCTTAAGGTAGTCGAAAGCTTCTTCAATGTTTGTGCATTTTTTAACATTGTGTAATTTGTCATGGCATGTTTTGCATGTTGTCACAACCATTTCAGGCAAATAGTCCCACAACTTCTTACCTTCAATATACACAAGGTGATGGCCTACAAGCTGCACATCACAAGACTTTGCTCCACAGATAGTACATTTGTTTCCATCTCTTTCAAACACAGTTGCCCTAACTCTTAACCAGTTAGGATGTTGATACCAACCTTTCTCATAGTACTCAGACATACACGAACCCTCCTTTTCTTTAGGGAATTGTGACCCTAATTCAAAAGAAGAAAAATGTATATACGAAAAAATATTTTATTTTATAGACTCAAACCATAGGCAAAAATATTCCTTAAGGAGGAATTTATATGGCGAAACATTCAACTAAATCTTTTGGACATGATAAAACAAGTCATGCAAATATGCCCCAAGAAGTGCATATGAGCGACTATCCTAAACAAAAAGTTTATGGGGAAGAACTTGATGATACGATTACTGGAATTGATGAAGTAGTCGAACATGGAAAAGGAAAAGCGAAAAAATATATCTCTAATCAGAAGTAGGACTGGCTATATGGTCATGATTCGACCTGGTGGGAAAGCAAAGAAAATCGCTGAAAATGTAATGAAAAGCAAGGGTGTTAAGCTTCCAAAGAAAAAGAAGATGAGCAAAAACACCCTCACAGGACCCTATTTACAACATTAGGAGATCTATGCGCGGACATGATGACGAATCCCAAGACAAGAAATTGTTTGGGAAGATGCTCAAAAAAGCAATGCCACATCAAAAAGTTGCTAAGCATCTAAAGAAAGACATTGGCGAACAAAGAAGAGCTATTAAAGAAGACAAGTCTTTGATGAAGTCAATAAAACCAAGAAAAAAGAGCGCGTCTTATTAAAATCTAACAGGGCTGTGATTCATGTCTGAGGCCTCAAAGTATAATTATAATCGTTTTGGTGCCAAAGGTGTACGCGTTGGTCAAGCTGTTATTGATATCCTTGCCAAGCCACAGCCTATTCAGACTGTAGGCGATACTCTCAGTGCATTTGGGGAGATCGGAA
>Ga0209777_10002406_pt1 | contig 24659 bp, 24 predicted proteins | sample FrelakmetHBP12HB_FD_187147 | JGI IMG/M metagenome (GOLD analysis project Ga0209777, IMG submission 187147) | Freshwater lake sediment microbial communities from the University of Notre Dame, USA, for methane emissions studies -HBP12 HB (SPAdes)... | ecosystem: Environmental > Aquatic >... | reverse complement strand
AAATACACATGACAGCCACTTTGATTGCACAGTTTTCCCAATAAAAGAATTTTTCAAATTTAAAAGATACGGGTTAACCCAGGAGACAATCAAAAACAGCGTGATGATTCGGGAAGGTATGATGACCAGGGCGGAGGCATTAGATATGATGTCCTTAGAGCAGACCGAGGAACCTAAAATTTATGACTCTTTCTTAGAAGAACTAGGATTATCCAGAGATGATGTTAATGAACAGGCCGAGTGGTCAAGGTAATTTTCACAAATGAAAGTAACCAAGATCATCTTATCAAGATACGACTCACCTTTCAAATTTCGCTTTCATTCCTCACATCTGATCAGACATCAGTCAGAATCCATAATCGTAATACTACAATTCAACAACGGCATTTCAGGGTATGGAGAAAGTGCTCCAAGGATCTATGTAACTGGCGAGTCCTCAGCAACAGTTGTTCAGATCATTCAAAATCATTTTGCAAAAATTCTTTTTGACACAGAAGTCAATTCTGTTGAAGATATAGAAAATATCCTGCGTGCACTGGAAGAAGAGTGTTTCCATAAAAACATCAAGGCTTATAACTCAGCCCTTGGGGCAATCGATATTGCACTGTTGGATGCATTCGGACAATCTCAGGAAAAGGTCTTTCACGAATTTTTATATCCAGTTGTAAAACAAAGCATGCCATGGTCTCTTTCAATCCCCCTGCTGCCTTTGACGAAAATCAAAGACTTTTATTATAAATACAAATCACTTGAGTATGAATCAGTAAAAGTATTGCTGAATGACGAAGAAAGCGACAACATAAAGAGGGTACATTTAATCAGGTCTTTGTATGGAGATCACACTAAAATTCGTATAGAAGCCAATGGCAAATGGTCACGAGACCAGGCGATCTCAAATATTGAGAATTTGAAAAGATTCAATATTTCCGGAGTGGAACAACCGGTAGCAGCAGGTGATATCGAAGGATTGCAGGAGATCAGGAACAAAACCGGCATACTTGTTATCGTCGATGAATCTTTGTGCAACCTCTCAGACACGAAGAAATTAATCGAAGCAAATGCCTGCGACATTATAAATATAAAAATCTCCAAGTGTGGAGGTTTGTTGAAATCCAAAGAGATCAGAGATTTCGCAGAGTCCAGAAATATACCCTGCCAAGTGGGAGCGCACGTGGGAGAGACAGATATCTTAGCCAAGGCAGGCAGATATTTCGCTATGACTACCCGGAACCTGTTTTGTTTCGAGGGATTCTCATATCTGCTTTTTGAAGATTCATGGGAAGAGCACTTCCAGAAGCGAAGCAGCGTTAAGGACACATCATTAAATTCCGGTTTGGGAGTTGATTTAGCGAAGCAAAGATTAAAAATCCTTTGTTCGCTTGAGCCTAATTAGTGAACAGCCTATAAGACAGTTTGAGCTTCTTGATAATCTGATCGTATTTAGATGACCCCCGCTATAATTCCCGATTCAATTGGAAACTGGGGGGAAATGCGCCTAATCTCCTTTGCCCCAACCAGGGCAAGCATCTCCATTATTTCCCCCTCAGAGTAAGATCTGCCGTTTTCCGTTCCCAAGAGCATATTAAGGGAAAAAAGGGCCGGCTGGAGAGGGCCGTCCATGGTGTTCTCCAGGATAAATTCGTGGATCAGGAGCAGTCCTCCCGGTACCAAGACTGAAGCTGATTTTGCGATTATCCTCTGACAATTCTCTGGACCTTCTGCATGCAGGATTTGAGAAAGCCAGGCCACATCATAGCTTCCGGGAATATCTTCTTTCAAGTAATCCCCTGCCACAAAATTAATGCGGTCAGTAAGACCGAACCTCTCGATCGTTTTTACGGCATAGGGTCCGGTTGCGGGAAGGTCGTAGACAGTCGCCCTGAGCCGCGGATTGTTGAGGCAAAAGTGGATGGCATATGTGCCGGGCCCGCCGCCAAGATCAAGCAGGTGATGTCGACCAGAGATATCTATTGTATTAACCAGCCGGGGAGCGAGATTCATGGCGATGTTGAACATGCCCATGAGAAAACTCTCCCGCGCATCTTCGTCACTCCCGGATGACCGCGTCCTCATGGGACCGCCTGTCCTAACCGCTTCATCCAGCTTCAACCATGATAGAGCGAGATGGTGATGATGCATGATTATGTGGCCCATATATTCCGGGGAATCTTTTGAGAGAAAAGATATACTGGATGGCGTGTTAGAGTACCTGCCGCCCTTCTTAACAAGAAGTTTCATTGCCGCCAGGGCATTGAGCAGCATCACAACTCCTCTTCTTTTTGCACCCAATCTCTGGGCAATGTCTTCACCTGTAAGTTCTCCACTGCTTATTATTGTAAATATCCCGAGTTTGATTGCCGCCTGCAGAGCAAAAGATCTCCAGTAGTACCCCGATACCTTCAGCAGCTTGTCGGGACTCCATGCCCGTGTCTCCAATGCAAGTCCCCCTCTTATTCAGAATCTTCTCCGTAATGCTCGTTAATCCATGTTTGGTATTCGCCGCTCCTGATATTCTCAATCCATGCCCTGTTCTCAAGGTACCATGTTATCGTTTTCCTGATGCCCGATGCAAAAGATTCCCGCGGAGTCCAGCTAAGTTCCTTTTGCAGTTTGCTAAAGTCAATGGCATACCTGCGGTCGTGTCCCGGTCTGTCTTTCACAAAAGTGATAAGCTTTCTCCTCGACATCCCGTCAGGGGAAGGAAGTATCTCATCGAGAATGTCGCAGATCATTTCCACGATGACGATGTTTTCCATCTCCGAATTGCCGCCTATATTAAACGTTCCTCCCCTTTCGCCGGACTGCATTATTGTCCAGATGGCCTCACAGTGGTCTTTGACATACAGCCAGTCACGAATATTCCGGCCATCTCCATAGACGGGCAGAGGCTTGCCCTCAACAGCATTGAAAATCATAAGGGGGATGAGTTTCTCCGGAAACTGGTAAGGGCCATAATTGTTGGAACAGTTAGTGATGACAACGGGGAGGCCGTATGTTTCATGGTAGGCACGGACCAGATGGTCCGAGGCCGCCTTGGATGCCGAGTAGGGGCTGTTAGGCCGGTAGGAAGTTTCTTCCGTAAAATATCCGACCGCGCCGAGGCTGCCAAAGACCTCGTCGGTGCTTACGTGATGGAAGAGCACAAATCTATCCGCCCTGGCTCTGGCGATCTCAAGGAGATTAAACGTTCCGATAATATTTGTGTAGATGAAACTTTCCGGCCTCTTGATTGACCTGTCGACGTGAGATTCCGCCGCAAAATGACAGACGGCATCAATATCATAATCACCGAAGATTTTCTCCATCCCATCGACATTGCAGATGTCCATCTTCTGGAAGATGTACCTGTCGCCAAATTTTTCGTCTATGCCTTTGAGATTTTCGGGATTCCCCGCATAGGTCAGTTTATCGATATTAATTATCCTGCCCGCGAATCCTGTTTCCTTCAGCATGTAATGGATAAAGTTACTGCCGATAAATCCGCAGCCGCCCGTGACCATCAGATTATCAATATTCAAGTCGCTCTTTCCCCCCTGATTCTCACATCAATTTTTACAGTCAAATAATATGATTCCCCCGCCTCGACAGATTGGCGTCAACAGCATCCCCGGTGATATCCTACCTTGCAACTTATCATATAGCCAGACACAGAAGAAGAGATTGAGCCACCGTGAGTCCCTATGGCGAGACCCTCAGCAAACTCATATATATGTCCTCGCCCCAAGATACCTTTTTTTGTAATAGCTTCTCGATAGGTAATCCACGCGAATATTCTTACCTCTCCCCGGCGCATGAATGAATCGGCCATCACCGACATATATGCCCACGTGTGCGACCTTGTCTTTGCCGGGAGTGGTAAAAAAAACGAGGTCACCTTTCAGAAGGTCATTCCGCTCAACAGGGGAACCTGTCTCGTACTGTTCCTTGGATGAACGGGGAAGATCGAGACCGTTTAGCTGATAGACAGTCATTGACAAACCGCTGCAATCAAATCCTGTGTTCGGCGAAGAGCCGCTCCAGAGATATGGAACACCGACGAAGCTCTCTGCCGTCTTTATTAGCTCCTCCCTGATATACACGTCGCCATACTTTTGTTGTTTGGCTACAGTATATTCCTCGGGGTTGACAATATAAAATTCATCAATCACCCCCGACGATTTGAGGCTTTCTGCCTTTTGGCGGGCGATTGCCTTTGATAGGTAATTGCCAAATCGCACCTTGTAAAGCCCTGCGCGGGCCACGAAATAGGTGGCATCCAAACCGCGGGCTTGGAGCTGGTCAGTTAACCGGGCAGCATTTTCGACATCGGAAAAGGCGCCAACCTGAATGGTATAACCGAGGTGGGCGAGAGGCTTTACAACCTTTGGTCGGCTGCTGTACGCCCGGCGTCCTGCGCAACCTCCAAAAAGCAAGATAATTAGAAAAAGGGCGACAGTCACCTTCAGGAAGCATCGCAGTTTCAAATTAATTTCTATTAGTCTCACAGGTCCCTCGGATTGCTTGTTAATCAGTTTATCAAACGTCTCAAATATCATCCCGGCAACTTATCCGCCCAGCGATCCATGACCAGCCTGCGAGCCTCGTCGGACGTCGAAATTTTCCCGTCGAGCTGCGCGTCCTCAACAACATCAAGGATTTCCCCAAAAAGAGGGCTCGGAGAAAATCCCATGGCAACAAGATCATCTCCCGTGAGTAATCTCGGGGGATGCAGCTCATCGTCCCCCACTTCCATAAGCTTGCTCCTGCAGAACTCATGGTTGTCGAGAAAACCGTGGCTCGCAAGGCAGTCCAGTCGATGAAGCTCAAGGTGCAGTCGGAAGTCGGGCATTCTGAGGAAGCGTTTTAACCTGTTCGGTCTCATATCTGTGACATTCATGAAGAGCATATGATAATGAATGAGGGCAAGAATGATCTCCATGTCTGCACGGGAGAACCTGAGGCGCCGCATCAATACTTCCGCAATCCTTTCACCTTCACGCACATGACCGTAGAAGTGAATGCCTGAATCATCTACGGAACCTGTGCGAGCCTTGCCAATGTCGTGCAATAGGATGCCCCAGGCGAGGCGCGAGTCATTCTGCACGCCTTCTCCCGCAGGCAGGAGGTCAAGCATTCGGAGTGTGTGTTCCCATACGTCGCCTTCCGGGTGGAATGCCGGCGGCTGTTCGATACCACGCAGGCAATCGACCTCGGGTAAGATTTCCGCAAGAAGACCGGTTTCCGACATCATTTCCATTCCGCGGCGTGCACCACCGTGCGTCAGGAGCTTTGTCAATTCGTCACGGATGCGCTCGGCGCTGATACGTTTTATCTCGAAAGCGTGTCGCTTTATGGCACAATAAGTATCGGGATCAATTGCGTACCCAAGATTAGCAGAAAAACGGATGGCGCGAAGGATTCTCAGATGATCCTCGGCAAAGCGCTCGTCAGGATTTCCGATTGTCCGGATTACACGATCTTCTATATCCTTCTTGCCGTCGACATAATCGATGATGTTGCCCGTCATCGGATCCATCAACAAGGCATTGACGGTAAAGTCACGGCGACGCACATCACTATATGCACTGGTAAATTCGACATGAGACGGCCTGCGTCCATCCTCATAGTCACTCTCCGCGCGAAATGTGGCGACTTCATAACTGTGGCCGTCCTTAACTACAAGCACGACGCCAAAACTTATGCCAACCGGTACTGTATGCGAAAATAGTGAGCAGATTTCCTCGGGCCGCGCTGAGGTTACGATGTCATAATCTCCCGGCTCCACGCCGCGCAGGATATCACGGACGCATCCACCCACGAAGTATGCCTCATGGCCGGCGTCTCGTAAACGACGAACAATGCTTATCGCTCTCTCGCGAGATGCTTTAAAGTGTTCAGAGCTATCAGCTAACAAAGATCGGTTTCCTAATTCATTATCGTGATACGCTGAAAGGTGGATGTCCTTCCTATTCATCCGATGAAGCCGGAGAAAAATGCGTTATCAATCTGTATCCTGTGCCGGTACTGTATGAAGTCTTTATGGCTTGAGTTACATAGGCCTTTGCCCCTCCCACTGCTTCAGATACACTTCGGCCCTTGGCGAGCAGGGTAGCAATGGCAGCGGAAAAAGTGCATCCTGTGCCATGCGTTTCCTTTTTATCGATTCTTTCGGAGGAAAATTGGCGAAAGTTCTTGCCGTCATAGAGGATATCTACGGCATCGCCTGTCAGATGTCCTCCTTTGATTATCACATTCTTCGTACCGAAGCGGTAAATGACCTCAGCGGCTTCTTTCATGTCAGAGGTGGAGGTTATCTTCATTCCGGACAGAACCTCGGCCTCAGGTATATTCGGTGTCACGACGAAGGCCAGTGGAAGCAATTCGCTCATCAATGCCTCCCTCGCCTCACCTCTTATCAATGCCTCTCCCCCCTTAGCCGCCATTACGGGATCGACGACTAACTTTTCAATACCGTATTTCCTGATCATCCTCGCAACTGTCTTTAATATGCCGGTATTCGTCAGCATCCCCGTTTTGGCAGCATCAATACCCACGTCGGTCATGACAGATTCAAACTGCTTCTCAACAAATTCAAGCGAGATTTCATAAATATCCTGGATGCCCAACGTATTTTGAGCGGTGAGGGCTGTTATAACACTCATTCCCAAACCGCCTAACGCCATTATGGTCTTCAGATCTGCCTGTATTCCTGCACCGCCGCAGGAATCCGAACCAGCAACGGTTAGAACGCGGACTAACTTCATCTGCCTCCTTAAGGAAGGACCCCCGCTTTGAAATATCTGATCACAAGGAGATGACCTTTTTTGACAGAAATGACACCTCTTGCGGCAATTAAGCGATTGCTCACCCCGTAAGGCATCCCGATTTCCATCACCCCGTTAGTAAGCGGATATTCAAATCCTTCGATTGTTATGCCCGTTACCGTATCCGAAAGAGGGAGCAGAGATACAGTCTGTCCCGGTTCACCTTCAATGATACACTCTCTATTCACAATAAAAGTCTCACATAATTCATCGATCAATTTAACTTGTATGCCTTTTTTCACACCCAGAGCCAGAAGTGAAACATTGGCAAGGGTGTGATCGATTCGGGTTCCGAAAGCGCCGAACACATAGATTTCATCAGGGACGGTACCAAAAGCATATTCCAGAGCCAGTTGCGTATCAGTTTCATTCTTGCCTTCCGGAAATCTGATAATCCTGCTCCCCCGCCCCGTGAAATACTCCAGCATACCGGGCGACAGAGAATCCATATCACCTATTATCACATTTGGGACCAGACCGATCGCATGAAGATAGCCGGCGCCACTGTCTGCACAGATTATCTCGGCAGGTTTCAGTTCAGAGAGCTTCGACCGGAGGAATGCCATGTCTCTGATCTCGCCACCGGCAACGACTAATAAGATTTTTTTCATGGGATTAGCACTGGAACCTGTCGAAAGGTTCTCTAATATCTCGGCAACAATTCCTGGGCTCTACATGATGCCGAAGACATCCTTTGTGTTCTGATATGTCACACCGGCCAATTCTTCAAGGGACAGGCCTTTTATCTCCGCCACCTTTCTTGCCGTATGAACAACATAGGCAGGTTCGTTCCTTTTTCCCCTATAGGGATGGGGGGTAATGTAGGGTGCATCTGTCTCCACCAGAAGACTCGTGACCGGGATATATCGCACCACCTCCTGAAGCTTTTCTGACGTCCCGAAAGTGATAGCTCCCGGTATAGAAATAAGGAAACCCATGTCGAGACATTTGGCAGCCATCCTTTGGTCTCCAGAAAAGCAGTGGATAACTCCTTTTTGCTTCCGTTTCCACGTTCCCAGCATGTTTACGGTTTCCTTGTGGGCGTCACGATCATGTATGATTACGGGTAATCCAATCTCGCCCGCCACCTCCAGCTGTTCTCCGAACCGCCTTATCTGCATTTCCCTGGGTGACAGATTACGGAAGAAATCAAGACCGATTTCCCCAAAGGCCACAACTTTATCCATTTTTGCCAGATTCTTGAGAGAATCATAAGTCCCCTCATCAATGTCCTTCACATCATGGGGATGAATACCGATCGCCGCATACACATTCTCATACTTCCTGGCAATAGAGACCGCTTTTTTGCAGTCATCTAAGGTCGTGCCAACTGTTATGATCAGGTCAACTCCCGCGTCTAGCGCTCTCCTTATAACTTCGGCCCTGTCGCGGTCGAAGTCTTTCATCTCCAGATGTGCATGAGAATCAGCGAGCATAATCTCCCTTCCGTGTAAAGAAGTCGCCCAGCAGCCGGATTACTCTATTTCAATCTCATCCGCACAGGAGGACACATCGGGGAGTTCTTTAAGGTAGGCTTGTAAATCCTTTTCTTTAATTTCCCCCTCAAGCAACATCCATCTAAGAATTCTCTTATCAGTCTCACCCTCACAACCAGACCCTTTTTCCTTCATTATGGCATCCTCCTCTTATTCGGATATTGATCAGGACTGAATATCTATTACACTTTTTCTTTTTTTTCAACAAATACAAAAAAGAAGAGCAACTTCTTGACAGGCAAGATTAAATTGGATAATTCTTAAGCGCCTATAATAGAGCGAGGCACTGATCATAATTTCTTTCTTTTCTTGTTTTCCATTTTCGCATCAATTCGCAAACGGGTCTTGCGATGGATATGAAATTGACATCACGTGTTTGGAAATGGCCAGTATACGGGTGGCTCGGTTTAGGACTGGCCATTACTTTCTGGATTCTGAACTGGTCCCTTTCCGGACTGCGCACTCAGTGGGGATTCTTCCCCATGTGGCTGGGATACTGTCTCGCAGTCGACGCCATGGTCTTCACTCGGAAGGGCCATTCGCTCTTCACCCGCAGTCCCTCCGCCTATGCGGCTCTCTTTATAATTTCTGTACCGGCATGGTGGCTTTTTGAAATTATAAATCTGCGCACGCAGAACTGGTACTACCTGGGCGAACAATATTTCACCGATCTCGAGTTTCTTCTGTTCTCTTCACTGAGCTTCTCTACGGTCATGCCTGCCGTTTTCGGCACAGCCGAGCTGGCTGGCACCTTCACCTGGATTAACAGCATAAGATGCAACCTCCGATTTGAAATAACTCCAGCCAAATTAATTGCTCTCTTTGCTGCAGGCCTTATTATGCTGCTATTGATGTTGATCTGGCCTAATTACTTTTTTTGTTTTGTCTGGCTATCAATCTGTTTAATGCTCGAACCGCTGAATTTCTGGCTGAAGAACCGTACACTCCTCCAGTACATTTCCGTAGGCAATTGGCAACCGCTACTGGCTTTGTGGGTCGGGTGTATCATATGCGGCTTCTTTTGGGAGATGTGGAACTTTTACTCATATCCGAAGTGGATATATTATATACCCTTCTTCAACTTCCTCCACATCTTTGAAATGCCCCTGCTTGGCTATTTCGGATACCTGCCGTTCTCCATGGAACTATTCACCCTGTATCACCTTACAATTGGTTTGCTCAAACGCGGCCGGTTTCATGACTATATCCGGATTTCACAAGATAGCGATGCAAACGAAGTGATGGAGCTGCGGTCTGAAACCGTAAGAGAGGCGAGTCAATAATTTATTAATCCGAAGCGGGCGATGCGGAGCGTCATTCTTCCTTAAGCGTATCTTTGTTCGCAGCCTAGTGTTGCGGCATCATAGGGAGTCCGGAATAAATTGCGCGCCCTACGTCTTGCGTCTATCTATAACACTCCCGGCCTTCCCTTCATGCCTGGCAATCGTATTAGGCGCCACTAGCTTCACTGTAGCGCTTACTCCTATTACGGACCTTATCTTTTTTTCAACCATCTCTAAGAAGGCTTTTTGCCTTTTCATTTCGTCAAAGAAGGTCCCTTCTGCAGCCTCAACATAAACCTCCAACAAATCGTTGGCACCCCTTCGATCCGCCACAATCTGATAGTACGGTGACGTCCCCACTATGGCAGCCAATACTGACTCTATCTGCGAAGGAAATACGTTAACCCCCCTGATGATAAGCATGTCGTCTGACCGTCCCGCTGTCTTATTCATTCGCACCATGGTTCTCCCACATCTGCATGTCCCATATACAAGAGATGTCATGTCTCCCGTGCGATAACGGATCATGGGAAAGGCTTCTTTCTTGATGGTTGTTAAAACGAGTTCCCCCACGCTCCCCGCAGACAGCTGTTCTCCAGTAAGCGGGTCAACGATTTCCGGAATAAAGGCGTCCTCAAATATATGCATGCCGCATCTGTATTCGCATTCACCCGCCACTCCCGGACCGATAATCTCCGATAGACCGTAATTGTCCGTGGCAGTGATGCCCAGTTTCAATTCAATCTCTTCACGCATGGTTTCCGACAACGGTTCTCCGCCAAAAAGCCCGACCCTCAATGCCAACTTTTTCGGGTCGACGCCGATACGCTCCATCCTCTCTGCGAGCGTCATCGCATAGGTCGGTGTAGAAATAAGCGCTGATGTTCGATAGTCCTGCATGATCATTATCTGCTTTTCCGTGTTGCCCGTACCCGTGGGTATTACGCTTGCCCCGATGGCCTCCGCCCCATAATGAAAGCCGAAGGCTCCCGTATATAGACCATAGCTAAAGGTAATCTGCACCATATCATCACGGGTAACTCCGGCAGCTGTCATAACGCGGGCTACGAGATTCGTCCATGCCTTGATGTCATTTCTTGTATAGCCAACGACAACAGGTTTTTCAGTCGTTCCCGATGATGAATGCACCCGTACCACTTCACGAAGAGGAACCGCAAACATGCCATAGGGATAATTCATCCTCAAGTTCTCTTTGCTGGTAAAAGGAATCTTCACCAACTCGGAAAGGGACTGCATATTTTCAGGAGCAATCTCCAATTCGTCAAATATCCTGCGATAGAACGTCACATTCTTGTAAACTCTGTTTAGAGTTGCCTGTAGCCTTTCGAGCTGAAGCTGTTCCAGCTCTTCACGTGGCATACATTCATATTTGGCGTCCCAAATTTTCATAAGCACCTCACGTTTTTTCGTTAACGTTCCCAGATTTCCTTTCTGTCTTTTCCGAGATATGCCCTCTGCACATCCTTATTCGCCAGAAGCTCTGCTGCCGTCTCTTCAAGAATTACCTTGCCCGTTTCAAGCACGTATCCCCGATCGGCAACTTTCAGCGCTACCCGTGCATTCTGTTCTACGAGAAGTATGGAAGTCCCCTGCTCCCTGCGGAGCTCCTCGATGACTCGAAATATCTCCTGCACCAGTAGAGGAGCAAGTCCCATGGCCGGTTCGTCAAGAAGGAGCAGCCGCGGTTTCGCCATGAGCGCCCGCCCTATAGCCAGCATCTGTTGCTCGCCTCCCGATAGGGTTCCCGCGATTTGTTTACGTCTTTCCCCAAGGTGCGGGAAAAGCGCATAAACCTGGTTTTTATCTTTCATTATGTCTTTCTTTTTTTCTCCGGCGTCACTGCGGAGATATGCGCCGAGTTCAAGATTATCCTCAACGGAAAGGGGGTTGAATATCTGCCTCCCCTCGGGTACCTGAGAGACGCCTAATCTGACTATCGTATCGGTGGAAAGCTTGCTTATTAACGTGCCGTCAAAATGTATTTCGCCGTTTGCTGCAGGCGTGACAGCAGATACCGTATTTAAGATTGTCGTCTTCCCAGCACCGTTAGACCCGATTAGAGCTACTATCTCTCCGGCACTTACATGGAGGGAAACGTTTCTCAGGGCATGCAGTTTACCGTAATATGTGTTGACATTCTTAATTTTCAACATTCCCCGCAAACCACCATCAAACCTCTCCCAAGTAAGCCGTTATTACCTGTTCGTCTTCCTGAATCTGTCGTGGTGTCCCTTCCGCAAGTTTGTGCCCGAGGTTGAGAACAACGATGCGGCTGCAGATTCCCATAACCAGCTCCATATCATGCTCCACAAGGGCTATTGTAATCCCCGAATCCTTTATTCTCTTAATCAGCACGGCAAGATCGGAAGTCTCCCTGCTGTTGAGCCCCGCTGCCGGTTCATCCAGAAGGATGATCTGTGGTTCAACGGCCATTGCACGGGCAATCTCGAGGAGTCTCCCCTTGCCAAAGGGTAAATTGGCCGCTTTCATATGAGCGAGTTCTGCGATGCCCGCAAATTCAAGCCAAGAAGTCGCCCGTTCCCTGATATGGCGTTCCTCCCGCAAATGGGTCGGCAATTTTAGAGCAGAAGCAATGATGCCGCTTTGTGACTTTGTATGAAGACCAACCATGACATTTTCCAGCACCGTCATTTGACCGAACAATTCAATACCCTGGAATGTGCGTACCATGCCGAGTCTTGCAAGCTTCTCCGGAGGGAATCCGGTTATGTCTGTCCCGCCATAATAGATCTTGCCGGAGGTAGGATCATAAATACCAGTTACGATGTTAAACAAAGTAGTCTTGCCCGCTCCATTTGGTCCAATAATGCCGGTAATCTCACCCGCTGCGATGGAAAAGGAAACGCCCTGCAGGGCAGTGAGGCCACCGAATATTTTTGTAATACTTTCAATTTTCAGCAACTACAAATTCTCCCTAAACCCTTCTCTCAGAAGGGAGACCAGCCTTTACCTTTGCAAGCAGGGATCTGGCCAGAAGCGGTATGCCTCGTACGAGGCCGCCCGGCATAAACATGGTCATTACAATCAGAACAAGGCCATAGATGATAATATCATAATCCTGAAATGACCTGAAGAGCTCTGGCAGTAACGTCAAAATGGCAGCGCCCAGAAAAGAGCCGTAGATACTCCCAAGTCCCCCGATAATCACCATCGTGAGCAGTTCTATGGAAACATTGAACCCAAAAGACGCAGGCGAAATAAACTGGACTGTATGGGCATAGAGACTTCCGGCAAGGGCAGAAAAAATGCCCGAAATGGTAAAAATATGCACCTTTAAGAGTCTGACATTCACTCCCAGGATACGGGCCGCCACCTCGGAGTCGTGAATGGCCCGAAGAGCCCTTCCGATCCTTGATTGGGAAAGATTGACGGATAAAAGTATGGTGACGATGGCGAAGGACCAGACCAAATAGTAATTTTTCATGTCACTATTGAAGATAACTCCACAGATGGAGAGATTCGGTATGCCCGACAATCCTGAAGGGCCGCCCGTTATATCTATAGTTTCGTTGAAGACGATGTAAACGATAATCCCCATGCCGAGCGTTGCCATCGCCAGATAGTGTCCCTTGAGCTTGAGTATGGGAAACCCGAGGACAAAGGCTATGATACCAACAGCAATGACAGAGATGACCATGGCCAGCCAAGGATTCACGCCATGCGTTGCCGTCAGGACGCCGGATATATATGCCCCGAGGCCAAAAAACGCCGCCTGCCCTAGAGAGATTTGACCGGCGAGGCCCAACAGCAGGTTCAGAGCCACGGCCAGAATAGTATAAATGCCGACGAATACCAGCACATTCACAATATAGCCGCCCTTGAAGAACACAGGCGCTGTGAAGACCGCGGCAGCAAAAACAAAGAATTTCATCATTTCCTGTTTCATTGATCCTTCCAAGAGCTTCATACCCGCTCCGCTTCTCCCTTTCCGAACAACCCTTGAGGCCTGATTAATAGGATGATGAGGAGAATGATAAAGGCGATGGCGTCCTTATAACCTGAGGAGACTAGGCCTGCCCCAAGAGACTCCAGCACGCCTACAATCAAACCACCGGCAACGGTTCCCATGCCGGCGCTCATACCGCCGATGATGGCAGCACAGAATCCCTTCAATCCGAGCATGATACCCACATCATATGACGTCATAGTAAGGGGCGCGATGATAATTCCCGCTGCAGCCCCCATGGCCGAACTTATGACGAAGGAAAAGAGGATCATACGTTTGACATTTATTCCGACAAGCCTTGACGCTAGACGGTTGAAAGAACAGGCGCGCATCGCTTTCCCGCTTATGCTGTGGTGGAAAAAAACCCTGTTCGCTATGATGATTATCAGCGTGATACCAAAAATCCAAAGGCTCTGCGGCATCATTGCGGCGCCCATCAAGATGATGGGCTCATTTCCGGAAAACATGGGCAGAGCATGTGTATCTTTTCCCCAGAGGAGCATGGCAACTCCACGTATAAGAATGCTTCCACCTATGGTAATGATAACGAGAATGATCGGTTCAGCATCCTTAAGGGGGCTGATAGCCAGGCGTTCAAATAAAGCGCCCACTGCCGTGGCAACCGCAATAGCAAGGATAATAGCAAATGGAAGGGAAAGTCCCAGAGTGATATGGAAGAATAAAGTCAGCATACCGCCCAGCATTACAAACTCGCCTTGAGCAAAGTTGATTATGCTCGTGGAGTTGTAAATGATGGCAAAGCCAAGCCCTATGAGGCTGTAAATTGCCCCAGTAGAGAGACCTGATATAGTATATTGTAGTAACTGCTCAAAAAGTTCCATGGGAATTAAGACTGATATGTAGCAAAGCAAATTTATATGAACGACTGGCTGATCGACTACTAAATTATATGCCCTGTCAGGTAAGATTGCATGATGCCCCCTTTCCTGTTTACCCAGGGTAAACTCCGGGAGAGATCTCGCCTGTATATTTAAATTAACAAGATCTCTTGCCTGCCTCGAAACGACGGTTTCGCTAATTCATAGAGAATACGATCTTCCAGGTTCAAAAAACTATTTTACTAGCATCCACTCCTTGTTTTTTATCGTCACTAGAACGAAGGTGTCCTTCGTCAGTCCTGCATGGTCTTGAGAAGAGAAGTTGAATATACCGCCGATACCTTTAAAATTGCGGGTATTCTCAAGTTCATTACGAATAGAGGCGGGCGAGCCATCCCCAAGTTCAATGGCACCTTTGAGAAGCATAACCGCATCCCAGGCGTGCCCTCCAAAATGATCCCCCTCCACCTTGAAATGATTTCTGTAATCGTTTACATAGGCAAGAAGCGACTTCTTCTGCTGGTCAGATTTCGGAAGCCTATTTGCAACAATGACCCGTCCTGAAGGGAGAATGATCCCTTCCGCTGCGTCTCCTGCCAGCTCAATAAATTTCTTGGAAGAAACGCCGTGGCTCATGTAAAGAGGCAGATTAAGCCCCAGTTGCCTGGCATTTCTGGCGACCTTGGCAGGTCCCGGATTTGTTCCCCAGCAGATAATAGCCTGCGCCTTGCTGCCCCGTATCTTAACCAGCTGGGCTGTCATATCTGTATCGCTGGGACCGTAGATCTCATCAGATACTATGGTAATGCCGGAATCTTTGGCACGGAGCTTCAACTGTTCCCTGCCTGACGCGCCGAAACCGTCGGATACGGTCAGTATGGCAACGTTATTTATATTGCGTTTCTTGAGGTGATCGTAAATACGTCCTACTGCCAGTGAATCGTTCTGCGCTGTTTTAAAGACCCATTTTCTTACCGGTTCCGTAATCTTGATTCCTGCGGCGCAGGAAATCAACGGTATACTCGCGTTTTCGACAACAGGAATAACAGCCATTGTCTCCCCAGTCGTGCTGGGGCCAATAATCGCGCTCACCCGGTCTTCCTTGATGAGTCGAGTGGCTGCCTGCACTGCCTTGGTTGCATCTCCCTGGGTATCGTAGTATACCAATTTCAGCCTACGTCCCTTGATGCCACCTGCCTTATTAATTTGATCCACAACCATATTGGCCGTGTTACGTTCCGGTTCACCGAGGAAAGAGGGCGGACCGGTGACTGCAAATAGACCTCCAATCTTGATCGGCTCCTGCGACCAAGAGTTTCCAGTAAAGATTAGAATAAGGCAGAAAATACAAATTGATTTGATGATTGCTTTTAACATGTTGTTCCTCCTGATAAACCTATTGTGTTATTGTAATACCTAAATCAAGAAAGTGTTGCAATTTTCTTCTTGCTTATTGTTTGAGGATTAATTCTGTCTGGAGTCAAGTCGGATTAGGCCTGCATGCCCGCCCATTAAGGCGCACAGCAGGCATTAATATGTGTATTTGCAGCGGGTCTGGTCGATTATCACATGCAGGAATTCTTTTTTCATTTGGCTCATCACAGTTTCTAATCGTGCGCGAAACCTAAAAGTATTTGATGATAATGTCAAGGAATATTTTTCTGTTTGCCTGCAAGCTTCTTCTTTGCGCCCTACATTCTTTTGTCGTTGTTAACTTTCACCTTGCCTGACCTTTAATTCTGTGTTATGTTCCGCTCTAATATATGACAGATATTAGTACCTTACAGCAATTGTTTCAACCTCGGCGACTTTTAGTTGAATTGCACAAAAGGAGGTCAGGTCATGTCATTGCTAATTGGCGGCGCAGTCTCAGTAATTGTTGGACTCTTAGGCCTTATATTCTGGTGGAGTGATTTTGTTATTATCCTGAAGGGCGGAATCCCCATCATTATTGTACTTAGCGGCATTCTCGCAGTTTATATCGGTCTCGATGAGATTCAAGACAAGCTGAGGGAAGAAAGACAAAAGCAGGAAGAAGGTCTGGCAAAGGCAAGAGAAGAAATTGAAATGGTGAAAGCCCAGGCGGAAAAGTATAAGGAAGAGCTCGACAGGATGAAAGAAGAATCAAAAAGGAGATATTAGAAAATAAAGCCCGAGATCCCAATAATGGCTGTCTGCTATTCGGCTCAAACATTCAGAGGATGCACAGTGGGAAAAATAATTCTTGTTGTCGATGATGATCCTGACGTAGTTAAAATAGTGGAATTATGGCGTCATTATTTTCATTTGACAGCGTCTTTGGCCCATTTTATAATGTTAGATAATGGGTGCCGAACTAACTATCACAAACCTCAGTAGACATTTCAGTTACATTGTTCTTCTCGACGGACACGAGGACGGAGAGTTATTTTCATTACAAACCACCTCACTGAAAATCGAGCCCGGAAAACATGAGCTATCCTTTAAGGACAGTGACATCGACAATCTCCCCACAAATTGCAAGCCAATACAGATAACAATCGCGGATGGCAGATCGCTCCACTTGAAAATCCTCACCGAGGATTTTTCCATAAGAATGTATGATGAGCAGGGTACACATCTTAACGGGAAACGTGGCTTTCTCTGTGGCCAGGTCGGTAACGGCGTTCATGTTGAAAACCCGATAACCTGACTAATCTTACCACACGTCAAGAGTATAATCCGGACCATAAATCCACGGCACAAATAAGACGCTATGAACTCTGACGATTCGACGCATAAAATAAAGTTCGCCGAGAAGTTACGCCGCAGATTGATAGGACCACCCCGAGACATCGACGAGCCTTCAATATTTCACAAGATATCTCTCATCCCTATCCTTGCATGGATAGGCCTCGGAGCTGACGGACTCTCTTCTTCTTCATACGGCCCGGAAGAGGCATTTAAGGCTTTGGGCCCCCACAGCTATCTGGCCGTTTTTATAGCTTTAGCAACGGCAGTGACTGTTTTTATTATTTCCTATGCCTACTCGCGCATCATAGAGCATTTCCCCCATGGAGGTGGCGGATACATCGTCTCCACCCACACGATAGGCAAGAACGCAGGTGTCATATCCGGAAGCGCCCTCCTTGTCGATTACGTACTGACCATCACCGTGTCTCTTGCCTCCTGTGGCGATGCGCTATTTAGCTATCTGCCGATTACTTTCCTAAAATACAAACTAATCTTTGTGGCTTTTCTGATCTTCCTGCTTGTGATCATGAACCTCAGGGGAGTGAAAGAGTCAGTAACAGTACTCGCCCCGATATTCATCACTTTTGTCATAACCCATGTCTTATTAATCGGCTATGGCTTATTGAGCCATGCCAACAGGGTAGGCCCTGTTACAGAAACATTCAAATGGAATATGGCACAGGACGTTTCAACCATCGGTTATCTTGGCATGCTGGCAATCTTTCTCAGGGCTTTCTCTCTGGGAGGCGGTACATATACGGGGATCGAAGCGGTCTCAAACGCCATGCAAATAATGCGTGAGCCGAAGGTTCAGACAGGTAAGCGCACGATGGTATACCTGGCAACATCGCTTGCAATTACAGCGGGAGGCCTTTTGTTGTGTTATTCACTTTACCAAATAACACCTGCCGAAGGGAGAACATTGAATGCCATCCTTGCCGATCTTACTTTCGTAAACTGGCCCCTCGGCGGGTGGATTGCACTCATTACGATTTTCTCCGAGGGGGCTCTCCTCATGGTCGGTGCTCAGTCTGGCTTTGCAGCAGGGCCGAGTGTCATGGCAAACATGGCCATCGATTCCTGGCTTCCCCGCCGTTTCGCATCATTATCGGAACGCCTATCCATGCAGGACGGCGTTCTGCTTATGGGAACCGCCTCGCTACTGCTCCTTGTCTATACGAATGGTTCTGTTTCTGCCCTCGTTGTCATGTACTCCATCAATGTGTTTCTTACCTTCTCCCTGTCACAGTTCGGCATGATGCTCTTCTTTATCCGTCACAGGGACAGAGATAAGGCATGGAAAAGACATATTGCCGTGCATGTGGTGGGCCTGATTCTCTGCCTCACGATCCTTATCGTTACCGTTGTAATTAAGTTTGAAGAGGGCGGCTGGCTTACTCTTCTAATCACCTCGGGAGTGATCGGCTTGTGCTACTTGATCCAAAGTCACTACAGGAAAGTCCGCAAAGGGGTTCGGCAACTCGAGGAGATTCTATCTGAACTCCCCAAAGGCAGTCATCCTAATAATGAGCCGCTGGATCCGAAGGAGGCCACAGCGATACTTCTCGTTAGGGGTTATAGCGGATTCGGTCTTCATGTGTGGCTCTCCGTAGTCCGTGAATTTCCCAAAACCTACAAGAACTTCATTTTCGTCTCTGTGGGAGAAATCGACTCCGGCTCATTTAAAGGCATAGCGGAAATAGACGCATTAAAGAAATCCGTCGAAAGTGATTTGACAAGATACGTCCGTCTTGTCCGTTCCTACGGATTCCCGGCAGACTACAGAATGGGGATAGGAACGGACGTAGCTGATACTGCGACGGAGCTGTGCGAGGCTATCGTAAAAGAATTCCCGAGAGCAACGGTCTTCACGGGTAAACTGATCTTTCGTGAAGAAAACCCTTTCCAGAAAATACTTCACAATGAAACGGCCTTTGCAATTCAGCGGCGCCTGCAGTGGAACGGCATTACCACAGTCATATTGCCGATTCGTGTTGATATGTAGGCGCTGAGGAACCCAATCGAGAGGCAGACGCTAAACAGCCGCCGATAATTTCATCCACTAAAACAGTAATCCGGCAAAACTGAGCTGAGAAATACTAAATGATCTCAGACTTGCCTTGAAATAGAGGCCGTCGTTGTGGTAGCTTGCCCCGCATATATCATCAAGATTTCAGAGAATCATGATGTCGCATTTACAAAAAGTGTCTTTGTTTGCGCTTTTCTTTTCTGCTCTGTTCATCATACTTGTCTCCGGATGCGCCACTATTCCCCGTGAATATGGCAAGACAGAAACGCGGAAAATGCTGGTTACAGCCTATGACGCCAGCAAAAAATCGACGGGCTGGAAAAGAAAATACGGCTGCTTCCTGATGCCGCCGGTTTATGCTTACGGACCACACGAGGGAGAGAAGAAGAAAGTGGGCATCACCTCTGACGGATCTAAAGCCAAAAAGGGCACAATCGCAGCAGACATCCGCAAGTATCCTTACGGTACGAGGATGTACGTCCCCGGTTACGGTTGGGGAGAGGTTCACGATATAGGCACCGCCATCAAAGGCGACCACATCGACATCTTTTTCCCTGATGAAAAGGATGCCAAGGCATGGGGCAGAAAGTATCTCGACATTATCATCAATAGGCCATAATTTTCTGATGAGGGGCTCCTATGAATTTCTTTTTTAACCCGGATGGAGTCGCTGTTGTCGGTGCAACTCCGAACCCTCTCAAGGGTGGGTATGCTATCTTTAAGAATCTCATAATAGGCTACAAGGGAAATATATATCCCGTCAATCCCAGCTACAAGGAAATCGAAGGTATTCCGTGCTATCCGTCTGTAAGCGCCATCCCCGGTCATGTTGACCTGGCCATCGTCTTTGTTCCGGCAAAGCACGTACCGGCAACCATAGAGGATTGCGCTGCCAAAGGTGTCCCGGGTGTCATGATAGAATCCGGGGGTTTTGCTGAAACGGGACATGATGGAAGCTTTCTGCAGCAATCTCTGAAAGATATATGCAAGCGAACGGGGATTCGCCTCTGGGGGCCCAATTGTATGGGTCTCGTTGATGCTGTCAGCGGCTATGTTTTTTCCTTTATGGATCCACACTCGTTGCAGCAAGGACTCCTCATACCCGGAAACGTATCACTTGTGGTACAGAGCGGATTGCTATCCGCCGGCTTTCTCGTCGACGTAATGAGTCATCGCGTGATGGGCATCAGTAAGGTATGCTCCATAGGAAATAAAATAGACGTCAACGAGTGCGATCTGCTGTCTTACCTGATTCAAGATGCTAACACCGAAGTTATCGGCCATTACCTGGAGTCTTTTTCCGATGGCAGGCACTTTACGGAACTGTGCAGGAAAAGTACAAAACCGATTGTCGTCCTCCACGGGGGGAAGAGCAGGAAAGGAGCGGAAGCGGCAATGAGCCATACGGCATCCATGGCGGGAAATCATAAGATCATCTCAGGCGCCCTGGCCCAAGCCGGGGTGACTGAAGCCGGAGATTTTCATCAGATGATGGACATCTGCCGTTCACTCTCTGCGAGACCCCGACCGGCTGGCCGACATGGTCGCATTGCTGTTCTCACGTTTAGTGGCGGTTCCGGTATTGTCGCCTCCGACTTCTTGGAGGAACATGGCCTCGCTGTGGCGGAGCTTTCCCGGGAAACCAAAGAAGCCTTGAGACGCCTTTTCCCTGACTGGATGCCTGTCGGGAATCCCGTCGATCTGTGGCCGGCCATAGAAAAACATGGCGGAACGAACATCGATGTATACAGCATGGCACTTGCGGCAGTTCTTAGCGATCCCGCAGTCGATGCCGTATTTCTGCATACATTCGCAGGGAGCTTTCATATCGGCCTCAATATGAAAGACCTGGCCGAGCAGACGCGTGCTGCCGGCAAGCCTGTGTTCGTGTGGCTCCTGGGCAGATGCGAAGAGGTCTTCCGTTTTAAGGCAGAAGCCCTCTCTTACGGTATCCCTGTCTTCCGGGAAATATCCCGCGCAACAGAATGCCTGGCTGCTGTTTTCCATCAACAGAGACGTTCCGATATAATTAAAGCGCTACCGGAGAAAGAAGAGAAAATACCCCTCCCCCGCGAACTGAATTATGTGCTGGAAAAAGTGGTGGGACCTCTGGACGAGTACGTCTCCAAGACTATTCTCATACTTCACGGCATTCCGACTGTAGAAGAGGAAATCATATCAAATGAAGCGGAGTGCAAAAAGATCGCAACACGGCTCGGATTCCCGCTTGTCATGAAGGGCCTGCAAAAGGGGAAGGTACATAAGACCGAACTCGGTTTGGTCCATTTAAATATAACAACGCCGGAGGCTGCTCTTCAGGTCTTTGATTCCCTGAAGAAGAAGATGGACCCTTCGGGTCAGGTACTTGCCTATAGGCAGGTAAAAGGGGAAATTGAGATCATCGTCGGACTTGTCAGGGACGCTAATTTTGGCCCCTGTGTGATGCTTGGGATTGGGGGTATTATGGCAGAGATACTGAGCGATGCAGTATTTGCCCCGGCTCCACTGACCCTGGACGACGCTTTGGCACTAATAGGTCGTTTGAGGGGACAGAAGATATTCGACGGCTTCAGGGGAGAGCCGCCAGTCAACAGGGAGGAACTTGCAGGGATACTCGTTGCACTGGGCGACGTCGGTCTTCAGTATCCACGGATTCGCGAAATTGATATAAACCCGCTCATAGTGGGCGAAAAAGGATCTATGATAGCCGTTGATGCCACAATTGTCTTGAGATGATACCCTTATTATTCTACAGACCTTACTTTCTTCGCCATACGCCCGGACCGCCCTTCCCTACAATCCACCTTCATGGTCATATATAACCTCGGGCAGTCTTTCTTAAGCTCCTCCATGCAATGCTTTACAACAAGCATGACCTCATCCCATTCTCCCTCTATTGAGGTTCCCATTGGGCCTATATGATGAGGGAGGCCGCTGCCTTTTATAACTTTTACCGCCCGCGACGCGTATTTACTGACGCTCTCCTCTTTACCAATCGGGAAAATAGAAAAATCAACGATCACGCTCATAAGCCCCCCATCCCCTGAAGCATCTTCCTTATATGTTCAATCATTTAATCTTATGGATATCTTTTTCCTTGGCTATAACTACGAGTATCTCGCCGTCCTTCAGGATAAAATTGGCAGCCGGCACCATGTGAACCTGATCTGTCAGCACGTCTTTCACGGCGATGACCTCGATGTGATATCTGTTTCTCAACTCAAGTTCACCGATGCTTTTCCCCAGGAAACTGTTAGGAGGCGCAATTTCAAATATCATATAGCCTTCAGAAAGGGGAAGGCAATCGAGAACGCTCGGAGAAATAAGACTCTTAGCAACTTTACTGGCAACTTCCTTTTCAGGGATGATAACATCCGTTGCGCCAACCTTCTCGAGGATTAGTTTATGCTCTTCATTGGGCGCTTTGACGATTATATTTTTCACCTTCATCTTTTTCAGGTGAAGGGTGATGAGCGTGCTGGCTGCAAGATCTTCGCCGAAGGAGATAATAACTACATCATCCTCCTGAACGCCGATATGATCCATTACCTCATTGTCTGTACCGTCGGCAACAATTGCCTTAGTAGCAAAATCTTTCAGTCGGTGAACGGCCTCCTTATCCTTATCGACAGCAATGACGTCGAACCCGTTTGCATATAACTCTTTGACGATGTTGGAGCCAAAGATGCCCAGCCCAACCACAATCACGCGCCGCGTTACTGAAGCCATTGCTCAACCTCCTTATCCAACCATGACAGACTCTTCCGCATATGTTAAGCCTCTTTTTGGGGAATACCAGGAAAAAGCGAGTGTAAGCGGTCCCACCCGCCCTGCAAACATCGTAAGAATGATAGCCAGTTTCTGGCCTGTACTCAGGGTCGGTGTTATACCCATGGACAGTCCCACATTGCCAAAGGCGGATACTGTTTCAAAAAGGTACTCCACAAAGAAGTGACGGCTCTCAACGGGAGGCAAATCCCCCACACTCCCTAATAACAGAAGAATGGAAGTGATGAGGGTAACTGAAAAGGCGGAAGCGAAGATAATGGCAATAGTGCGTGTTAGAATCTCCCCGGGGATGGTCCTGTCATAGACATTCACTTGTTCCTGACCCCTCAATCGATTCCAGATCATCAGGAGGAGTAATGCAAAACTCGTTGTCTTAATGCCTCCCCCCGTTGAACCAGGTGACGCGCCTATAAACATTAGCATAATGAGGACAAGGATTGTAGGATTTGTCAACTGAGCGATATCAACCGTATTAAAGCCTGCCGTGCGCGGCGCTACCGAATGGAAAAAAGATGTAAGAATCTGAGTCTTGACAGATGCGTCCTTGAGAATGTGATTCATCTCAAACAGGTAGAAAAATGCGGCGCCTCCGATAATCAGGCTTGCTGTAGTCAGAAGAACAATTTTTGAATGTACGGAAAGCCTCTTCTGATATCCCCTCCACTTGGATACGACCTCATACTGAACGATAAAGCCTATCCCGCCAAGAATAATCAATGCGATTATTGTGAAGTTGACAATTATATCATTCTGATAACGCATCAATTTGTCCGGGAGGAGTGAAAGCCCGCAATTGTTGAAGGCAGAAACTGCATGATATAGAGCTTGATAGAAAGCCCGACTCGGAGAAAAATCTTGTGAAAACCGGAGAAATAGGAAAAATGTCCCTGCAGCCTCGATGATAAAAGTAAGCCCGAAAACCCATTTCATAATAACAAAGAAATCTCTTCGCGGGGTATGGAGAAATGTCGACTGGAAAATTTCCCTGCCCTTAAAGGAAATGCCTCTGCCCATGAGCCCGAAGAGAACAACGGAGAATGTGATAATCCCGATCCCGCCGATTTGAAAGAGACACAGAGTAACAATCTGCCCGTTTAAAGATAGATCCTTGCCTATGTCCAAAACGGTAAGACCCGTAACGCAAACCGCCGACGCAGATGTAAAGAGGGCGTCAACAAAGCTTACATGACTGCCGGTGGCAGAGTAAGGAAGCCAGAGGATAAAGGCGCCTAAAAATATCACCAAGGCAAAACTAATGATGAAAAACCTTTGGGGAGATAATAGCTTCGCAGTAAACCGCTTCATGGGTGACGGTCATGCTCCTTTGGGCGTTTAAACAATGCAAAAAGCATAATGAAGGCACCAACGGTTATGGCCGAATCAGCAACATTAAAGGCGGGCCAGTGGTAAGCGCCTAAATGCACGTCGATGAAATCAATCACCTCTCCTAGACGCACCCTGTCAATAAAATTCCCCAATGCGCCGGACAGGATCAGGGAAAGGGCAAATATCATGAGCGGTTCATCGGCCTTGCTCTTAGCGATATAGTAGAGAACGAGTACTATCGCTATAATCGTCACTGTCAGGAAAAAGACGGACCGAAAACCAGGCGAAGCACTGGCAAGAAAACTGAAGGCCGCGCCCGGATTCCTGACATAAGTAATATTCAAAACACCTCCTATGACCACAACCGATTCATGAAGAGACATGTTCGAGTCGA
>Ga0209777_10002403_pt1 | contig 24673 bp, 33 predicted proteins | sample FrelakmetHBP12HB_FD_187147 | JGI IMG/M metagenome (GOLD analysis project Ga0209777, IMG submission 187147) | Freshwater lake sediment microbial communities from the University of Notre Dame, USA, for methane emissions studies -HBP12 HB (SPAdes)... | ecosystem: Environmental > Aquatic >... | reverse complement strand
AAGGGCACACGTGGGTTCAAATCCTACCGCTTCCGCCAAGGAATAGATAATGGATGAACTTAGAGAAAAACTTGCTGAATTGGCACACGATCAATGGTCTGGTTGGATTAAGTTTATGTTTATGAACTGGACTCCTGATAATATTATGCGTTGGTACAGACAAATCAATACTCCTTATTCTGAACTTCCTGAATGGGAAAAAGAAAGTGATCGTAAAGAAGCAGATAGAATAATTGAGATAATAAAAAGTGTTAAGAAGGATGCGTGATTTTATGAATGATCAAGACAATCTTGTTACTTCTTGGTTTAAAGATCATATTGTTGAAGGTAACGAAATTTATCAGTTTTGCCCTGGACGTGTAATAGAAATGTTGACTTGGAGGAAACCAGGAACTAGTATTTACCGAATTGATTATACTAGAAGATCAAATATCTTAATGATTACAGGTGATGTTGGAGATGCTATTTACACTTGGGGAGAAGTTCATGACCTTCGTTGGATATCTACATGTGATCTACAATATTTTGCTAGTAAGTGTCAAGCGTCGGAAGTTGGTAGGAGGTACGAAGATTGGGATCGTGATTCCGCGAAAAAATGGCTCGAGAAGTATTTCTCTGATGGTGATGATGAGGAAGATAGAAAGCGGTTAGCTAAAGAAAGACAAAAGGCCGAGGATTTATATATTTGGGAAGCGTTGTTTAACAAAATGGAATGGACCTCTTGGATGATGCAAAATGGCCATGATGTTTTTGGTCCTGATCTCTGTGGGTTTGAACATGTTGGAATAGAAATTGCTCTTCGTTGTCGTGCACATCTAATTGGGTTAAAAATGGCGTTTGCGTTTATAGATAAGAAAGAAGTGAAGTATGGATGATCAACAAATAGTAGCTCTTGGTTGCTTGGCTAGAGCAGTTATTCGTGGTTGTGCTATGTTATCTGAGAATCAAGAACGGATTCGTAAAGGGCAAGCAATTGCTTATACGGAAGAAGCATTTGATAAGATGATAGTTGAGGAATCTGCAAGTTGGAATCAAGTAATGGAAATGATTCGGAGATAGGGAGGATGAATAATGCAAAAACCAACAATTAAACTCATAGCTAATCTTAGTAAGAAACTTGCTACGCTAGATGTTCTAGCTACAACTGTGCAAATATCTGGAGATACAAAACTTCTTTTAATAAAAGAATGCGATAAATTTCCAAGACTTGGAGATTATGATAGAGAGCCACTATTACAAATACTTGGACTTGAGATCGATCTCCACGATGGTATGGGTTCCTTGATTAGAGTTCTTTCGTCTCCTGAATATGGAAGATTCGTTGAGGGTAGAATAAAAGAGAGGAAGCAGAAACGTGAAAAAAAAGATTTGTTTAGAAATTAATGTAATTGGAAACCTATATTGCTCAGTAAAATGCACACATTACAATTGGGATCGAGGTACAATGGCGTGTCCTTGGTGTTCTCTTTTTGAGTTTTGTCTACAAACAACAAATAATGACACTAGAACAATAAGAGTCAAGCAATGTCTTGATGCGCAGGTTCTTGGGAATAAACTACATGGAAAGGAGAAGAAGTGAAGAAAAATAAAACTAAGAAGATAAAAAAGAAAAAAGCTGAATTATGCACTATCTGCGAACGCCCGATGGGAGATAGTTACTTCGGCTGTGAGAAGTGTGGAAACGTAGTTTGTGAAGGATGCTTCGATAGTGATAGTGATTTGTGTATTGATTGCAAAGTATGAAAGGAGCCACTAATGGAAAAGGTTAAGGCTGTCATAATCGTAAGTGGTGGAATGGATTCTGCTACTCTTTTGTATAAGATTGTAAAAGAAGGATTTGATGTTTACCCAGTTACGTTTAACTATGGTCAAAGACATGTACGTGAGATACAATCAGCTCAATGGTTGTGCACACGATTGCATTTAGAAGATAAGCATAAGATAATAACTCTTCCAATAAAAGATATTGTTTCAAATTCCTCGTTGACAAGTGATATTGAAGTTCCAGAAGGGCATTATGCTGATGAGAATATGAAACTTACAGTTGTACCAAATAGAAATATGATAATGCTTTCAGTTGCGTTGGGGCACGCAATCAATATTAAAGCTTCTCGTCTTTTTTATGGTGCACATGCTGGGGATCATGCAATCTATCCAGACTGTCGTCCTGAGTTTGTTCAAGCCATGAGTGTTGCTGCGTTACTTGCGGATTGGCACAAAGTTAATATTGAAGCTCCCTTCTTACATATGGACAAAGGTGATATCGCAAAACTCGGACTAGAACTTGGTGTGGACTGGAGTCTTACTTGGACTTGTTATAAAGGCAAAGAAAAAGCTTGTCTCAAATGTGGCGCGTGCTGTGAACGTGTTGGTGCGTTTCAAAAAGCTGGTATGAGAGATCCATTAGTAGATAGAGAAACTTGGGATCAGTTACCTATTATAAAGTAATTAAGATGCCTGCACCAAAAGATCCTAAGAAATTTCTTGAATATAAAGAAAAGATGAGTGGAATAGCTAAAGAAAGAGGTTTTGGATTATGGATGAAAGGTAAACCTGGGACGATGCTTGGAAAGCATCAACCGGATAGTGCAAAAGAAATACTTAGTAAAAAATTTAAAGTTATTGCTAAGGAAAAGGGTTTTGGTTTATGGATGCGTGGTAGACATGGTTTTCCTGCTGCAAAAGCACTTGGATTATTATCTAGTGCAAGAAGTGGTAAAACGTACGAGGAAATTTATGGAGATCGTGCATTTGAAGAAGCTGAAAAACGAAAAGTTGGAAATCTACGTAGATGGATTGGAAAAGTGAGGAGAGATGCACGACCACAATTTAATAGAGATTCTCGTTATGAAGGATGGCGTGTGAAAGTTTTTAAACGTGATAATTGGACGTGTCAACATTGTGGATTTAAAGGAGGTTGGGTTGAAGCTCATCATAAGAAGAGTTGGGCAAAATATGTGGAATTACGATATGATGTAGATAATGGTATTACTTTGTGTAAACCTTGCCATATCCGTGAGGGGAGACCGCCAAAAGTTGATTTGAAAGCAAGTGAGTTTGTATAATTATATCACAAAGGAGAACTATCATGCCAGAGAAGATTCACGCGAAGGATGCTATCGTAGGACGAAAGTATTTGAGTAGAGGCGGAAAGGAAGTTACAGTAGTTAAGAAACAAGCAAAGGTTGTGCACGTTAAAGTTTGTTTGACAGAGGGTACGGTAGTGCTTCCTGATGATTACGAACTAGTTCCAATTGAATCTCATATGGGTGTCAAACCTGGACAGCAACAGCAGTTCGTGTTAGAAGTTTTGAAAAAGGGTCCAGCTACATTAGATGAGTTGGCTGAGCAAGTGATGAAGGCCGGACTTACAAAAGTAACCGAAGTGAAGAAAGCAAAAGAGAATATTTCGGTCTTGATAGGTTACCTTAAGCAAAAGGGTAACAAGATCACTAAAGAAGAAAACCATTACAAATTGGAGCAATAATGGAATTGGTACATATTGTTCCACATAAATATCTTCCGTTGGTAGTTAACAAAGAATGGCAGTTTGTTGTCTCCCCAGATGTGTCAGTCGAACAAATTCATTTTTTGAATCACCAAAAGGGTACGTATAAGATTATTGTAGACAATGGAGCGTTTGAAGGTAAAGCAGAAGCGTTTGGAAAAGTGATGGAATGTGCTTTACGCCTTGATGGTAAAGTTGAGGTTGTGCTTCCGGATGTTTTATTTGATGCAGAAAGTACTAAACTTCGAATACATGATGTGCTTCCATTACTGAAAGAGTTTCCACAATTTTCTTGGATGGTAGTTCCACAAGGTTCGAACGTAATAGAATATCAGGATTGTGTTTCATGGTGTTTGCAACTTCCTATTCAAACGATTGGATTTTCCTATGTTGCTATATTTAAAAGTCTTGGCACGGGTGGTAATTCAATACGTGCTAGTTTCATACATAAAATGAATCATGCACTGGAATTTGAGACCTACGATAAAAAGTTTCATTGCTTAGGATTAGGTAGGTCACCATTTGAGCTGGAATTCTTAAAAAGTATTCCTTATATTAGATCGTGTGATTCGAGTTTGGCTGCACGTGCAACGGTACAGCATATAGATTTAAGTAACGTTATGGGACGGGATTGGCAACTGTACCAACGTAGACCGGAGTACTTTTTTCTATTGAAGGACTTGGATGAGACTTTACTGCTTCACAATATTAACTTTCTTGATGATGTAGTGTCAGGAAAGGTTTTGTGTGAGTTGACTTGGTTCACTGCTGCAAAAGGTTAATTTGAGAAATTCAACAGAAACAATTCATTGTCGATTGGCCGTGACTACACCATTTCCATTTAGAGAAATCACAGTATCATTGAACGAACAATTGTCTCCAAATAAAGTTGGAGAGTTAAAGAATGGAAAAGTTGAGGTTGGAATAGCAGTTTGGAACTGGTTGAAAAAGCTTCCAGAAAAAAAGTTTGAACTGGAGTTTTTATAAAATGGAAACTAGTTACATTTCAGCCGCACCGGATAGGATTATTCTTAGAACGAAGCCATGTTCTTGGGGAAAGTGCATCTTTTGTGGTTTCAAAGAAGATACTAGTGTGGAGCCACCATCAGTATACGTTCAGTTTAGAGAGTACTTTGCTGCATTTGGTGTTCCAGAATATTTAAAGGTATTCAACTCTGGAAGTTTTTTTGACTTTAATCAAATGGGTTCGTGGGAAGACAAAGTTAGTTATTTGTATGATGAAGGTGTGAGAAGATTGCGTGTTGAAAGTAGGCCTGAATTCGTTCCTCGCATCAACTCAACTAAGATGTACATTGAAGTAATGATTGGTTTGGAAACAACTTTCATAAGAGTTGCACAATTGATAAATAAAGGTTTTACGTTAGCACAAGTTGTAGAAGTAGCTCGATGTAGTCCGTTTCCAATTGGTGTTTATTTGTTGGCCAAACCATGCTCATTCTATAAAACAGATCAACTTGCACTTGAGGATTTGTCACAGAACGTTATTCAATGTTTGGAACTTCCATTCTTTGAAATTTTGGTTATGAGAACAACTATACGACCTGGGTCTGAATTGGAGAAGCAATATAAAATGTGTGAGTATGTTCCATTGGAAAAAGCATTGTATGAAAAATGGAAAGAACAATTTCCAATTAAAGATTGGAGGCTTAAATATGACAAATCTTGATGAGAATTTACTTTATGGTAAAATGAAGCAACTTGATAGGGAGCACGTTTCATCACAAATAATTTTGAAGAATTCAATTATTCCACTGGAAGAATGGGATGTTAAAGGAATAGTAGGTGCAACTGCAACCTCGTTCTTTCACCCACACTTTTATAAATTTCGCGAACATGTTTTGAATACCTTTACTCCAAAACATAAAATAGCAGTATTCTCTTTATGTTCGAACACTAGACCATATAGCGTTTCTCAAGTTTGGGGTGAAATGCTTAAACGTAACCTTGATGCGTATGCTGACTTGTTTATTTTAAGTAACCCTGGTGTGATTCCTTTACTTTACACTTATGAACTTTGTTACCCAATCTTGCATTATGATTGGCCACCACAGGAAGAGACTCACGAGTTGATGCGTGGGTTATTGTATACTGAGATTCATGCAGAGAGGATTCGAGCGTTTCTTACAAAGTTTCCTTATAAGATTATCCTTTCATATTTTCCTGAATGTGAAAGTAGAGATGCTTTGTGGTTGGCGTTACATACGTTACCTGGATTAGCGAAAGATGGATTACAAGTAATGAAACTTCCTTCTCCTAGAGTTTGGGGTGAGAGTTTAGAAAGTAATCCCGAATGGACATTTGCTTCCTTCGATGTTATTCGAACCAAGAAATGTTTGGATGAATTGGAATACGCAGTTATCACTTTAGCCAAATGAAACCAGACGAAGTTTACAAACTTGCAAAGTGTACGGACTGTACACTTTTTAAATCCCTTCGTGATATCGTTCCAGGTGACGGTCCTACGACTGCTAAGATAATGTTGATTGGAGAAGCTCCAGGCAAAGATGAAATTAAAATGCAACGGCCGTTTGTTGGAGAATCTGGTATTCTGTTAACGAAAGCATGTAATCAAATAAATTTAGTACGTGGTGAATGTTATATAACAAATGTTGGGAAATGTTTACCATTGAGTGGTACAGGTGCACCACCAGCATCTGCAGTAAAGTGTTGTTACGATGTTCTCGAGAAGGAAATAGAAACTGTTAAACCTAGAGTGATTGGTGTAATAGGAAATGCTGCTGTTAATAGATTGCTTGGAAAAAGAAAAGGAGTAACTCAAATCTCTGGTCAAGCCTATTGGAGTGATAAATATAACGCAAAGATTGTACCTATCATTCATCCAGCGGCTATTTTACGACATCCAGGTTGGAGACGTTTGTTGATGCGTGGACTAGAAGCGGTTTTAGAACAATCTAGATTTCCTGAGTTTCGACCGCCAATAAAGAAACCTGTTAAATATCTATTCGCGATTACAATTGAGCAAGTAGAAAAAGTAATAAAGAAATTACATGAAGTTACAGAGTTCAGTTGTGATATTGAAACGACGGGATTTGCTTTTCGGAAGGATGAGATCCTATGTATTTCATTTTCTTGGCAAGAGTACTTTGCTGTAGTTATTCCATTCTTCAAAAAAGATTTAGTACCTGTTTGGACGGAAGAGCAAAATAAGTATGTTTGGAATTTGGTTAAAGGTGTTATGGCGAATCCAGTTGGTAAGATTTTCCATAATGGGAAATTTGATACCAAGTTCTTCCTATATCGGAAAATGCTTGTTAACAATTTCAATTTTGATACGATGTTGTCTTCATACTTGTTAGATGAAGAGAGTTCTCACGAGTTGAAGGATTTATTGCTTCTCAATACCGATATGGGAGAGTACGATGCCGAATTGGATAGTTTGAAACCAAAGAATAATAAGGATTTCAACTACTCCATGTTTCCCCACGAGAAGTTATGGTATTATGCTTGTGCTGACGCAGATGGTACATTTCGTTTGAAACAACAACAAGTACCATTGATGGAAGAAGAAGGTGTTGATTGGTTATTCGAAAATTTAGCGATACCATTGACAAAGATGTTAACGTTGATGGAATTGCGTGGAGTTAAAGTTGATCTCGAGTATGTTGCTGAACTGGTTAAGATTTATGATAAACGTCGTGGTGAGTTGTTAAATGAAGTTCATCAAGATCCAGACGTGAGAAGATTTGATTCAAAACTGCAGGAAGAAGCAAAAGAAAAAACAAGAGCACATTATCGTGAGGGAAAGGTCCTTCAGAAAAAATATACAGAAGAAGCATATCTTATAAAAATGACTCCTCAAGTTCAATTTAATATTCGTTCTGGTCCTCAAATGCAACGGTTTCTTTATAGAGAACTCAAACTTCCTGTATTGAAGAAAACGGATACGGGTCAGGCTTCTACCGATGCAGAAGTACTTGAGCAGTTATCGTCACAGTCTACGTTCATTCGAAAGTTGTTAGAGTTCAGAGACGTTGATCACAAACTTACTACGTATTTGATGCCACTACCAGGATTGGCGGATGAGAATCATCGCATTCATACAAACTACTCAGATCATACAACGGTTACGGGCAGACTTTCAAGTTCTGAACCCAACCTTCAAAATTTACATCGTGATGATTTAGAAATAAGAAATTGTTATATTGCACAGGATGAGTTTGTCTTGGTGGACGTTGACTTTAAACAAGTTGAGTTTCGATGTCTTGCAGAGTACAGTCGTGACGCGAAGATGCTTGAAGAGATTCGTGCAGGTGTTGATATTCATCGGCAGATGGGTTCTATCGTTTTCGACATTCCACCAGAACAAGTTACGTCCAAACAACGTAGCAATATTAAAGGTGTAGTCTTTGGAATTATGTATGGTAGAGGAGCAAAATCAGTTGCTGAGGAATATGGCATTACCGTGGATGAAGCTCAAAGGATTTTAAATCTGTTCTTTGGGAGATATCCAGATGCGAAGAAATGGGTTGATCAACAAAAGATAACTGTGAGAAGGGAGCAACGTGTTAAGAATAGATTTGGCAGGGTAAGACGATTACCAGGAATTGGAAGTAATCGTGATGGTGATGTTGCTGAGGCAGAACGACAAGCTGTAAATAGTCCCATTCAAAGTTTAGCGAGTGATGTTAATTTAATTACATTGATTCGTTGCTATTCAAAATTTAGAGGAAAGCCTATATATCCGGTTATGACTACCCATGATGATTTCGCGTGTGAAACTAAACCAGAGGTTATTCCCGAAATGATTACAATAGTTAAAGATGATGTAGCTTCCGGATATCCGTTCTTGGAGGTTAATTTCGACGTTGATATTAAAATTGGAAAACGTTATGGTGATATGTACGAGTTACACACAATTAATCAATTCTTTGATTTTGTATGTTAAGACCTTGGTTTATGAATAGATTGCTGTGGTTTATTGGTACGCGGATAGTATTCGTTTTATGGCACAAAAACTGGAAGGGTATCTACGTGCATTGTTTTAGTCATATTTATTGTTATCGTTTCTTCTTATGGGGGTGGGACAAACATCCGAAAACATACTTACAACGCGTTGCAAGAAAGAACGGAGGTTTGTGATGGATGATGCTGATTTCAAAAAACATGTAGAGTGTTTAATGTCTATGTGCACAGATTACTTGATGGGAGGTTTAAAGAAAGAAGTCTTCATATCTAATTTGAAGATCTTCGCTGATAAACTGGATAAGGAGAACGAGAAGAAAAGTGGATAAATCTTTGTATATTATTTACGGAGGTTAAATGAAGGACAAAGATAAAGATAAGGAAAAGAAAGAGCAAGGTGTACTCACAATTGCTCAATTGGATAAGAAGTATGAAGGGAAGATTCTTAATCCACTTGAAGGTGTTTCCGGATCATACTCTACGGGAATTATTGAGTTGGATTTGGCTTTAGGAACATTGGGTTGGCCGTTTGGGCACTTAGTTGAGATCTTTGGTGAACCGTCTACAGGTAAATCTCTTATCGCTTTAATTGCAATTGGAATAGCACAAAAACTATATGGTAAGAAATCTGCTTATCTTGATCTTGAATATTGTACTCCACCAGAGTGGATGGAACTGCATGGAATTGATGTGAGCGGTATCTATCGACCTTCTCCTGACAACGCTGAAGAAAGTTTGAATATGTTGATTGATTTAGTGAAAACGAATACATTAGCGTATGTAGTTGTAGATAGTGTGGTTGGTTTAGTGCCAGAAGCTGAATTAGCTGGTGAAGTTGGTGATTCGCATAGATTAGCTGGGTTGGCTGCAATCCTAACAGAGTCCTTGAAAAAACTTACAAAAGCACTTTATAAAACTTCGACTTGTGTTATTTTCATTAATCAAGTTCGAGATAAGTTTGGTGATGGGAATGGAATGGTTTGGGGATCACCAATTGAAACTCCTGGTGGAAAAGCTTTGAAGTTTTATGCTGCACAGAGGATTCAGGTTAGAAAGAAATCTGGTGAAGGTTGTGCATTCAAATCTAGCGGTGAACTAATCGGTCATCGTTTATCTGCTACCGTTGTTAAGAATAAATTAGCTCCACCACAACGTTCTGCCGAATTTGATTTGTATTATACTAAAGGAGTAGACAATAGTGATCAATTAATTTCTCTTGCAGTAAAACATGATATCATTGTACAGGGTGGTGGATACTATACGTTGCAACCGTTTCTCTATGGTGGTGATCCAATTAAGTTTCTAGGTAGAGAGAAGTTGCGTGAGTTCTTAGGGAAGGAAATGTTTCTACATAGATATTTATGGGAAGTTATAGTTAACCAGTTCGAAGAAAGGAGGCAGAATGTCAGTACAAGTAACGAAAACGTATCGGAGGGTGATCAGTTACGATTATCAGAGTTTTGAGGTTGCAACTACACTTGAAGATACTGCCAAGGATCGAAAGGATGCGGAGAAGGTTGGTGAGGAGTTGTTTGCTCAAGCTCGTGAGATGACAAACACCGATATCAAACTCGAGATGGAACGTAGTGTTGTTTTTCGTCAAGTAGTTGCAGCTGTAATGGAAAAGGCTCGTGCAAGAGACGCGAACAAACCAAAGGCATAACAATGACTAAAGAAGAACAGGGTGCTACGTTAACTGAGAAATATAATAAGTTGCAAGCAGATCTCGCGGGTGCTGCTTCATGGGATAAAGAACTTTCTGATTTCGTTGGAGTCAAACTAAGTGTTGATCCAACGGCTGAAGGACTTAGTGTTATCAATCAGCAGATTCAAGAAGTACAAGCTTGGAAGGATCGCATTTCTAGCATCCAGGTTAAAATTCTTCGTGAGATTGCTAGATGGGAAGCACTCCAACATCAAACCGAAAAATTGTATAAGTCTTACCTTGCAGAATTTCTTGCCGATGAAAGCATTCGGAGTTTGAGAAATCAGTTGTTACAGGAAGCCGAAGTAGCAAGAAAGATTCCTACAGTGATTGAATTGGTGAGTAGGGTAGAACTTGGTACGAAGCAGATTACCGGTGTGGAGAAGCGTTGTAGGGCAGTTCGTGAGAATCTTGATTCAGCGAACGGTAATCTATCAAGACAGATTTCCGTTATTCAAATGATGATTGAAATTGGTGAGTTTAAAGGTGGTGTTATTAAGCATCCAGCAAAAGAGTAAAAGGAGGGAATCATGGTACAAGTGAAAAAAGAAGAGTATGTGAATGTTCCTGATAATTGGTACCTCTTGGAGGTTGCTGATGTCAAGGAAGCGGATGGGAAGTATGGAAAGTTTCTTTCTTGGGTATTCAAAATTGTGGGCGGAGACTTCAACGACGCTACCGTGACTGGAATGACTCCTATGAAGCTTGCTCCTGGGACTAAACTAGATACGTGGTCTCAGGCTTGTGGAAAAGAAGTCGAGGTTGGTGAGATTTTCAACACGGATGAGTTAGTTGGACGTAGGCCAATGGGTCTTGTTGAAACTGTAAAGGATGGAGACAAGACTTATTCAAACGTGATCAAGTTGAAAAAGGCTTCTGAAACAGCTCCAGCATCTAAACCGCCAGCGAAAGAAAAAGCGTCTACACCACCATCAACTGAGAAACCTGCTCCAGCGAAAGAATCTGCCGCGCCAAAATCTGAGAAACCACCTGCCGCGAGTGGTGCGGATTTTCAATTCACAGATAAGGATTTTGATCAGTTCTAAACCTTGGAGGAGTAAACCATGCTAGAACTCAAGGACGTTCAAAAGGAACGTGACTCTCGTGAGATCCCTTTAGATCGAGTTGGTATAGATAACGTACGATTCCCAATTCGTATTTCTTGCAAGGGTGGCGGATATCAAGAAGTACAATCAACAGTTTCTATGTTCGCGAGCCTATTCAAAGATATCCGTGGAACCAATATGTCACGATTCCTTGAACGTTTGGCTTCCTATCAATGGTGCCCAATCTCATCTGAAATGCTACCAGGATTTCTTAAGGAGATGCAAGAACATCTTGAAGCAGAAGATGTGTACGTATCTTTTAAGTTTGTTTATTTCGTTGAGAGGTCTTCACCGGTAACGGATATTGTTGTTCCTCAGGGTTATGATGTTGCTTTTACAGCTTGGATGGTTAAACAAGAGTTCACGTTTGTTTTAGAATGTAATACACCGGTTTCTCTTGTTTGTCCATGTTCACTTGAGATAAGTGAAGTTGGTGCACATAACCAAAGAGGAAACATTCGTGCTCGTGTAACGACTAATGGTGCTACTATTTGGATTGAAGATTTAGTTAGTATTCTTGAAAGTTGTGGAAGTGCGCCAGTGCACACTGTATTGAAACGTCCGGATGAGAAATTTGTGACTGAGCAGATGTTTCGGAATCCTAAATTCGTTGAGGATACCGCACGCGATGTTTATCTGCAGTTAGATGGTGATCCTAAAATAACAAAATTTGATGTTAAGGTTGAATCGTTTGAATCTATCCATCCACACAATGCCGTTGTGTACGTTAAGAAGATTGGAGTTGGTTTGTGATGACAGCTCTAGCAAATATCACTAGCTTCGGTTCGTTTACGAACCAAGCTCTGTCCGAGCTTTAAAATATTTAATGCAGCGTTATGATCTCTACTAGTTACAAATCCACAGGAGCAACAATGGTGAACTCTGTCTCCAAGTTCTTTGGGGACAAGAGTTCCACATTGGGAACAGAGTTGAGATGTCCCTCGTGGATTTACTTTAACAAATTCTCTGTTACCAGCTTCTTCCGCTTTGTAATTGAGAAAGTTAAAGAATTGAGACCATGCTACATCAAAAATACTTTTATTCAAACCGTTATAGGTATTGTGTATCATTTGTTGAATTTTCAAATCTTCAACAAAGATTCGATCGTAGTTATTGATAATCGTTCTGCTCGTTTTGTGAAGAAAATCAAGTCGTTGATTTTTAACTTTGTGATGCAATCGTTGCAACTTTCTCAAAGAATGTTTGGATTTATGTTTCGAATATTCACTTTGCAACTCTTTGAGTTGCATTTCACTTTGCTTAAGAATCCTAGGATTTTCGATTACAGTTTCATCAGACAGAGTTGCAAAGTTTTCGCAACCAACATCAATACCAATGTTTTTCTTAGTTATTGGAAGTGGTTTGATAGGAACTTCATCGCAAGAGAAAATTGCATAAAATTTATTCGTTTCTCTTTTGATAGTAACAGTTTTGATAACACCTTTAATTTCTCGATGAAGTTTAATTCTGATTGTTCCGATATTTTGAATGTAAAGTTTCCCTTTTTTAAGTTTAGTTCCATCGCCGTAAACAAAGGTGATAGAATTAAATCTATCCTTGCTTTTGAATCTTGGATACCCTGGTTTGTTACCTTTTTTAACTCTTCGAAAGAATGCTGTAAACGCTTTATCCAAACGTTGAAGAATATCCTGGCATACACTAGAGTTGAGTTTAGCAATTCCTTCTTGAAACGTTCTTATTTCAGGAATAGATTTTGCTTGTTCGTAATAACTGACAAATTTTTTCCATTGTTTCCAACAAATGATTTTATGTTCAAGAGCACAATTATAAAGGAATTTAGCGGAGTTCAGGAATTGTTCAAGAGTTTGATACTGTGTTCGATTGGTGTAAAGACGGAATTTAAAAGATTTCCTCATTGTATAATTTATAATATGAGTTGATGTCCTAATTTTAAGAAAGGAAGAGTAATTGTGATCGAATTGATTCCTAAAAGTTTTATTCATACTGCGGATTGGCAAATAGGAAGTGGTGGTTTCCCAGATGCCTTAGATAGACAGTTCTGGGCAATACACTTTCTACGAATTGAAGCTGAAAAAAGGAAACTACCTGTTGTGGTAGTTGGAGATATTTTTGATAAGCGTCGACCAAATCAAAAAGAAAAAGATACTTTTTTAAGTGCGATGGCTGAGTTCGATAATGCAGGTGTTCCAATTATGCTCTCGTTGGGGAATCATGATTATGAAGAAAGAAGTAGAAATAGTTATCACTCTTTGGAGACGTTAAAAATATTAGGTGAAAGGTTTAAAAATGTAACAGTTATTTTACCTGGTGAGATAAAAACGTTTAACGGTTTAGAATTTTTATGTTGGGTTCCGGGATTATCAGTAGTTCATCCTGCGGACGTTTTTTTATATCATGGAATCGTGAAGGGTGCTAAGAAAGGGAACCATACGTTTGATGAAGGTTTTGAAACTACGTTAAATAAAATTACGGAACACTTTACACCTAGTTATATCGCGCTGGGTGATATTCATGAACAGCAATCCGTGAAGTTTAAAAAGGTAGGTGCGTATTATCCAGGTTCGTTAATTCCTCATAAGTTTGATGAGAAGGATTCTGGTTTCCTGATTGTGCATATTGAAAAGGAAACGGTTGGGATAGAGTCAGTACATTTTGCAGATCTATCTTGGAAACTTGAAAAAGTTCCTGATTTAGTTTACGTGTCGCAGAACGTTGTAGATTTTGATCCCGTTAAGATGCCTACAGTTCACAACGCTCACATCAAAATAAAACTTCGTGGTACTTCTGCAGAACTCTGGGCAATCAAACGGCGTGAGATAACAAATAGTTTAAAAGAACGTGGTGTACTTTCTGTTCAATGGGAGTTCGATTACATCTCTCCGAGAGAAGATGTTGTACGATTACCTAAATTAGTTCATACACATTCTCTTGAAGAAGACTTAAAAGTTTATTATGAAGAGTTTGGTACTCCGGAACTTAACTTAAGTAAACTATTTGAGATTTCTGAATGTGGTTCAATCATTCAGAATTCTAAATTTACTGGTGTAGATATTCACAACGTTCACGCTATCAATTTTGGAAGTTTGGGAGATGTGAAACTGAATCTTGACAATCAAGGTCTTGTGCTAGTTGTAGGAAAGAATTTGGATGAAGGTGGCTCAAACGGAAGCGGAAAGAGTTTGATGTTTGATCCTATTCTCTACTCACTCTTTGAAGAAACGATACGTGGTGATAGAAAAGATGAGATTATTAATAAGTTTACTGAAGGTGGAATGAATCTCATTACCGAATTTACTACTAAGGAGAAAGATTGGAGAGTTGAAAGTTTTAGAAATCTACCTGGTGCGGGTTCCAATATGGTTTTGTTTCCAGGAAAGATTAATAGTAACTATGGTGAGTGGGATGAGGGTAATGCTATTCGTGGAGTTGAGGATGTAAAAAAGAAAATTGTTGAACTTATTGGAGTCAATTCAGAAGTATTTAAAGGTGTTGCTTTCCTTGGTCAAGAAGTTGCACATGGGTTCGTACATGGTACTGATAAGACGAGAAAGGATTTTCTGAACGTATTTGGGTTGCAAATTTACGATCTGGTTTATAATACCGTGAAGAAGGAGTTTGATACTAGAGAATCTAGTGTGAAAACGTTAGCACAAGTTTTAGATTTAAGGAAACAAGATCTTCAAGGAGTACAACTATTAAGTCCTGAAGAATTAAAAACTTATCAAATTAAAATTGAAATCAATACACATAAGTTAGAAGAATGCAAACTTGCTGCACAAGAACATGAAATTGTGATGGAAGGTACTGCAAAGCAAATACAACAAGAGAAAGTAAAAGAAGGTAAGGCAATTTCAAAATTGTCTGCCGTACAAAAGGTTGAAAGTACAAAACGTACGTTAGGGATATTGAAAGGTGAACTGAGTACACTTGAAATACATCTTGGCGATAAACGTTTCCAAGCGAAATACTATCAAGATAAACTACAAGGTATTTCGAAGAAGCTTGGTGAGATAACTTTTGAAGTTAAAGGTCTCAATACTCTTAAATCAAAATTTTCTTCTCTAGGTGCAGTTTGTCCTACTTGTGAGCAACCAGTAACAGAAGAGTTATGCAAAAAGAAAATAACTGAATCCATAAATCGTATGGATGTGCTTAGTCAAGAGCAGCAAGAACTCCAAAAGAAAAATCAGAAGGCCATGGAATTAATTGGTACTATCCGACAGTGGGAAGATTGTAATCAACGTGTGCTTACGTGCGAGAGTACTTTAGCTAATATGGTGCAAGATGATATCATGCAGTGTGAAAAGGAACTTGACCTTATTCAACGTGCGATAGACAAATTGTGTAGTTCACAAGAGGGAATGAATAAAATGCGGTTCGAGTTGCAGAATAAAATTCGTGAGTATGAATCTGCGATTCAAAATGCTAACTTTGAGATAGAACATCAAAATCGAAAACAGAGTGAATATCAAAAGATGCAAACTGAGATTCATGAGAACGAAGAAAAGCTTAAAGAGATGAGTTTGGATCTTGCTCATTATAAGTTTCTGAAGGATGCTTTTGGACAACACGGAATTAAAAGTTATAAGATTGACTCGTTGATCGATTCACTTAATAAAAAGATTTTGAAGTACATGGGAATACTTTCTGATGGGAAAATTGTAGCATACTTTACTGGTCAGACACAGAAGAAGGACAAAGGTGTTAAGGACGCTTTGGAACTCTTCGTTGTTAAGAATGGTGTGGAGACAAAAATACGTTCTTGTTCCGGTGGTGAAAAGAAACGCGTCGTTGTCTCAACAGTATTTGCTTTGTGGGAACTGTTGGAAGCGTATTATGGTGACTCAACTAATATTTTGATTCTAGATGAGGTGTTTGATAGTTTGGATGAACTGGGGATGGAGAAAGTAGTTGAGTTACTTGCTTCGATCAAACGTGAGCAGAAATCAGTTTTTGTAATTTCTCATTCACCGTGGGTTGACACTAGTGGTGTATTTGATCAAGTTTGGACTGTTGTAAAAGAAAATGGTATCAGTCACGTTGAGATAGAATCGAAAAGTTAAGGAGGAGACATGGACGGGAAAGAGATAGCGAAGTTACCAACATTTGAAGATGCTGCGAAGCAGTTATCGGAAAGAGTAAAACTAGCTTTTGTTGAGATGATGCCAGAGGATGATTTCAGAGCACGAGTGGCTTCTATCCTACAACAGTTTATGTCAAATTTTTCAGATAGGTACGATTGTAAAGCAAAGCCGTCTGAGTTTGAGAATCTTATTACTCGTGAGCTTACAAACATTTTAAGAGAGAAAGTCAGGGGTGAAATAGAAGGGATGGCTAGTGCAAACAACAAGTATGTGAGTGAGGAGCAGTTTAAGAAGTTCATTGCTGAGATCACTCCAGCAGTGGTTTCTGGTTTGATGGCTGAGATGGTTCAGCAGGTTTTGTTACGGATGGGAAATTTGGTAAGATAATGAGAGTTATTTTATTTGAAGTTGAGTACGATCCATATTCACTGTTTTTCACCTTTGTGTTTAGTATTTTGCATTTTGATTGGTCCGATGGAGATGCATCTTTGTTAGAGTTTGGTGTTTATCAAAGATCGTTAAGGTGGGATTTCTTATTCTTGAATTATCTTATTCGTAGACTCAAATGGTGGTGGGAGGATAGGAAAGGATGAACTTCATTCCGATTTTCTTTCAAAATAATGGTTGCAGTTGCCCACCCACTTCTTTGACTGGCGTCGCAGAAGCAATTGTTTTAATGCCAGTCGTGGTGCTGTTGATTATTATTCTCGCAATTGTTTTAATGTATTGTATTCTTCGTATGGAAAAGTGGTTAGGAGATCTTTGGGATTGGATAAAGAAGAAATATGGAGGTTGAATGATACTAGATCCAAAGAAACTAGTTGAACTTGGTGTAATAACAAATTACAGTAACTTGGATGAACAGTTGCAACCCAACTCCTTTGATTTGACAGTCAAACGTATTCAAGTAATTGAGGGTTGTGATGGATTAGGTAAACCAGAATTAGAGGATGCACAAACTATAGACGAGTCAGTTTTTTCAATTTGGGCTGGAAAAGCACATTACGTTGTGTTTAATGAAATCGTAAAGATTCCACAAAACGTTTGTGGTTTAGTTATTCCGAGGAGTTCAGCGAATAGAGTTGGTATACGAATTGATAGTGCACTCTACGATAGTGGTTTTAACGACTACATTGGTGCTACCATTTATCCTTGGGTTGATGTGAAAATAGAAGTGAATCAAAGAATTGCCACAATGATATTTATGGATGCTGCTGGGGATAGATTGTATAAGGGACAGTGGCAACAGCACATATTAAAAACTGGAGGAAAAAAGTGAATGAACATCTCGAGAAGATTTTAAAGGCACGCTATTATTTGCCTGGAGAAGATTTTAGTAAGTTGTGTTGGAGGGTTGCTCGGTATATCGGTTTAGTGGATCTTTGTTATAGTCCGACTGTTTTTAGGACTTCACATGATCTGACTGCTGGTGGTGAGTATAATTGGGACATGTTATTATCCGATCAACTTAGTAACTATGAGCGGGACATGTTGACTAGAGTTTATAATCGGAACGTATCAAAAATGAAAGTGGATTACAAAAAGTTTATTAATTACGTTAACCAGTATCTATCAACAGAAGGTGATAAATTTGGTCAAGTATACTATGACGTATTGGTGAATCAATACTTTATGCCTAACTCACCAACGTTGATGAACTCTAATACTCCGTTAGGACAGTTAAGTGGTTGCTTTACTTTAGATATTCAAGATCACTTACTTGATATTTTTGAAATGTTAACAACGTGTGGTATGATCTTTCGTTCAGGAGGAGGCGTTGGTCTTTCATTTAGTAAACTCAGACCAGAGGGTGCGGGTGTAACAACTTCATCTGGAACGTCAAGTGGACCTATTTCGTTCATGCGGGTATTTGATTCTGCTATAGGTGCAGTTAAGCAAGGCGGTAAACGTCGAGGTGCCGCAATGGCTGTTTTACACGTTCGACATCCTGATATTCTCAAATTTATAAAATGCAAACGTAACGAGGGTGAGTTTACTAATTTTAACATCTCTGTTGCCATAGATGATTTATTTTTAAAGGCTGTTAGAGAAGACGATGCTTACCCGTTATGGGGAAAGGAAAAGTTTCCAATCCCATCAAACGCTCCAATTACATATAGGGCTAGAGCAGTTTGGGATGCAATCATAACTAGTATGTGGGAGAAAGGTGAACCAGGCGTTTTATTTATCGATCGGATAAATGCTACACATCCAATGCATAGTCTAGGGGAGATTACATCCACTAACCCTTGTGGTGAGGTTAATCTTCTTCCTTGGGAATCTTGTAATCTAGGTTCAGTTAATTTATTGAAATTTGTTGATTATGAAACAAAGAGTTTTAAGTGGAGTGAACTTGCAACAGTTATTGAAATTGCCACTCAATTTTTAGATAATGTTGTTGATGCCAATCAGTATCCATTTCCACTTATTGAACGTACTACACTTGCTTCGAGAAAAATAGGCCTTGGTGTAATGGGTTGGGCAGATTCACTTTGGGAACTTGGAATAAAATACAACTCAGATAAAGCTCTTAAATTAGCGGATGAAGTTATGAAATTTGTAACAATGCTTGCGAGACGTACTTCTACCACGTTAGCTTTATTGCGAGATCCATTTCCAGAGTTTGAGAAATGGGATAAAACAAAGTTGCACTTGTTTGGTTTAGAACAACAAATACGCGATCATGGTATACGCAATGCTACAATTACATCTCTTGCTCCTACAGGAACGATAAGTATCATCGCTGGTGGCGTTTCGAGTGGTATTGAACCAGTCTTCGCGAGAGAGTATATTAGGAAAGATAGTTTCGGAGAAACAAGAATAGTTCATCCTTATATTGATTCATTGAAAGACGGATTAGACGTTCCAGAACATTGTGTTATTGCTTCCGAAGTACCTTGGGAGTATCACGTGAGGATGCAAGCTGTGTTTCAAAGGTATACAGATGCTTCTATCAGCAAAACTATTAATTTTGATCATAAAGCAACCAAGAAAGATATTGATGGTGCATTGCAATTGGCGTTTGATTTAGGTTGCAAGGGTTTAACCGTTTATAGAGAGGGAACGAGAAACGAGATTGTCTTATCAAAGATTGAACAAAAAGAAGAACCGAAAGTTACACCACAGAAAGAAAATCCGGAACCACAGTTGGAAGTGCAAAATTGGAAACGCCCAGACGAGTTGGATGGTAAAACGATTCGTGTCAAAACAGCGTTCGGAAATATTTACATAACAGTGAATAGGCATCCCTCGACTAATTTACCAATTGAAGTATTTTGTACTTCTGGTAAATCTGGAGGCGAACAATCCGCGTGGGTAGAAGCAGTCTCTCGTTTGATTTCTAAATCTTTGCAAAATGGAGTTTCGATTGAAGAAGTAATTCATCAATTGAGGTCTATTCGAAGTACACCTACTTGGGATGGGAAACGTAGAATTGAATCTGGTCCGGATGCTATTGCATACGTTCTAGAAAAATCTTTAGGGAAAGTAGAGGTTGAAGTTGAACATACACAAGAAGAAGTACCAGTTAAAGCTGAAGATATTATTTCCCTCTCTTGTCCACAATGCGGCGGAGGTCCAGTTGTCAAGTTAGGTACGTGCGGTGTTTGTCACAATTGTGGCTATTCCGTTTGTTAATCTAGTCAGAAACGTTTGTTGAGGAGATTTCAATTATGAAACCAAAATCGGATATTGAAATTATCGACACGCGTACCATTAGAGGTTTATTACGAAGACATGAGAAGATTTCAATTGTGTCAACTGCAATTTGTGTTGTGTTGTTTTTGTTACTAATTACGTGGATAGTTAAAACAGAACATAAAACGTATAAGCAGGAACAAGTGAAACCTCCCGTAAATCAAAATTACGTTAATTTCATTTTATCGTTTAATCCAAAACTTCAGTTATCAGACGTGTTACGTATAATCAAGGTATCGGAAGAATGTTCAACCATAGGAGAATTCAGTACGGAATTTTTCTTGTGCGTGCAAGCTCGGGAGAGTAGTTTTAATCCTTTTGCAGTGAGCGATCAAGGTGCGATTGGTTTGACTGGTGTTAACGCACATGTGTGGAAAGATGCATCTTATAAAATTGAAGAGAATTTACACTCTGGTTGTAGAAAACTTATCCAGTATCAAACTCTCGAGAATGGAAATTTGGTTAGAGCACTTTTAAGATATAACGCGGGATCAATAGTATTGGATGTAAGAAAGAAACGAAGCAAAGAATACACGGAAGAACGAAAACAGAAACTCGCAAATTATGCTAAGGATATTTTTAGTTTGACGGCAAGACTTGAGAATAATGAATGGGCGCTAAAAGTACATAAGGATTAAGTTGAATACCCGACCTATAATATATTCAATGGTAATTTAGCTTTCCTACTATAAAAACTCTAAAATTTCAATGAGACATGATCTTTTCTGTGTGTGTTGCGGGACGCGGATAGAGAGAAATCTCTTTCCGAGTAGGGTTAAGAGAAAACAATTTCTATGGTGTTCACAAAAGTGTTATATTTGGAAACCCTACAAAGTTGTGTTAGTTGAGCAAAAGTTCGAAAAGGATATCGTTGAGGTTCTGAAAGCCACGACTCGGTTGTTCAATTCGGTAGAAACGCAAAGTCAAGCTTTAGACATTTCAGTTCCGCATTTGTATACTTGGATTCAAAAATATCTTGGGCTGACCCTTACAGAAGCTGTTCGGAGGTACGGTGGACGTACAAGGAAATCGCGACAGAAATGAGCTGGAACGCTCCTCAAAAATTTTAAGCGATTCCTACGTTCAACGTGTTGTGCGAGGCGTATTAAAAGCATTGGAAGTGCTTGCGACGCTCTCGTTTGATCTTGGTTTAATGTATTGGGTCAAAGGGCTTCGAAACTATCTCGAAGAGAAAATGAAGGAGACTGATTAATGAAAACAGTAGGCGATTTCTCAAAACTAAACAATCGGATTTCTGTGAACGCTGAAAAGATGCTTAGTAACATTTCCGCGAAACTTAAAGATCGGGGTCATCGGGTTGATCTGCAGATCACTGATCGCGGAAAGCTGGCTGGGAAGTCAGTTGTGGTTGTTGGCTACCAAAGAATGCTTGGCGAACCGAGCGAGAAGGATATTCAAGTTTTTGTACAGAAGAGCATTCCAGGTAGTGATGTTGATTGGAGCAGAGTGAGTTTTAAAGATGGTCACGTTATCGTTGGCGTTAGAAAGATGGAGAATTCTATTCCACTTAAGTCCTTCAAGGATGTGCCAACTGGATTCAAATCTGTTGGAACAGGTTTCTACAGACGTGCGGAAGGTGAGAACAAATATTCCATTTGGGAAATGAAAAAGGATCCAACTGGAAAGATCTCTTTAGTGAGAACAGAAGATGAGACCTCAGTTCAAGCTTCTGAATTTGTATCCACACCAGAAGGGATTGGAATTCTGCTTCGGTTTGGAAGAGATAAATCCGTTGTGATGCTTAACGGTCGAGAGAGAGTTTTTGCTACCCACGACTTACGCGGTGAGCTTTCTCCTGAGGAGCAAAAGAAGTTGGTTGACTACTTCACTAAGGCTTATGGTGATGCTGCCTATGCGAAGCAGTTGGTTACTGAGAAACTCGAACGGGCGCGGAAGTAATTCTCTAACGAGAGTGGAGGGTATGCAATGAAGATCCAAGAACTATTACAAAAATCAAATACCATTAGTAATCTGTTTGCGAAAACGTTAGAGAAGCTTTCTCGTAGACCTGTTCGATCCACTAATAAGTTAGACATTCGTGTTAGCACAACTCCAAAACGTCCGGTAGATCTTTCACTGGATAAAATTCCAAACAAACCAATCTTTTCAAATCATGACTTTTATAACTTGATGAGATTGATGTCCTCATCCCATCCGGAGTTAAAAGAACTTGAGAGATTGGCTGCGAAAAGATTTACGATTAATACTGATGGTGTTGTTCAAACTAACGATCTATACAATTATCGAAACGCTCTGCGTGGTAAGGCAAACACAAAAGGCGTAACAGTGTTTGATGCACTTCTGTCTTTGATCAAGACTGGTGAACTCGAGAAGATCTTTACTGAGGGGTCTACTCAGGTTACGAGAGAAGCGTTGTCTCGGAAGATGAAACGTTCAGGCGTTTCTGAACATGCTGTTGGTGATAAGGTAACAGCTATTGATACTGGAAAGCAAGGAGTGGTCGTTGATCTGAATCCTGAGAACGGTAACTACTTCGTTGCTATGTCTCCGTTCGAAACGATTCAACTTCCTGCGAACAAGATTCAACGCGTTGGTATTACCAGAGTAGCGAAACATGTAAGTTCTCAGGATGAGATCAAAAGTGCTGTTCCACAGATCAAGAGAAACGCTGCACCAGTTATGACCCGAAACCTTCAGGACCATGGAATTAGAAAGATGGAAGCGTTCTTCAATCGATTTAAGTTGCCTGGAGTGCTTCGACTAACGTTCTGCGGTTTCAAGCAACCAGAATATGGTAAGACTGGTGCACTTGAAAAAGGTTATATGAACTTCCTTGCAGAGATTGGTACTCCGTTGGGTGCGAAGGTTAGGTTTGACGTTCCAATGAGAGTAGAAGGTGATCAATTCTACGATCCATCTATATTCTTCTATAATAAGCAGATGCAGATGTTTACTCAAGCGAATCTCGACAAGGTTTTTAGTATGTTAGAACTCAACAAACCAACCACTACAAATCTGTTTGGGAAGAATCCAACTTTGATGGATATGCCATTGATGAAACCTTCCGAGTTTGCTCCAGGTCAAGCTCGTCCAGTTGAGCGGTTAGATTACCATATCGCTAAACGTACAAAGTAGTTATATAAGTTATACGCAAATTATACGATCCTATATGGAAGCACTGAGCGTACCTACTGATCCTGTTGAAGAGCGTAAAAAACCACCTCTTCAATTACCATCCGGGGAAAACCTAGGGCGGTATGAACCGAGATGTAAGATATGCAACCTTACCCAGGATCTTCGAGACCTTATAATTGAGTTAAAGTTCGAGAATAACTTCACGTTAGTTCAGATCGCGAATCGCATCAATCCAATGCTAGAATCAAAAGGAATTCAAGGTAACCTTTCACCGCGCAATCTTAGTGTACATATTCAAAACCATCTTGAGGAACGTCTCGCTCTCAAATATAAAATGCAAACGCAAGGACTTGATGCAGATTTGCTGTTACTCCAGGATCAGGCAACTCGTTTAAGTCCACACATATTGAAAGGCGAACTTGAGGCGTTACTCGAAGAGTCCTGGAGACGAGTAACACTCCTCAGCGCTTCAGAAGGTGAACTCATTTCGGAAGAAGCACTTAACAAATACATCATGCTAACGAAGGAACTCAGAGCAACGATCAAGGATCTGTTAACAGTTGAAGATCCGAGAAAGCTCGTAAATGAAGTTGCAGAGAAGTTCATTCGTAACCTTGCAACGAGAACCGTTTCGATCTTTATGGATGTGATGAGAGAATACAAAATTCGTCTCCGTGGTCACGTTGATGCAGACTTGATTGAAGATCTTAGTAGAGAGTTTTCAGTTGGGTTTGCAGAGAAGATCGGTAACGAAGTTGAAAGGATCTTCGAAGGCGTTTCGCAATTGCTAGGACAAGGATATATGCGGACGAACGGCGGAAAGTCTTCCGCAGGGAGAAAGGATTATGTTAAGAGGGAGAATGAATAGACTTAGTCAACTTGGACCAAAGAATAGTCGTGAAGCTTGGCAACAACTACAACCTATTCTGAAACAGTTAGGACTTGTTGGTGCGCCTGAACAAGGTGGTGATATGTTGTACGTTGATATTACTAATAGTGGAAGAGGTCCTGGTGGAGTAATGCCAACAATCGTTTGGGTTGGTGATACTGATGAATGGAATGTTAACTATGGTCACGGAACTGGACCTATCAAGGACTTGCCCTTCGACGAGTTTGTGAAAGCTCTTGAAAGTCAATTTGGTCAACGTTCCAGACGTGGAAGTTGGAAACGTCATGCAGACGAATATCGTACACATATGGATGATGCCATGGAGAATCTTGCATTAGGTATTAGGAATGCCGCTTCTCCACGTAGTGCTGCACAAATCCTAATTAAGATTGCACGAAAGTATGGTGTTGATCCTATTACATTAGCTAAACGAAATGTTGAGATTCATCCAGAAGATAGTTGGTTACTTGAACTCGTTAATGATTTGGTTGGTGAAACCATAAAGGTAAGAGTAGGTTGGAAACGTCATGCAGACGAATATCGTACACATATGGATGATGCCATGGAGAATCTTGCATTAGGTATTAGGAATGCCGCTTCTCCACGTAGTGCTGCACAAATCCTAATTAAGATTGCACGAAA
>Ga0209777_10002402_pt1 | contig 24679 bp, 19 predicted proteins | sample FrelakmetHBP12HB_FD_187147 | JGI IMG/M metagenome (GOLD analysis project Ga0209777, IMG submission 187147) | Freshwater lake sediment microbial communities from the University of Notre Dame, USA, for methane emissions studies -HBP12 HB (SPAdes)... | ecosystem: Environmental > Aquatic >... | reverse complement strand
GAGCACAAAAAACTCCGATTCCCCGGGGCCTCACCCCGTCTCCGGGCAGGCCGGCCGCGGAGGCCTTATGTGGACGCCAGTTCCAGGTTCGCAGCCACGGCATGGACGAATCCGCCGCCCGCTCGGACGTCGCATCAATACACCGTTACGTAACGCCGCAGTCTGCGGCGGATCCGGTTCTGACTACGCACACCTTACCTCTCCGTCAAGCTGCGCGCTAGCAAGGGTTCTACGTACTTCATCCGCCCCGCCGGTCTCGACGGGAACGGTGCTTCGGTGAACCCCTGGCAAGAGGAAGCTGTAACCATTGACTCAGCTGAGGTTCGATCTGGTGCGGCCGCCGGGAGCCCAGCACGGCTGCCAGTCCGAGCCCGCGGCCCGGGAACTTCGTCGTGAAAAATGGATCGAAGATCCGGGCCTTGACGCTGTCGTCCATCCCGCACCCGGTGTCCTGCACCTCCAGTGAGACGTATGTTCCAAGGGAAATCGGCTCAGCTGCGTAGTTGTGCTGGATGTAGGCTTCGTCCACCTCCTGCACTTCGGTGCTGATCAGCGCAGTACCGCTCTGGCTGTCGCCGATCGCCTCCGCCCCGTTGATCACCAGATTCATGATGAGCTGCCGCATTTGGCACGAATCGGCCTCCACTGGCGGCAAATTCTCAGCGAGTTCGAACCGCAAACATCGATCCGAGCGATTGACGCCCGCCGCTAGACGTGATGGAATCGTGCCAGCCCTCCATACGGACAAAGAGCACTCGAACATGACCAGCCGCCGTTCTTTCTTAGTAAGCACCGGCCTGACGGCCACTCTTGCGCGCTCCGCTGTGGGCGCGAACAATCGCATCCGCGTGGGTGCGATTGGCACCGGTGCCAGGGGATCCTACATGGCGCCCGTATTCGCGTCGAACCCTGACTGCGAGGTCGTTGCGGTTTGCGACGTCTTTAAACCCCATCGTGAGCAAACGGCTGCCGCTCTCCCCTCGCAGGCCGATTCCGTCGTCGACTACCGCCGTATCCTGGAGCGCAAGGATATTGACGCGGTTCTCATCGCGACGCCAGACCACTGGCACGCCCCGATGATCATCGAGAGCACCCAGGCCGGCAAGGACGTGTACTGCGAGAAGCCCCTGTCCAATAGCATCGAGGCAGCTGCGCGTGCCGTCGAGGCTGTCGGGAAATCGGGACGTGTTGTTCAGATCGGCCTTCAGCAGCGCAGTTGGGAGCATTTCCAGATGTGCCAGCAATGGGTCCGCGGAGGCCGATTCGGCACCGTCTACCATGCCCAAATGCAGTGGCAGGGTCATTATAGCCACGCTCCTGAAACGCCCACTGAGCCTCCAGCCGACCTCGATTGGGAACTCTTCCAGGGGCCGGCCGCTCGCAAGCTCTATTCGCCCGGTCGCCAGCACGACTGGCGCGGTTATTACGACTACGGCGGCGGCATCATCACCGACCAGGGCGTTCACATCTGCGACCTGGTCCGTTGGTACCTCGACGCTGGCCAGCCGCTCTCGGTTGCTGCTTCGGCCCAATGGGTCCGTGTCGCACCGCCCAACCCAGAGCAACCACCCGATACGTTCGCCATCACGTGGCGGTACGACAAGTTCGTCATGAGCTTCGCCAACACGTTCATGCCCAGCGCGGACATCTTCGCCGACCACGGCGTTTTCTTCTTCGGCACGGTCGGCGCCCTGCATGTCAGCCGCGCATCGTACACCGCCCGTCCGGTGCCCGTGCGGGTGCCGCAGGGGCAGACCGCCCCACCGTCGCCGTTCGAGCCCGTTAACGAGCACATCCGCTACTACGGCCAGCCCGCCGACCGCGCACACGCCCGCAACTTCCTGGACTGCGTGAAGTCCCGTCAGAAGCCGCTCACAGACGTCGAAACTGGCTTCAGTTCCACGCTTCCGCTGTTGCTCGGCGTGCTCGCCATCCGCACTGGCAAGCAGTACACCTGGAACGGCGGCGCCGCCATCGCCTGCGCATGAACGCAGGCACTGGGCGGTAGCCCTCACTTACACGGGCGCCGCGATCTAGTCCCAACCATGGGCGTTTCGGACTGCAATCATCACGCCCAGCACGTCGTTCCAGATCTTCGGCTTCAGCATGACCTCGTTGGGGAACATGCAGCCGTCCCAACACATGTGCGCCAGGGCGCGCGTGGGCTGCCCGTCGTCGCCGCGCAGCCATCCGCCGGAGTCGCGCACGACGTCTAGCTTGCCGTTGGGATCGCACGGGTGGCAGTGTTTGCCGGTCTTATCGTGCGAACCCGTGCCCTTCACCGTGCCGTCGTTCTGAGCGATGTGAAGGTCGAGGGTCCAGGGACGTAAGACGCGCGCCACTTTGGCGTATGCCTCGGCCAGTTCGTCCGTCCGGCTCCAGTCGAAACCCTCCGGCAGCAGGCGGTCCTCGGGCGCGTTGTATCCCATGGTGAAAAGCATGGTGTGCGCCATATCCGCCTGGAAGCCAAGTGTCTGGGGCCGGCCCACCATCTCCAGCAACTGCACGTTCCGCCGCCAACTGTGCATGCCACCCCAGCAGATCTCGCCTTCGGCCGCCAGCCGCTCGCCGTGGTCCTCGGCAACCGAGCAGGCTTTACGGAACGTTGCTGCGATCTTCTTCGTATTCGCCTCCGGGTCTTTTGCCCATTCCTCCACGCCGGTTGCGGAGTCGATGCGAATCACCCCGTACTGGCGGATGCCGATCTCGCGAAGTCTGCACCCGATCCGGCAGGCCTTCTCCACCTGGGTAATGAACCTGGCGCGCTCGGATTTGTCTCCCATAGCGGACCCACCGCCAGTCGGGGGCCAGACGGGCGCCACCAGCGAACCAGCTTTCAGGTTCTTGGACGCGAGTTTGTCGGCCAGTGTTTTCAGGTCGTCGTCGGACGAGTCGATGTCGGTGTGGGGCAGGGACAGGAACAGGTCGACGCCCTGGAACCGCACGCCATCGACTTCCGCGGCTGCCGTCAGGTTCAGCATAGTATCGAGATCGATCGGCGGCTCCGAATCGGGGCCTTTACCGACCAACCCCGGCCACATCGCGTTGTGCAGGGCGGGACAAGCGTGTTTCCTATTCATCGGCTCTTCCTCTTTATCGCCTCGCCGGGCGCGTTACGGCCCAGCCTTCTCGAAGCGAATCGGCACCTCCACCCAACTCCCGCTCCGGGCGCTCTCCAGAACGGCGTCGCACACGATCTGCGTGTGCAATCCGTCACGGAAATCGGGCTGGGCCGGCATGCCGCTTTCGATCCCCGCCACGAAATCCGCAAGCTGGTTCAGGAAGGTGTGCTCGTAACCGATGCACGTTCCGGGAACCCAGTAACGGTTCATGTAAGGGTGTTCCGAATTGGTCACGTGGATCTTGCGCCAGCCGGTGAGGTGCGATTCCATCTTCTTGCCGGACTGCAACTGTTTGTACTCGAAGTAATGCAAGTATTCCGGCTCTTCGAGATCGAAGTAGATGCTGCCATCGGCGCCATTCAGCTCGAACGTGTTGAAGTTCTTGCGGCCGCGCGCATAGCGCGACGACTCGAACGTCCCCATCGAACCGTTGGCGAAGACGGCCAGGAACATGCAAGCGTCGTCGATGCCCACCGGCTCTACCTTGCCGGAGACCACGTGCTTGCGTTGCTTGATGAACGTCTCGGTCTTGGCCACCACGCGCGCGATCGGCCCGTTGAGCCACATCGCCGTGTCTATGGAGTGCGCCAGAAGATCGCCTGTGACACCGCTACCCGCCACTTTTGCGTCCAGCCGCCAGAGTGCGTCACCGCCCTGCGGGACGTCTGCGGATATCGTCCAATCCTGGAGGTAGGTGGCGCGGTAGTGGAATGGCTGCCCGATGCGGCCCTCCTCGACGATCTGCTTCGCCAGCGTGATCGAGGGCACTCGCCGGTAGTTGAAGGAGATCATGTTCGGCACTCTTGCCGCTTCCACCTCGCGCACCATCTCCGCGCCTTCGGCGGCGTTCATGGCCAGCGGTTTTTCACAAATGATGATCTTGCCGGCCCGGGCAGCCGCGACCGCGATCTCCTTGTGCGCGAAGTTCGGGACGCAGATGTCGATCAGGTCGATATCTTTCGCGTCGACTAGCTTTCGCCATTCCGATTCCGCCCGCTCGTAGCCCCAAGTCTCGACGAACTGCTGCGCTTTCTGCGAGTTGACGTCGCAAATGGCCCGCAGCGCCGGACGGTGCTGGACGGGGAAGAAGTTGTTCAGCCGCAGGTACGCGTTAGAGTGGGTGCGGCCCATAAAGCCGCAACCCACGAGACCGACTCCCAGCGTCTTGGTTGCCATCGTTCTCGTCCTTAGCGGATTCTTGTGCTCAGCTCACGAATCGAGCGGCGTCCGGGTTGCCAGGGCCGAAATGCTTGAGCATCACCAGGTTCTCCGTGCCGCTGGTATTGGTGATCTGCAGGCCGGAGTTCGCCGCCTCCGCGGTGACAAACACCTCGTCCATTGTCATCTCGCCGAACCGGATCATGGCCGGGGTCTCAACTGCGAGCTTGCCCATCTGGCCGAGGCCCTGCGTCAGGATGACGCCGTATGCTGCCGCGTCCGTAATGGCGACGGACCGCCCCGGAAACACGGTCAGTTCCTTGGCGGAGTAGAACGGCCTGCCGTAGGTGATCCACATCTCGCTGTAGCCGGCCTCGCGCATCGCTCCTTCCGGTTTCACAGGCTTCGGGAATACCTTGTTGTGCTTGCCAAACTCGGGATCGACGTTCTTTCCCCAGTCCAACATGCTGATGATGTAGTCCAGATCGTGGTGGTATTCCGGTGGGACGTCCTTAACCAGTAACTCCCACGGCACGGGCCGGTTCTCTACCAGCGACTGAAACATCCCGAACACGTCACAGTTCACCTGCGGCTCGTAGGTCACCAGCGATCCGGGTGCATGCAGCACGCCGGCATCGACCTGCCACCCGGTTCCGGGCTGCAGTTTGTATGCCTTGGCATGATAAAGGATGCCGTTGTCGCCTTCATCCCACCGTGCCAGGCACTTGCGGACGTCGTCTCTCGTGGTCCCGGGCTCCAGGCCCATGTACGTGTGCGGGAAATTGTTCCCGGTGAAGTTGTACTGCGGCGGGAAATAATACGCCTCAGGCTTTCCTTTCCTCCCTACCTTGGCGGCATGCTCGTCCATCTGGTGCATGTGGTGCGGGATCGGTCCAAGGTTGTCGAAGAATTTGCAGAGGATATTCCATCCGCCCTGCTCCGCCATAACATCGGCCCCGAGGAAGACGTCGCCCACTGTCTCGATCGCCTCTTTGAGCAGAACCCGCTGCCCATTCTGCGCGATGTAGCTCAGACCCTCGTCGTCGGGGGTGCCAGGGCCGTTATCGGCTTTCGTAGTGGAGGAGAACCACCGCTCGTCAATGCCTCCCCGATGGGCGCCCAAGGCGTACAGATCCCGCGGGTCCAGCTTGAGGCGTCCGCCCGGCATCAGAAAAGACCGCGGGACCCAGCACGGCGCTAGCCGGACGACGCCATCGCCCGCGCAAAGCGCGTTTTTGATTATTGAAGCGTTGCTCATGTTTTCCTTTCTCCTGGAGATTTCCACCACGGGTGGATCCTCGACTCCACCTATGCCGTGACCCGCGCGCCCTGCCTATACGCCTGGTTCCCCATGTGCGCAGCACGCGCGATCGCCACCGCCGCCGTAATGCCGGCGTTCGGCGCCTGGCGGCTGCGCACGCACTCCAGGAAATTCCGCATGTGCGCGATCGATCCGTCGGCGGCCGACTGCATCGCCGTCTCCGGCTCCGGCCAGCGCGTCAGCTCGTGCCGCACCAGCCCCTCCGGATACACGCCGAAGCCGTCGCGATTGATCTTCATTGTCGCCTGGCTGCCGCGCAGGATGATGTTGCCGCCGTCGAGCGCCCCCGTCACCGCGCCGTTGTAGACCAGCGTGAAGCCCGGATAGTCCCAGGCGGCGTTGATAGTGTCCGGGCACTCCAGTTGCGGAATCGCGTAGCGCCCGCCGATGGCCTGCGCGCAGGTGGGTTTCGATTGTCCCAGATACCAGTGCACCACGTCGCCGTAGTGCGAGTAGAGGTCGGTCAGATGGCCGCCGCCAAAATCCCAGAACCAGCGCCAGCGCACGTAGCGCAACGCATCGAACGGCTGGTCCGGTGCCGAGCCAAGAAAACGCTTCCAGTCGATCTTCGACGCGTCCACCACCGGGCGGTTCTTCATCCCGCTCAGGTAATCCTGGTACCACGATGTCAGCACCAGCGTCACCTGGCCGAGTTTGCCCGCCGTCACGACTTCGCGCGCGGCCAGGAAGTGCTCCCAACTGCGTTGTTGGTAGCCGACCTGCACCACCTGCTTCGACGCCAGCACCGCCTTCTCCACCCGTTCACCTTCCTCGATCGAGTGGCTGATCGGCTTCTCCACGTAAACGTCCTTGCCCGCCGCCACCGCGTCGATGGTCATAGGCACGTGCCAGTGGTCGGGTGCGCCGATGATGACGGCGTCGACGTCGCGCCGCTCCAGCACCTCGCGGTAGTCGAGGTAGTCGCGCCCGTCCGGCGCCAGTTGCTTCTTCGCCGCCATGCGGCGCGTCTCATTGGCGTCGCACAACACCACGATCTGGGTGTTCTCCTGCTTGGAAGCGGTGGTGAGCAGGAAAGTGCCGCGTCCGCCGGTGCCGAGGCCGGCGATGCGGATGCGGTCGTTGGCGCCGAGAACGCGGCCCCGGGAAAGCGCGGTGAACGCCGCGGATGCCTTCAGTAGATCGCGACGGTCGATCATGTACCTCCTTCGGACCCGTCCTCGTCTGGGTGATCCATCGTAGCTACCGTTGAGGCGAGGTCGGAACCAGGATCGCCGCAATGCGAAATTCGGGGCGCCGGATGCGTTCGACGCGCGCATTTTGCTGCGCGTGCTGGAGGCGGCCGGCAAGATCGGCCCAGAGCCGCCCGCCTTCGATTGCGGTCACCCATGTGATGGTACCGTGTTTCGCGCTGTGGTCAAAGCCGAGGTCCGCGCGCAGCTTCGGGCGTGCGCGCCGCTCGGCCTTCGTCATGCCCAGCATGTGCGCAACTGGCACTTCGTCCCAAACCGGCCAGAGCTTCTCGTCACCGGTCACTTGCACCACTAAGGCCCCTTCACCGTGCTCGTCGTGGTGCCGTCAACGACGACATTGCGTTTTCTTTCGAGCCGGGATACATCTGAGAGCGGAGGGAACCTACCCTGTGAGCAAATCCGAGAGGTGCATGATAAGCGCGGGATTCACGAGACGGGAGGCTCTTGCCGTGCTCGCCGCTACGGCAGCCGTGATTCCCGCCCGAGCGGCGGAAGCCGAGCCAGACTACAACGAGCGGCTCCGCCCGCAGTTTCACTTCTCGGCGAAGAAAGGCTGGACCAACGATCCGAACGGGCTGCTCTTATACAAAGGCGAGTACCACATGTTCTTCCAGCACAATCCATTCGATGTGAAGTGGGGAAACATGACCTGGGGCCACGCGGTAAGCCCTGACATGGTCCATTGGACGCAACTCGACCACGCCCTGAATCCCGACAAGATGGGCACCATGTTTTCGGGTTCGGGCGTGGTGGACTGGGACAACACAGCGGGCCTGCAAAAGGGCGAAGAGAAGACCATCGTCCTCATCTACACCGCCGCCGGCGGGACCAATCTGGAATCTAAGGGCCAGCCGTTCACGCAGTGCATTGCCTACAGCACGGATCGTGGACGCACCTTCACCAAATACTTCGGGAATCCGGTGGTGCCGAATATTATCGGCAGCAATCGGGATCCGAAGGTCACGTGGCACGCGCCCACGCAACAGTGGGTTATGGCGCTGTTCCTCGACGGCAGTACCTACGGGTTCCTCGCCTCGCCGGACTTGAAGAAGTGGGTGCTGATGCAGACCATCAGTGTGCCCAAGACCGGCGAGTGCCCGGACTTTTTCGAGATCGCGGTGGAGAATGAGCCGGGCGTGAAGAGATGGGTCTGGACGGGAGCGAACGGCAACTACCTGGTAGGCACCTTCGACGGCAAGCGGTTCATTTCGGAAGTGATGACGCAATCGGTCCACGCCGGCACGAACTACTACGCGGTGCAGACGTTCAGCGACTTGCCGGATGGCCGCCGGGTACAAGTGGCGTGGATGAGTGGCGGGCAGTATCCGGGCATGCCCTTTAACCAGCAGATGAGTTGTCCGTACGAGTTTCAGTTGCGGAAGTACGGGTACAATTCGTACCGGATCTTCGCGTATCCCATTCGTGAGATCGATGCGCTGCGCGGGCAGGCCCGCACCTGGAACGACCTGACGGTGAAGCCAGGGGAGAATCCGTTGGCGGGTCTCAAGGGCGATTTATGGGATATCGTTGCCGAAATCGAACTGGGCACGGCGAAAGAATTCGGATTTAAAGTCCGGGGAAGAAAGGTGAGCTGCACTGTGAAGGAGAACCCGCGCGACATTATCCTGGCCAACGGGCAACTCAGTTCGCAACTGGGGCTCCAGAACGGGAAGGTCGGGTTGCGCATTCTGGTGGACCGGGCGTCGGTGGAAGTCTTCGGCAACGGTGGCGAACTCGCGATCCCAACCTGCTTCCTTCCTGACGAGAATAACCTTGACCTGGAGTTCTTCGCCGCGGGCGGAGCCGCGCGGATCGCCTGGCTGAGCGTTTACCCGATGCGATCCATCTGGCGGCGGCAGGGCTGAAATGGCCCACCCCACGGTGCTGGTCACGGAGATGGAGTATCGCAAATGAACCGATTTCTACTTTGTTTTTGCATGCGCGGCAGCGGCCCTGGCGCCGGCCGATAGCTGGAAGTCGGTCGGGCTGAAACATCCGGAGCGTGGATTCGTCAGCTCCGCGACGCGGCGAGCGGCGCGTGGTGGCCCGGCCCGAGATCGATGACGTCGCCGCGCGGGCGCGCAGAACGCGGCATCCAGACTCGCCCGCGTGCGGCGGGGCGATCCCGACGGCCCTCCCGCTCGTTCTCCCGGCACGCCGACGGCGGCTCCGGGCAAGAGGGCGGAATGGGCGTCTTATGGCTTGGCGACGGGAACATACCAGGACTGATCTCCCCGAACGCCGTTTCTGGACAGTGGAATAGGATTCGGCGAGGTCAAAGCACGACCGGTAGACGCTTGGCGACCACCCAGGACGTATCGCTATCTCCCACCGTCTCTGCGGCTCACATTTCACCGGCGCGATTATCGGCAAAGTGCGCTGCCTTCAAGGCGCTTCCCGGTCGTATGCTTGTTCCCGGGCACGCGAGGAATCAGGCTGGCTTGGATCTCTACGGCCTCGTAGCTCCCAGCGGTCCCTGGGCCGAGGGCGGTGCCGTGCATCGAGTAGTTGGCAATCAGGGCAATGGGCGAGTCGTCCAGTTGCTCCTGCGCGCGATTCGAACGCACAATGAGCATGCAGAAACCGTTGAATGCCTTCCGCTGATCCGTCTGAAACGGCTCGATCGTCGCCGCGTTGCCATTGTCCACGGCGGCAATGCGGCCAGGTCGGCGCTGGGCGCCGCACCCGCGGCCACCAATGCGAGGCAGGCCCCCCAAGCAGTCCTAAAGAGAGTGCCTTTCATGATTCGCTACTCCGAGGTCCAGAGTTTGATTTTCTTTTCCGGCCTCACCAGGCCGGCGGCTACCGCCTTGGCGCGCAGCGCCTCGCCGGCCGGCACAGGCGATTCGTAAAACAGGGCCTGCATCACCTTGGGTTGCGCCTGCAGCGCAGACACCGCCTTGCGCCACTGTTCGGGGTATTTGCGGCTAAGCTCGCCCGCCATATCGATGCAGATCGCCAGGTAGGCCGTGCGCGCCAGGCCACCGGACCCGGCTTTGACGATGGCAGCTTCGATCTGCGGCCCGAGCTGCTGGCGCAGCAGCGCAGGCTCCTGCGCTAGATCGGGAAGGCGTTCGAGGTTGGCCGGCTTCTCCAGGGCCAGCCGGTAGACCTCCTGGCCCCCCACCGTCATCTTCTTGCCGCCGTGCGTGGCGATCACCTGGTCCGTGATGGCCAGCATGCGGTTGCAGAAGCTGGTGATGGTCTCGTCCATGGGCATGTTGTCGCGGCTGGTGTTGCGGAAGCGGTCCCGGATGTCCCAGCCCTGGCTGTTAAGCCAGCGGTAGCCCTTGATCACCCCCAGAATGGTGCCGGAAGTGGCGGCGTTGTTGTCGCAGTCCCAGCCGAAGTTGAAGGCGTGCCGGACGGTCTCGACGAAATCACCGTTGCCATAGAGTACCGCCGCGATGGTCGCGGCTCCGTTCAGAATCACGCCGTTGCGGTCGCGCTGGTCCTGGCCGCCGTAGCGGGTGTACTTGTCGCGGATCAGCCTGCGGGTGGCGCGCCAGTCAGCAGGGTTCTCCGAATGCCATTTCCGTACGTCCCTGAGGATCTGGTGGAACTCGCTCCTAGGGTCGAGCGCGGCTTCGCCGGCGTCGAGAATGCGGTTGATGTCGGCGGTCAGGTATGCCGTCGCGATCATGCTCGCGAACATCTGGGTGGACTGGGAGGGCTCGCCCTCAATGGAGACGTGCGTATAGTGCAGGCCGAGGCGCGCCGCGGTCTGCGGCATGCCGGGGGAAATCATCCCCCAGGTCTCGGACACAAACTGGCCAGAGAGGTTGAAATCCGCCCAGGGATTGATGGCCAGCTTGCCGGTAAGCGGCGGCTCAATACCGATGTCCAACAACTGGCGCAAGTACTGGTGGGAGCACCAGATGTACCGGTTGATGTGCCGCTTCCACAGTTCGGTGATACGTTGCGGGGCCAGCAGCAGCTCCTTGCTGCGCTCCATTTCGAGGACGTAGATCCATTCAATGTCGGTGTCGTCGTCGGTCCAGGCACCCTGCGGCAGGCCGGGCACGTAGGTCTGGACATTGCCGGGCTCGGCAATATACTTCATCTCGTGGACCAGCCCGTTCAGATCGCCCAGCATCTCGCCGAGCAGCCCGCCCCGCACCTTATCCTGAAGCGCCGCCACCGGGATGTCCCGCGGGAGTTTCTCGGCCGGCGCCGCCCCCAGGCAGCTTAGCGAACACGCTGCAATGAGAATCCACGAAGCAAGTCTTCGTCCCTTAATCATGTAGCCTCCAATCGCACAAGCCCCGCCGCTATCGGGGCCGCTGGAAGACAGCCGGAGACTCAATGCTGGGCCGTGCCAGGCGGCAGCCTCCGGGCGCAGCGCCAGAAAGTGCAGCGACAGTTGGGTACTGCTGGCGAAGACGCGGGTGTTTCCGAAGTTGGCCAGGCTGTTCCGGCTTCCCCGGCGAGGCAGCATGCTATTCGCCGAACTCGTACGCGCCGATGTCCCGAGCCTTGCCCGCGGGGAAACTCTGATAACGGTTAGCTCTGCGGGTACCCTTCGGAGATCCTTCTCTTGGATAACTGTCGCATCAGCTCCGCATTTTCGGCGACCTCGTCTTTCTTCTTTGGAAACACGCCGACGCACATTCCATCCTTGGGCTTCAGCCGCTTGAGAAGGTAAGGGAAGGTATCCCTAGGCAGAATGCGGCCGGCGCCAAGCGCTTTGTAAGCGACGACGGGCTTTTCGATCTTCTCGATGGTGGCCAACGATTCTTCGAGGCCTTCGGGAACGTAGTTGTCCGGCCGATAAAGCGGCTGGTGATAGAAGTCCGTCGGCAGGCCTTTCTCTTCCGCCAACAGGTGGGTCCTGGCTCCGTGCGTGGCCATACCGGAGGGCAGACCGAAACTCCTGATCAGCTCCAGCCAATCGCGCACCACATCGAAGCGCCCAGCTTCAACCTGTGCGTCCACCTGGAGGCCCTGGATGCAGATCGCCTTGGCACCGTTCTTGGCCGCCGCAGTGATGTGCTCCTTCATGATTTGCGGGACGGCGTCCGGCTCCTTGCTCCGGGGCTCCCCGTAGGCGTCGGGCTGCCCGATCCAGATCTTCAACTTGCCCCCTTGCTCCCGATACTTGTTCCACAGGCGAATCCAGCGCGGATAAGACGGTGACCAGACGGCAGTGATTCCCTGTGCGGCCGCGGCATCCAGGACCGCCACAACCTGCTCGTCAGTGTAGTAGGCCCGCAGGTCAGCGTCAGTCGCCTGCGGATTGCCGTGACCAAAACCCCAGAACGGATTGCTGCCCAGGATGAGCCGCGACACTTCAAGTTTGCCCAACTTTATCTGGGGGAGCTGGCCCAGCGGCGGGGGAGCGGCCAACAATCCACCGGAGGAGCGCGCGGCAGCGATGGCGCTGCTCACGGCCAGCATTTCCTTCAACAACTCACGACGCGAAGTACGAGAGCACGCACTCATACTGCAACCCTATCATGATCACCCTGTGAATGGCCCATGGCGGTCCTACGGCCCGGCTGGCGCAACCGGGGGATGAATACCGCGCCAGAAGCGCCGCCGGCCGACCGTGCGGCTTTCGAGATAAACCGCCAGCACGCGATCGGAACGGTCTCGCGCAGTCTGCACGATGACGTAATACTCGTGATCCGCATCGGTGGACAGTTTGCGGCGTAAAGCAACCGGGTGCACAGCCGTATGAAGTGCCTTGGCCCGAAGGATACGCGAGTCCTCTGCGTCGGGGCTGCCTTGGTCATTCGCAGGATGAGAAACATCATGCGTGGCCTCGCGTAAACGCGCTCTTACTCAGCGTCCACGACGCAGCGAAAACCGACCGTTCCCGCACGATCCTTCGATGGAGCGAACAGCAGGTATTTTCCGTGCTCGGCCAGCCTGTAGGCCTGCGGAAAGTACCAGCGCGTGCCTTGCGGCTGATAGTAGCTGCCACCGCGAAGGATGGCGGCCCTGGTATGTTCGTCCAGGTACTCGTCGGTCCATTGCCAAACGTTGCCGGTCAGGTCCATCACTCCGAACGGGCTTGCTCCCTTGGGGTGGGCATCCACATTATCGGGCCCGCGCAAATCATGGCCTTTCTCCGGAACCGGCGCCGCCTGCGGATCCCAACTGTTTCCCCACGGATAAGTCCGCCCGTCGGTTCCCTGTGCGGCGTACTGCCACTCCCACTCGTGCGGTAGCCGCTTGCCGGCCCATGCCGCATACGCTCGCGCATCTTCGATCGATACCCAGGTCACCGGCTTGTTCTCCCAGCCTGCCGGATAGCTTCCATTCTTCCAGTCTTTCAAGAAGCCGTGGCCGTCCTTGGGCCGGTAGTTGGCCGCATCCACGAACTTCTTGAAGCCCGCGTTCGTCACCGGGCAGCGGTCCATATGGAAGCTCTTGATGTTGAGCGTGTGGCGGTGATTCCGCCGCGGCGAGTTTTCCCAGGGATACTGCACGTCCACGCCGATCTCGTTCGAGCCCTCGATCTCGACGCCTTGCACCTGAAACTCGAATTCCCCGGCAGGGATGGTAACCATTCCCGCGGGCGCGTTCGAGGCCGGTTTCGTGGGTGGAATCTCGACGACCTGCTGCGGCAGGAAACTTCTCCCGCGAGAGAAGCCATCAAGCCGTGTCCGTCCAAGGACGTTCATTTCCCCGAGGAACTTCTTCAGTTCGGAGGACGGCGAGGCCGCGTCGCTGGCAAGCAGAGCGCCGAAGCCGTCGCCTTCCATCTCGAAGCTCAACGTGGCGCTTCCGTCCCTGACATCGGGCGTCAGTTCCACACCGTGCCACAGGTCGTAATACTTTCTGCCCGCCTGATGGGGAACCCGCATCTGCCTGCCGGAGGCATCGAATTCGTTCTTGTTGATGATCGTCCAGATGGTCTGCTCTCTGCCTGGGAACCTGCTGGCGTAAATTCCGTACTGCAGCGGCGCGGGCGTGTGAGGTTCCCAGTCAGCGCTGACCAGCAAAACGGCAAACTGGCGCTCGATCTTACCCATACGGCGACAGATCTCGGAATCGCGAGGGGTCATCTCGTTCCAGATCCCCCAGATGTTCTCCCAAGTTTCCATGCCGATGCCATTGAAGAAGGCGTATTGCAGGTCGATGTTCTTATCACGCTGCCAGCGGTCGCTGATGTTGGTCATGTGCCGCGGCTCCAGCCACTTGTACTTGGCCACCAACGGAACACTGGCGGCGCCCCGGCCCGCCCCTCCGGCACCGCCGGCCGACGGCGGCATGGTCGCCTGGCCCCAATTCATGTTGTTGTAGGCCAAGCCTTCATCGACGCTGAGGCCTTCCGGCTCGAAGGCGAGCGGATGGCCCGTTCTGTCGGATGCGGCACGAAACATCCTCGGAACGACGTTCATGGTGTCGCCATTGACGCCGTCCGCTCCGATCTCGGCCAGGTTCTGCGCCAGGACCTCGTACTCGTTGCGGCCCTCGACGCGCGTGCCCTGATCCCACAGCATGATCGGAAACAGAACGCGCACGCCGCGCCGGTGGAAGTCCGCCACCATCTGCCTGAGACCCGCGAGCCCACCCGGCATGTCGCGAAAGTGATCGAACTGATTGCGATTGTCTATGCCGATGTTGGGGTAGGTCGGCCAGACCAGCACCGAGTCGATGCCTCCGTAGCGTTTCTCGAGGTCGTCCAGGTACCGATCCACGGTGTACCGTCCCGCGCTCGGATCATAGAAGAACCGCTCCTCGACCATCATCTGCGGCTGCATGAAGCTGCGCTGCGTCCAAAGAAGCTCGGGTCGCCTGTATTCGGCGTCGTCATAACCCAGGCGCTTGAGAAACTCCATGCGCCAGCGTTTCATGTCGGCGATCCACTTGGGAAAATCCGCCGGCGCCGACGGACCTTCAATGTGGTAGCCCTGCACCCGCACGGCGGGATCCTGAGCGCGGGCGAGCCCGCAGACGACAACCCCAAGAACCGTCAAGAGAGCAAGTCGTTTCATAAAAGCTCCTTGTTTTGCGCTGAACCCGGGCACCGCGATCCGGCAGATTCACGAACGACCCGCCTGAATCGTTTCACGTTCTCGCCTATTCTGGATGGTCGAGGGCGGCCAAGTCAATATGCCGCCACATTGAAATGGTCACCGTTCGCGATATCGCGGTCAAGGCGAATGTCTCCGTTGGCACCGTGTCGACGCACAACGATTGACGCCGGCATCCCCGTGGTGTACCTGGACCGCGCAGTGCTCGGCATCGACGTGGATACGGTCACGGTGGACAACGTGGGCGGCGCGCGGGAGTGCGTGCGCCACCTGATCACCATGGGCCACCGCGACATCGCGGTGGTCACGGGCTCGATGGCGTTAATGACTGCCTCCGACCGGCTCAAGGGCTACAAACTGGCTCTCCGCGAGGCGGGAATCGCCGAAGTTCCCGAGTACATCCGTGCGGCCGAGTTCCGCCGCGAGGCTGCGTTCCGTGCGTGCCAGGAGTTGATGCTTGGAGCGCGGCGCCGGCCGACGGCGGTGTTCGCCTGCAACAACACGATCCTGATCGGGGTGCTCGAGGCGCTGGCGAAGCTGGGGATCCGATGTCCCGAAGACGTCGCCGTGGCTGCGTTCGACGACCCGGGGGTGCCCGAAGTCTTCCGTCCGTCCATCACCGCCGTCATGCAGCCAGCCTATGAGATCGGCCGACGCGGCGCGGAGATCCTGATGCAGCGGATACGAGGCGAAGCGGGAGGTCGCCCCGTCCGCGTGGAGTTGCGAACCGAACTGACGATCCGGGAATCCTCGCTCTACGCGCAGCGGACGGCTTCGCTGGCACCGGCCGAGGACGCCTACCTGGCGCGATCGTAAGGGACTGTGGCACACGGCCACAGCCCCTAACGTTGGCGCTAATGCTAGTTCAACGTAGCCGGCAAGAATCCAGGAGTTTCCCCAGAATTTCGGGCCGCGCGCTGGTAACCCATTTCCATACAGTGCATTCACGTTTGCCGGAAGTGGCCGAAGTCGAATGCGGCGCCGCTGTGCGAAAACTGCGGAGCATTGAATTCAGGTTGCGCCACGACGCTGGCGCGGAAAGCGAGGCATGCTCGTCTCAACGCCCTGTCATAAAGTTACGCGCTCGCTTTGCGGCCGACTATGACCGAGGCTGCACTCCAAAAGGGACGATGTGGACGGCGCGGGATGCCGTGTGAGGCGGAAAGAATGCCGAGGCTCCTGCTGCACCTGCTGCAAGAATCACCTTGACAGGCAGGCCGGGCAGACGTAAGCTTTTCGTGAATCGCTTCAATCTCAAGCGGGTCTTCGCACTTCGCAAGGGGAATATATGCTGCAAGCTCGTACTGTCGGCCGCGTCGGGCTCATTCTGCTGATCGCGGCTTCAACCGTTTTTGCTCAGTTTACTCTTCGGGGATCGATCTCCGGAACAGTCACAGACTCTAGTGGCGCTGTCATTGTCGGCGCCAACGTGAAGCTGGCCGATTTGGACCGGCAGCAGGAGTCCGTGGCCGTCACCGGTTCCTCGGGCGATTACACGTTCAACAACTTGAACCCTGGCCGGTACCAGGTCACAGTCGAGCAGCCCGGTTTCAAGAAGTCGGTATCCGATACGGTCAGCCTGGCTGCAGAGCAGCACCCGCGTGTCGACATGACACTGCAGGTCGGGCAGACAGGCGAGGTCGTCGAGGTGAGCGCAGCGCTGCCATTGATCCAAGCTGAAGAAGCTACTGTCGGAGCGCTCGTGGAGCGGGCCTACGTAGAGGAGTTGCCACTGGAAGGCCGGAATTTCACAGCTCTTGCGACGCTGGCGCCCGGGGTGAGTTCCTCCCCCCGCGGCAATTACGGCGATACCTGGGCTGCCGGAGGCCACCACCTGATCGGGGGCACAAACTACACCGTTGGCGGCGGCGGCGACAACGGCTTCTACATGAACGGCGTCAACATCAACGACAACTGGGTGGGCGGCTTGAGCTACGCACCCGGCCTGGAGGCCATCAACGAGGTCAGGGTGAATGTGGTGGACTTCTCCGCCGCGGCGGGCCGTGACATTTCAAACATCCAGGTCTCGACGCGCGGGGGCACCAACACGCTACACGGCGCCATTTATGACGGGTTCCAGAACGACGGCTTGAATGCCTGGAGCGCTTGGGACAAGATGCACATGGCTCCGGGGCAAGCCAAGAACGTGCTGCAGCGGAACCAGTACGGATTCGATGCCGGTGGGCCGGTCTATATTCCCAAGATCTTCAACGGCAAGGACAAGGCGTTCTTTTTCGTCAACCTCGAGAACATGCACGAGAACAGCGGCGGCTCCAACAATTTCTACCGTGTTCCGACGGATGCCGAACGAAACGGCGATTTCAGCTCCTGGCTCACCCGATTCTCGGGCGATCCGCATTATCTCCTCTACGACCCGTTCTCGACGACCTACGACGACGCGGGGAACAGCCACCGCAATCCGCTTCCCAATAACCAGCTCGGGGGGCTGCTCAACGCGGACGCACAAGACATGTTGAACCTGTTCCCCAAGCCGAACGGGTATCAGGACCCCACCAATCCACTCAACCTGAGCAACCTGAGCATCCACCAGGCTTCGATCCGGACGAGCTACCGCATCGATATGCGCTTCGACTACCGCATCACGTCACGGGACAACGTGTACGTGACGGTCTCGAAATCGCACGGCTATACCGAAAATCAGGGCGGCCTGTTCCCCGAGATGCCGCTGAACCTGGACGACGCATCCCACGTGATCACGGTCAACTACGCGCGCGCTTTCAGCGCCCACATCGCCAACGAGTTCATTTTCGGCACAGGCATGGGCCAGATGCTCAGCGTGGACCAGGGCTCGCAGGACTACATGCACCGCACGGACACCCTGCGCAACAAGTATTTCAAGAATTTGGGTTCGGGCGCCGACCTGGGCCTTTACGCCATGAACATCGCAGGCCTGCCCTCGGTTGGTTCGGCCGAGACATTCATGGCTTCAAACCCTACCCTGACCATCTCCGACAATCTCGGCATCGAGCACGGTTCGCACTCGCTGAAGTTCGGGTTTTCGTACTTCCGCAAGGCCGAGCACGACTGGGACTACTGGCGCTACGTTAACTTCGACAACGCCTTCAGCCGCGCGGGAAGCGTGCCGTGCGATACGCCGACACAGGCGGGCTGCGGTTCGCTGGGAGGCGATGGCCTGGCGTCGTTCCTGATGGGCATCCCCTCCTACGTTCAACAGCGGTTCAAGTTCAACGGCAACCCGGATATGAACCTGGTGGTTCCTTACCTGGGCTTTTATGGGCAGGACAAGTGGCACGTGACGCCGAAGCTGACGCTTGACATCGGACTGCGCTGGGACATCCCGATACAGATTTACTCCGCGAACAACTGGGGCAACCCGATCATGGACTTCAGTTACCCGGACTGGCAACTGGCCATTCCGGGGCTGGCGTCCGGGTATCCGCAACACTACATCCCGGCTTCCAAGAAGGACTTTGCGCCGCGGCTGGGCATTGCCTACAGGATGCGCAACGACCTGGTGGCGCGCTTGAGCTACGGAATCTTCTACAACGCCGGCAGCATGCAAGCCAGTACCCGCTTCGGCAACGCTTTCGGCAATGCGATGCCCAGCTACGCCGGCCAGATCCTGCAGGTGTACAACGACACTCCGACAATCGGTTTTGGTGACGTTTTTCCTGTCCAGGAAACCGTCGATATGGGCTACCCGGTGGTTACGGGCAAGGGTACCGGCTACTTTACCGACCCCTGGCGGAGCGTCAACGTCAACGACAAACACTCGAACGTATCTCCCTACTACCAGCGCTACATGGCGCAAATCGAGAAAGGGTTCGGCACTGCCAACGCACTCACTCTCATGTTTGTGGGCAGCCGCGGTGCAGACCTGACCTATGACCAAAACGTGAATGCTCCCGCCTACCAGACCGGCTGGACCTCGGGAGACCAGTTCAACGCCGCCCGGCCCAACAACAGCGGACGATGGGGCGACGTCTGGCTCTCGCGGGCCGGCCTGAATTCTTTTTACAACGGCGTGACGATCCAGTTCGAGCACCGGTTCAACCACGGCGTGTCCTGGATTACCCACTACACGTTTTCGAAGACTGTGGGCGACTACGGCGGGTGGACGTGGAACCGTTCTCTGGGCCGCGGTGAGTTGAGCTTCTCGCATCCGCACCGCTTCGTTTCGGGGCTCGTGTTCCAGCCGGCTTACGGCAGTAAACTGCCCGGAATCGTGAAGGCGGTTGCGACGGGCTGGGCATTCAACGCCATTACGATCTTCCAGAGCGGCGATGCGCTCACCGTGGGCAACGGGCAAACCAGCGCCCGCGATTACGAGCCCGACATGCCTGACGTGAGTGCGAATCCGAACCTGTCCGGCAGCCAGCGCACGTTCACCAATTACTTCAATACTTCGGTGTTCGCGGCCCCGTTAGAGGACGTGAAAGGGAACGCGGGCGTCGGCATCGTGCGCGGCCCGGGTACGAACAACTGGGACATCGCTATGTCGAAGAACTTCCATCCCGTGGAGCGCATGGAGGTGAAATTCCGCGCGGAGATGTTCAACGCGTTCAACCACACGCAGTGGAGCGGCGTGAACACAACCTATGTGGATCCCTCGACACCGGGCTCGACGTTCGGTTGGGTGACTGGCGCACGCGAGCCGAGGGTGGTCCAGCTCAATCTCAAGATCGGGTTCTGACGAACGTTTGGGGCCGGGAGCAAGTCCGGCCCCGATCCGCCCGCCGCCTCCATTCCGCGGAGAGTAGAGTGTTTGCATGTTCGTGATCCTGGCGCTGCTGCTTGCCTGGCCTCAGGCGCCTGCACAGAACACGCTGGGCGTGGAGTTGAGCAAAGAGAAGCGCTACGCGGAGGCGGAAGCCGCATTCCGGTCCGCGATTGCATCGGATGCGAAGTTCACAAAGGCTTACCTGAACCTGGCGCTGTTGCTGCTCGCGAGCGGGCGCGCCGGCGAGGCCGAGCAAACCGCTCTCGAGGCGACGCGGCACAACCCGTCGGATCCGGAACCCTGGACCCTCGTCGGTACTGCCCGCTCGTACTTGGGAAAGCCGGACGCGGCGGAGGCGTTTCGCAGAGCGGTTGCGCTCGATCCATCATCCATCGATGCGCGGCTCAATCTGGGCCTGGCGCTGATCGACGGGAGAATCGGCGAGGCGTTAGCGGTTTTCACGGACGCCGTTCGCATGGCGCCGGGCTCGGCGGCCGCGCATTACAACCGCGGGAGGGTTCTCATCGATCTGAGTCAATTGGAGGAGGCCCGGCAGGAGCTCGACACGGCTCTCCGCCTGCGCCCCGGACACGCGCACACGCTGCTTCTGCTCGCACTGGCCGAGCAGCGCCTCGGAAACCCGGCACGCGCCATCACCCTGATCAAACAGCTTCAGGCCATCGACCCAAACGATTTCAAGGCCTGGCACCTTTTGGGAGAAGCGCTGGACGCGGCGGGCAGACCGGCGGAGGCGATCGCGGCCTGGAAGGAAGCGCTTCGTCTCGAGCCCAGCCATCAGCCGAGTCTGTACCGGCTCTCACGCGCGCTCGCCGAGACCGACCCCGCGCAGGCAGCCGCGTACGAGCGCGAGTTCATCAGGCTGCGCGATGCCGAGACCGCCCGGGAGTCTGTGGTTGGTTTGTTGCGATCCGCGCAACAGGCGCTGCGTGATGGTGATCCGAACCTGGCCCTGCGTCGTGTCGGCCAAGGCTTGGAGAGCTGCGGCCAGTGCGCACTGCGAGGCGAATTGGAGTGGCTGCGGGCCGAAATCGCGCAGGGCCGGCAAGCGACAGTCCCGGACACGAAGGAAAAGGACGCCGTTTCGAATTCTGCCCGGCCTCACGCCGGCTCCGGCAACTCGTGCGTCCCCTTCTTGCCACAGAGGTGAGCGATGGAACTCAGGAAACTGACAGCGCCGCTTGCGGCGATGTGTATCGTCACTGGATCTTGCCTGGCCGCGCCATTGCGCGGCGACCCGGCGCTTCGCTCGCGCGTTCCCGAGCGGTGGTGGGAATCCGCATCGGCCATCGTGCGGGTCTCGCTGAAGCCCGGGCGCATGGGACAACAGTTTCCGCTGAACGCCGAGAGGGCCGCTCCGATTCTGGACGAGCTCAAGGCGAAGGGCATCAGCGCCATCGAGATCTTCGCTCCGGCGGAAGGCGGGCGAAGCTTCTCGGGTCTCGATACGATCGACCGGTACCGTATCGAACCCGAGCTCGGGACCATAGATGACTTCCGGAAGCTCGTCAGGCTCATCCATAGCAGGGGCATGGCGGTGATCAGTTTCGACAACCTGGGCTATTCGAGCGTCGAAGCCATCGACTTTTTGAAGGCCTGCGACGATGTGCGCGCGGGAAGAGACTCGCGCGAGGTCCGATTCTTCATCTGGGGCGAGTCGGCCGCCGCTCCGCCTCCCGTGCGCTCGCCCGGCGATCGCTTCTTCATGGTCAGGCCCACTCACCTGCCCGGAGCAGAGCCGGGCACATTCTACGATTCGTCGAAGGACGAAATCTGGCAGTACAGCGAGCGCGCGCACAAGTATTACTGGAGCAAGTGGGCCGGGGTGGATCTTGCCGGCAACAAGGTCCGCCTTCCGCAATACGACTGGGGAAGCCCGGAGTTCCAGGACGAAGCGGAAAAAGTGGTCCGGTTTTGGATGGATACGGGTCTCGACGGCATGATCATCGACGCAGTGAACTGGTACGTCGGCCACACTTGGGCCAGCGGACGGAAGAGGATGACCGGTGTTATCGCCGGTTATCCCAACACCTATTCCCAGCCGGAAGGTGCAGGAGGCTTTCACGAGGACCCCGTTGCCTGGATTACGGAAGGAGGCTGGGATTCCGTGCAGGACTACGGCCTCGGCATCTGGTGGGAAAAAGGCAGCGACGTCATCGGCCGCACGATCGAGACGAATGACCCCAGGCCGATCGAGTCCGCTCTGCGCGACTACCACGACCGTGTAGTGGCCTCCGGCGGTGTGCTTTATCTCGGTGCGGAGCGGCGCGCCCGGTTCAGCCAGCCCGAGAAGCGGAGGCTCGCGTTCGCTCTCTCCGCAACAGTGGGAGACCTGGTCGCGCTGGGCTTCGGGCAGGGCCAACGGCTGTTTGACGACCCGGAGGTAGCTCGATTGCTGAAGCTGAGAGCGGCGCATCCGGCGCTCCATCAGCTCAGCACCCGCCGCGCCCTGCCAGTGAGGGACTCCGCACGGCAATACGCGTTTCTCAGGACCGCGCGTGATGCGTCGGAACGGATTCTGGTGGTGCTGAATTTCGATGAGCACGACGCGTCTGTCGAAGTGGACACCAGCGGTCTCGCAGCGTCCGGACTTGTTGACTTGAGCGATGAGGCGCAATTGGCAGTCGAGAACCCGCTGCGGATCGCACTTCACGGGTACGGCTACCGCCTGTTTCGCGTTAAGCCGGAAGTCGGGCTGAAGTGACCTGGTATGTGAGCGGTGCGCACGTGTTGAAGGCAGTCGACTGAAGCCGGCCATTTATGCCCGGCAGTCTTCTTTGAGATCAGCTATAGGCGATGGTCATGTGAGGTTCTTCTTAAATCGATTCTTCGAAATCGTTTGAGACGGGAGGAAGTATGTTCACTGTCGGAAGTCTCGGACTCGCGATCGCGTTTTGCGTCATCACGATGCTCGGCTGGGGATCCTGGGCCAACACGCAGAAACTCGCCGGAAAAGACAAGTGGCCGTTCCCGCTGTATTACTGGGACTACGCTCTCGGCGTCCTCCTGTTTGGCGCCGTGTTCATGTTCACCTTAGGCAGCTTCGGTTCGGCCGGCATGCCGGCGCTGGCGAATCTGAAACAGGCGGGAGCCGGACCCGCGGGGCGAGCCATTGCCAGTGGCGTGCTCTTCAACGTGTCGAACATTCTGCTGGTGGTGGCGATCGACGCGGCGGGGATGTCCGTGGCCTTCCCCGTGGGCGTGGGCCTGGCGCTCGTGATCGGTACCGTGGCGAGCTATGTCCAGGACCCGAAAGGGAACGCGTCGCTGTTGTTCGCGGGGGTTGCGCTGATCGTGCTCGCGATGGTGATGTCGGCCGTGGCATACAGCAAGCTGCCGCGGCGATCCGGGCAGGGCTGGAAACGTGGCGTGATCTTCGCCGTCATCGCCGGGTGCCTGATGGGATTCTTCTACCCGCAACTATCGCGTTCCATTTCTCCGGCGTTCAACGCCTCGCCGATCCAGACAGGATTTCTGACGCCGTACACGGCGTTGCTGCTGTTCGGCGCCGGACTGCTGGCGAGTAACTTCGTGGTGAACACCGTATTCATGCGTGCGGGTGACCTTACGTACGGCGAATACTTCCGAGGCTCGGCGCGGCTTCACTCGCTCGGCCTGCTGGGGGGCATGATCTGGATGCTGGCGCTCAGCGTGAACCTGATCGCCTCTGGCGTCGCGGGGCCGGCGATCTCGTACGCGCTCGGGCAGGGTGCCACCCTGGTCGCGGCTCTGTGGGGCGTCGTGATCTGGCGGGAATTCCGGGACGCGCCGAAGGGCACGACCCCATTCATCGCCCTGATGTTCGCCGGCTATGCCTGCGGGCTCGCTCTCATCGGGATGGCGACGCTTTGAAGGTCAACATGAAACAGACCCTTGGCGTGACCCGGCACTGACGAAGCGGCGCTACGCTGAATCTCAGATAAGCGGCGGGGGCGCCCGTCGGTGGCTGCAAGTGATACTACGATGGTGACCATAAAGGAAGTTGCTAAGCGCGCCGGGGTATCCGTTGGGACTGTCTCCAACGTGCTCGGCGGAATGGTGACCGTGAGCCCTACGCTGCGCGAACGCGTCAACCGCGCGATCGCTGAGCTGGACTTTCATCCAAACCACGTCGCACGCAGTCTTAAAGTGCGACAGACCATGATGGTGGGGATGGTGATCTCGGACATCACCAACCCATTCTTCCCGCAATTGGTCCGGGGCGCCGAGGATGCCACACTCGAGCGCGGATTCCTTTTGGTCACGTTCAACACGGACGACAACCTGGAGCGCGAAAAGCGCGTGCTTTCCGTGCTCCGCACAAGGCGAGTGGACGGCCTGCTGCTGGTGGTTGCGCCGAACGCTGGCGACACCGCTCATATCCGCAACACCATCGCGGCCGGGACGCCGGTGGTTTGCCTGGACCGCATCCCGCGGGGCATTCGCGTCAGTTCAGTCTCCGTAAACGGAGTCAAGTCCACGGAGATGTGCATGCGGCACCTCCTGTCGCTGGGCCACCGCAGAATCGCCATCATGAGCGGCTCCTTGGGCCTGCAGACCGCACGTGACCGGCTGGAAGGCTACCGTAACGCCTTGAAGGAAGCGAAGGTTCCGTACGACCGCAAGATGATTTTGGAGGGCGACTTCCGTTCGGAGACCGGTTACCTTCTGATGAAGCGGATGTGGCTTGGGGGGTGCCGGCCCACTGCTCTCTTTGTCTCGAACGGGATGATGGGCCTGGGCGCGATGAAAGCCATCCGCGAGCTGGGCATAAGGTGCCCGGAAGAAATCGCGCTCGCTATGTACGACGATCTACCGGAGGCGGAGGTTCTGAACCCTCCGGTAACGGCGGTCGCGCAGCCGGCGTACGAGATGGGCTTTCGGGGAGCAGAACTGCTTCTTGAGTACCTGGACGGGACGCGCTCGGCGGACCGACCCGTGCGCATCGAGCTCGATGCCGAACTGAAGATCCGGGAGTCCACCAGCGGCTCCGCGGTTGCGACGCTTCGGGCGGGGCCCGCCTGATCGGCTGGGCGGGGAGGTGCGGTGTTCGGAAGGCACCCCCCACTTGTTGTATCTGTTCGGTTAGTCTCGCTCACAGGGTCAATTGGATACTGGGAGTGATGAAAACAAAACAGCCGTGCAGGAGGGGTTTTCCGAATGGACAAAGGGCCCAATCGCCG
>Ga0209777_10002401_pt1 | contig 24680 bp, 14 predicted proteins | sample FrelakmetHBP12HB_FD_187147 | JGI IMG/M metagenome (GOLD analysis project Ga0209777, IMG submission 187147) | Freshwater lake sediment microbial communities from the University of Notre Dame, USA, for methane emissions studies -HBP12 HB (SPAdes)... | ecosystem: Environmental > Aquatic >... | reverse complement strand
CGCCTATGCCGATCTCGGCTTCGATGGCTACAAGCCGCCCAGCATCCTCGAGGTTGAGGGCGCCAAGGATGTGGCTGTCGAGATATTCTCGATGTCGAAAAGCTACAGCATGGCCGGCTGGCGGGTTGGATTCTGCCTGGGGAACCCATCCATGATCGCGGCTTTGGGGAGGATCAAGAGCTACCTGGACTATGGAGTCTTTCAGCCGATACAGATTGCTTCGATTGTCGGACTGCGCGAATGCGAGATGGAGACGCGGAAGATTTGCGCCGTGTACCAGAAGCGCCGGGACGTCCTGATCGAGGGTCTGGCACGTGCGGGGTGGCACGTTCCCCCCCCCCGCGGCACGATGTTCGTCTGGGCCGAAATTCCGGAGCGGTTCCGCCCAATGGGATCGCTCGAGTTCGCGAAGCTGCTGCTGGAGAAAGGCCTGGTTGCGGTATCGCCGGGCATCGGGTTCGGGCCTCTTGGCGAGGGACACGTCCGGTTCGCGCTGGTGGAGAACGAGCACCGGATCCGGCAAGCGGTGCGAGGAATCCGGCAGGCTCTGAAATAAAGACCGGAGCCCGGAAGCAGAGCGTGGGCCTGTTCCGGGAGCGCTATTGAGGTTCGCTGTGCCGGCTCTGTGGAGCGGCGGCGGTTGCCGGGATACGATTGGCGCGGCGCCCGCTAAATGCGTGGATGCTTCTTGTACCAGCCACGGCCTCGCCCCCATGAACAACGCCTCGCGGAATGAAATACTCCCTTGCGGTCGCGGTTCGGAACGAAACCCGCGGCCTGGCCGACTCCCTTACGGTCGCGGCTCGGAACGAAAGGCCGACTCCCAGCCGGGCGCGATGCCATACTCGTGTGAGGAATATGGGCGCCGCGCTGTTCTGGATCGTAAGCCTGGCTTCCAGCGCAAGCTCCCCGGCGCAGCAGGATGCGTGCGCCGTTTTCACAACCGTGTCACTGGAACGGGCGGCCTGCCTTGTGCGGGTGCGAGAGTGGAAGGAAGCAGAGGCGGTCTACCGCAGCTACCGCGTCACGCATCGAGATTCGCTGGCCGCCGCACTCGGTCATGCCGAAGTGCTGCTGCGCATGCAGCACGTGGTGGAGGCCACGCAAACCGTGCGAAAGCTCGCCGAGGTTCACCTGGAAGATCCGTCCGTGCTGAAGGTACAGGCCTGGCTGTTGCAGAACGTGGAGAAGAATCCCCCGGCGGCCGGCGGGATCCTAGAGAGAGTCACCCGGATCGCACCTGGCGATGCCGACGCCTGGCGGCTGCTCGGCTCCTTCTATGTGGACGCGCACAGGCCTGTGGACGGCGTCCGCTGCTTCGAGCGCGCGGTTGCCCTCGACGCCGCGAATGCTGTCTACCGTGCCGGTCTGGGCCGCGCCTATGCCGCGGCGGGCCGGGATGCGGAAGCAGCCGCCGCGTTCGACACGGCGATCGCTCGCGCGGGGCAGAGCACGGATCCCACGGTGTTCGGCTGGTATGGCGACTTCCTGTCCTCCGCAGGGCGGCACGAAGAGAGTATCAGAGCCTACTCCCGGGCTCTCGCGATGGATCCCTCGAACGGCGACGCGTGGCTGAGAAAGGCTACTGCCGAAGCGAAGGCCGAGCACTACCGCGACGCGGAGCGCGACGCCCTCGAAGCCAGGAACCGAGGCGCGAGCGAACGCGAAGCTCAGACCGTACTCGTGCGCGTCTACCAAGGTCTTGGCGACGGCCGCAAAGCGCGGGCCGCCGGAGCAGCCGTGGAGGCGGCGGGCCGGGAAGAAGAAGAGCGGCGCGCGAAGTGGCGGCGAGCGCAGAGATCGTTGGAGGAAGCCGACCGCCTGATGGAAACGCAGCGGTTCGCGGAGGCGCTGCCGCTATACGCGAACGTGATTGCGGATGTGCCGGACTACTCCGACGCATGGCTCGCCGCCGGGATCTGCTACCTCGAGACCGGTGAGGCGGCGCGCGGCGAGGAGTCCTTCCGGACCTACCTCCGGCTGCAGCCGCCATCGGCGGAGGGGCACACCGCCTTGGGAGCGCTGCTGCTCTCGCAGAAGCGCCTTTCGGAAGCGCGGGCGGAGTTATCGGAAGCGCTGCGGCTCGACCCTGGTTCGACCGAGGCGAAAGAAGCGCTCGACGCGCTCGATCCCCGCCCGAAGTGAGGACCGGTTAAGGCTGCTTTGCAGCCCGAGCCTGATTGAGCCAAGCCTGGTGACGCGAGGCGTCGTCCTTGCGGCCGAGCTTCGTGTAAGTCTGGAGGAGCAGAAGATGGGCCTGGCGCAACAACTGTGCATTGGAAGGATCCCCGTTGCGCGCGACCACTTCCGCCTCGACAACTGCTTCCCGCAGGCGGCCGGCGCCGGCCAGCGACCGCGCGCGCTCGATCCGCGCGGGCAGAAACCCCGCATCCCATCGCAGAATTTCATCCCGGATCGTGGCGGCCTCGGTGGGTCTGCCAGCCTGGTCCAGGAACCTGTAATACTCGAACGCGGGCGAGGGCAGGTGGCGCGGCAGCGCCCTGTTACGGTCCATTGACTGGAGGAAGGCGGCCTCCGCCTTCGCATCATGCCCGAGCTGCTGCTCCGCGAGAGCGAGCTGGGTCAGAATGAGCGCGTGCAGCTCCCCGCCGGGCTGAGCATTCAAGGCTCGTTCGAGCGCCTCGATCGCGGCTTCGGGACGGGCGAGCACCCGCAGACAGCGGCCGAGGTTGTAGAGCGCCGCAGGGTGTGAAGGGCGGAACTCGACCGCTTGTTTCAGGAAGGCGAGGCCGCGCTCGCGCACAGGCGAGTCGGCGCTCTCCACCACATCCGTCATGAGCCGGCCCAAGATGATCAGGCTCTCGAAGTCCTCCGGCAACCCGCGCAGACCGGCTTCGAGGCCTTTGACAAATCCGGCCGACACGATGCGAAGGCAGCGCTGCTCGATGTCGTCCGAGTTAAGGGAGGCGCGGAGTCCCTCGGCGCAGGCGCGCTCGGAGAATGCGAAGTCTCCCGCCCGCGATCCGGCAATCGCGGAAATCACGAATACTTCGGGCTGCGGGGCCGGGCGGCGTTCGAGCAGCCTCGAGAGAAGCGGAAGAGCCGCGCGAGGACTAGCGCCGCCTGTGTATCCCGCGGCGAGGAGCAGACTCGCGTCGTCGTCGAAATCCGGAGAGGAGACGAGCGGCTCAAGCAGGGCGACAGCACGCGCGCCGTTGAAGTCAGCCAGATAGAGGCGTGCCAGCGCCTTCGCATCCTCGACGTTTCCGGGGTCGAGTCGGAGCCCGCGTTCGAACTCAGCCTTCGCGCGCTCCAGGCGGCCTGCCGAGAGCAGAACGGCCGCGAGCGCGGAATGCCCTTCCGAGGACGCCGGCCGTACCGACAGATAGCGCTCGAGGGCTTTCTGCGCCTCCTCGAAGCGCCCGAGTTGGCCGGATGCCACTCCAAGGCCGAAAAGCGCCTCCGGGACCGCAGCATTGCCCGCCAGGACCGAACGGAACCCCGCGGCGGCGTCGGCGAAACGACCGGCCGTCAGGTCGTCACTGGCTTTCGAGAGAGCCGACCGCGCGGCGGGCGTTAAAGCGCCGTCGCGCATTGGCGGGGCTGTTTGCGCCCGCGCGGGTGAAAGACAGGCCGCAAGTATCGCACACACGAAAGCTCGGTTCGCCCGGCTCATGAGGTTTCATTCTAGCCCCAACTCTGTTCACGGACAGGCCTCCTGGCGAACGCCGTATCCGGCCTGCCAGCCCGAACCGCTTGTGCCCCGGAAACTGTTCGTGTTCCCAGCGAGACGAATCAGTCTTCACTCAGCCAGTCCGCTATCGATTCCGTGGCAGCGACGTACACAAGCAGAGGAACGTGATCTGCCGGACCATGAATGATCAGCGGAACACCCTTTCGTTCTCTGACAATGCCGGCCATGTACGGGAACAGGCGGGCGGCAAGCTCCGGTGACAGGTCAGAGGCGCGGTCCTTCGCAGAAACGATAACGTGAACGAGCAGGAAAGCGGAGTTGTGTGGCATGGACTTACGCCCCGCTCCGGGGCTAGGTGGCCGAGCGATGTGTTCCCAACGGCTTGCGCCGTGGGCTATCATCTTTCGCCCTTCGGGCTTGGTGGCGGACGACTCCAAGACAGTGGACCGCGAGGCGCAGAGTTCCCACCGAAAATGTAGAAAGTCCAGCGACAGGCCAGGATGCGTGTCCCACTTATGAAAAAGCCGGGGAGTGGCCGGAGCCACTCCCCGACGTGTGCTTCAGGTCAGGTGAGGTCAGAAGTAGATTCGGCCGGACACCTGCATGCGACGGGGAGTGTTCCCCGCACCGGTGATGTAACCGAAATACGCATCGCCGAAGGTCGTGTCGTAGTTTCCAAGCCCGCGGATGTTGAACACGTTCTCCGCTTCGACGCGCAATTGCAGATACTTTTGCTCGGTGAACTTGAAACTCTTCATGAGCGAGGCGTCGTAGTTGAAGTATCCGGGGTTGCGAATCCAGGGGTAAACAGACCCCATGCTGCCGTAGGTGAGCTGCTGCGGCAGACCGAACATCGAGCAATTGAAGGCGCCTCCGCAGGTTGTGTACGAGTCGCCGGGGCTGCGCAGCAGGCTGCCTGAGTTGCTGAAGGCCGAGGATTTGAGTTGGTTCGTACTGCCGAGGACAAACCCGTTCAGACCGGGCGCGCCCTGGTCCTGAGAGGAGACGCCTCCGGTGCTGCCGAACGTGATCGGGGTTCCGCTGGTGTAGATGGCATTGCCCGCCAACTCCCAGCCACCCAGGATGTGGTCCAGGACCGTGCCGCCGGAGCCCTGGGGATGGCCCATGAACTTGCGGCCTCTACCGAAGGGCAACTGGACGTCGTGATACCACACCAACCGGTGAGTCCGGTCGATAGGGCTGTAACCGTAGACGTTGCGGTAGGTATCCGTGATCTGATGGCCCTTGTTGAACGAGCCGCCTCCCCAGAAGCTCTCGTTGGGTCCACCGACGTCGTCCAGCGACTTGCTGAGCGTGTAGTTCACCAGGAATGCGATTCCGTTCGACATCCGGCGCTCCAGCCGGAGGTTGATGGCGTTGTACATCGAACTGCCGCCGTTGAGGCCCTGGACGCTCAGGTAACCGCGCGACGGGTTGCTATTGAGCAAAGCGCCCAGCGGGACCGTTGCGCCAGTGAAGCTGGTGTCGTTCGCCATGAGTTGCCCGGAGACCGGGTTGGCGATCTTCGTCGCCAGAAGCGTGGCCAGTTCCGGCTTCAAATACTGCTGGGAGAAGGGATTCAAATCATCCTGGACCAGCAGCGTGCCGGAGTGGTTGCCCGCATAAGAAGCCTCCGCGATCATGTTCGGTGTGATCTGGCGCTGAACCGTCAGGTTCCATTCGTACTCTCGAGGCATGTCGGACCTGATGGAGTACACCGGTCCGCCCAAATTGCCGCCGACCTGATAGTTGGCTTCCTGGACCGTGTGCTGGTAATGCGAGTAATCCTGCGGGCTGAAGATGTGGTCCCAGGTCATAGTCGGAACGCCGGTGACGGAATCACGCGCATCATAGGGGCCCACGGCTGAGGTAGCCGGGACCACCGTGGTCCACATGCTGTAGTAGCCGCCGGTCGCGCTGATATACATCACAGCGCCCGAAGCGCGCAGGGTGGTCTTGTTGTTCAGCCGGTATGCGGCGCCAAAGCGCGGCGCGAAGTGGTTCCAGTGATTCTGCTGCAGCGAGCGGCCGGGATACTGCGAGGTTCCGGCCACCGCCATGGCGCCGTTCGGGTACTTGCCGTCCTTCGCCCACTGCGGTTCCTGGAACATAGCGATCTGGCTGGCGGTGAGGCCCGCCGAGCTCAGTGCGCTGTTCCAGTTCCAGCCGGACGGAATCGAGAAGGCCGAAGGCGCGTTCGGATCCCAGGCCACCAGCTTCTCGTTGCGTTCGGTGACCGGCGTTTCCGTGTCCCAGCGCATGCCGAGATTGAAGGTCAGGTTGGGAGTGACCTTCCAGTCGTCCTGGACGAAGCCCGCCCAGTAGTTGAAGTTCAAGGCCATGGTCCAAGGGGCGGATTGTTGGGTCTGGTTCAACATGCCGAGCAGGAAATCGCCCCAGGCATTGGCGGCGACCATGTTCGGGTTCGTCTGCACCCATTCACCGCCAAAGTCGTTCTGCAGGGTAGCGAATCCGTTGAAGGCCATCCAGCCGAGGCCGGATTCCAGGAAGTTATCGTAATAGCGGCGATGCTCTCCGCCCACCTTGATCGTGTGCTTGTTCCAGACCTTGGTCAGTGCGAGTGAAGCGTTGAAGTTGTTGTAGGAGAGGATATCGCTGTGCGGAGCGTCGGCATTGACGATGCGCGTCCCGCCCCAGCCGCCGTTGCTGCCGATGATGGTCGAGAAAGGCAGGCGGTCCTGCGTGGTCCATGCCTTTACGCTCGGGTCGTACGGAAAGTCCGCGGGCTTGAAGCTGGACGGCCACGCCGGTCCCCCATCGGCGGGTGAGGCAGTTGCTCCGGCACGGGCCGTGAGAAGCAGCGTCGGGCTGACGGTATAGTCATAGGTCAGGTTGGAATTCAGCCCCTGCTTCATTTTGTTGCTCCAGCCCGGGCTGAGAGGTCCCAGCCAGGAGGTGCTGAGGTTGTTGTTGTTGTCGCGCTTGAACCGCAGCGAGAGGCGTTGCTTGTCGGTGAAATTCTCGTCCACCCGCGCGGTCCAGGTGGAGGCGTTCGAAAGGTAGGCGCTCTGGCCAACGTAGTTATTCACCTGGCTGAATCCCGGGGTGGAGGGCCGGTTCGGCAGCGGAGTCTGGTCGATGATCGCCTGCGACATCGGACTGATCCGGCTCTTCGGCACGTGCAGCCCGTCGCCACCCAGCAGGGTGGTCAGGAACTGATTGCCGTAACCCGACCCTGTGTAGCCCCCGATTGGATCCCACAACATGGGGCCCGACCCGTTGTACAGGGTGTGGGTGAGATCGCCGTTGCGTTCCTCTGCTGTGGGCACGCCGGCCAGCTTGTTGACGGCGGCCTCGCGGTACTTGGTGCCCTGATAGTTGAAATACCAGAACGTCTTATTGCGGCCATTGTAGAGCTTGGGCAAGAACACCGGGCCGCCGATTTCGCCGCCAAAGATGTTCTGTTTGTAGACCTGCCGCTGCCCGCCCGTGGCGTTCTGTAGCCAGGAGTTGGCATTGAGCAGTTCGTTGCGGAAATACTCGAATCCCTGGCCGTGCAACTCGTTCGTTCCCCCGCGGGTGGCAACTTCGACGATGCCGCCGGAGCTGCGGCCGTACTCGGCCGACATGCCGTTGGTGATCACCTTAAACTCGGCGACGGACTCCATGGTGGGGATCGCGTTGCTCAGTACGTTGTGACCGCGCCCGCTGCTGATATTCTGGCCATCCACGGCATAATCGAGCGATCCGGTGCGCCCGCCGCTGACGCGGAGGTCGTCGTAATCGCCGTTGCCGGCGACACCAGTACCCGAGACAAGGCCGGACAGGCGCAGCAGGGTCAGCGGATTACGATCCAACTGCGGCAGGTTCCGCAACATCGTCTCGTTGATGACCTCGCCGGTCTGCGCGTCTTCGGTACGAAGCAGCGGCGCTTCCGCGGTCACGGCGACCGTCTCCGAAGTGCCGCCAACTTCCAACTGCAAATCCAGTGTGATGCGTCCGGCAACATCCACCCTGATATCCGGGCGCGAAAGTTTCTTGAAGCCGGGGGCCTCTGCGTCAATCGCATAGAGTCCCGGACGCAACTGGAGGATCTGGTACCGCCCCTCCGTGCTGCTTTTGGCGGTTGCCACTGCCTTGGTGCCTACCTCAACAGCGGTAACGGTCGCTCCGGGCACCACTGCCCCGGAGGGATCTGATACGCTTCCCGAGATTGAGCCATAACCCTGGCCCCACGCGATGCACGGTAGCAGCGCTAATAGGGCACAGGCGACTATGAGTTTTCGTCCCATTCTTTCTCCCTGCTTTACAGGCAATCGCGATGCCGGTTCTCGGGATGCCAGGGGGCGGGAAAAGATCCGCCACTACCTGGGATGCACCAGCCCCTGAAGCGCCGGCGGGGATCCAATCATGAACCGGGCTGTAGGATGATCGCGCGATTGTCGCTCTAAGTCTACGTTTCTGGTGTTTCGGAACCGTTCATCATAATTGTTTCAACCGCGTACACTGGCTCGCGCCCGTGCCGGGGCGTCGGCGGCTGCGAAGTCCCGGAGCTTTGTTAATCTACTGACCTGAGAAGAGCGGAGAGGGCCCGACCGGCTCTTATGTTCCAAACACGTACCGTGCCCCGAGCCGGGCGGGAGTATAATCGCGTTGCAGGTGGCGAGTATGAGCCGAACGACTGCCGATCCCGATTCCGCCCGGCACGAAGTGCAGGCTATCCTCGCGTCCGGCGTTTTCACTGCATCCTCGCGGCAGGCGAGGCTCCTGGAGTACCTGTTCGACAAGGTCCTACAGGGCAAGACCGACGATCTGAAGGAATACACGATAGCCGTCGAGCTCTTTCAGAAGCCTAAGACCTTCGACCAGCACTCCGACGCTACCGTCCGCGTGGAAGCGCACCGGCTCCGCAAGAAGCTCCAGAAGTATTACGAGACCGCCGGACAGGACCATAATCTGCGGGTCGTGCTTCCGCCCGGCCAGTACGTCCTGGAGTTTGTGCACGTTATCCCCGGCCCCGAGCCTACCGGCGCCGTCTTTTCCGCCGGCCGGCGCATCAACGGGAATCTCGTGTTTGCGCTTGGCGAAAGCAGATGGCTCGTGCGCGCCCGGCGAAAGCTGGTTTTAGCGGGTGGAGCGGTTATTCTCGTGGCGGTTGCCTGCATTTGGCTCTACTCTGGCCGGCAGGTCCGCCCGGCCGTCGCCAGACCGGCTGCAGCCGCACCACAGGCCGCGCGCGACCCCATACCCGACCCGGAGCCGGACGCAATTCGCATCCTCGCCGGTCACACCGGCGAACCGTACATAGACCGCTCCGGCCGCAGGTGGCAGGCAGACCGTTATTTCGAGGGGGGCACGGTCCGCGAGGTGAAGCACCCGGTGGCGCGCACCGGCCGCCCGCAGTTGTTCCGGCGAGTCCGCGAAGGGACGTGCAGATACCGCATTCCGCTCCCCCCCAGGGATTACGAGTTACGGCTCTATTTGACCGATCCGGACGGCCCCGAAGCCGAGCGTCCGCCTCAGCGCCGCTTCCGCATCATGACGGTTGCTGCGAACGGCCGCCAACTCATGGCGCCTTACGAGCTCGAAGCGGAAGCCGGACAAAGCGGCGATATCCGGGCCTTTGCGCCGGTGCGGCCGGGAAGCCGGGGAGTCCTGGACCTCTTCTTCTGGTCCGCGCGGGGCCCGGCGGCCGTCAGCGCGATCGAGATTCTGCCCATGACCGGGGGCCGCACCCGCCCGGTGCGCATCACCGCGCAGCCGCAGCCCTACGAGGACAATCAGGGTCGGGTATGGCTCCCGGATGACTACTACAGCGGCGGCAAGCTCGGCGGCTACGAGGCGATGATCACCGGCGGTAGCGATCCCGGCATCTACTCCGGCGAACGTATCGGCGATTTTGAATACTACATCCCGGTCCCCGCGGGGAAATATCAGGTCACTCTGTACTTCGCCGAGGGGTGGTGGGGTCTCCCCGAGTTCGGCGGCGCTGCCGGCACCCGCATTTTCGACGTGCTTCTGAACTACGAAACGGTGCTGAAGGCGTTCGACATGCTGCGGGAGGCGCCCCCCCGTCAATTGGTTGCACGGACCTTCCGCCAGGTGGGCCCGGACCGCTATGGCAAGATCCACCTCACGTTCGCGTCGCGCACCGACTACGCGAGCCTCCGCGCCATCGAGGTATTGCCAGAGAAGTAGAGGGCTCCTTGCTGCGGCGGCCGCGTGCCTAGCCTGCATCTCTCACACGCTCTCTCTCACACGCTCTCTGTTGCGACGCAGGATCTACCCATGTATACTTCGTTGCGCTCGGTCGCCGTTCTCGACGTACTGTTCAAGTACGCCTCCGGGCGGCTCCCTTCGCACGCCTCGTATCCACGGGCATCTCCTCGGTCTCACGACGAAAGTGTGGTAGAGAAGCAGGCTAGCGTACGCCGTTGAAACGGCAGCCACGAACCGTTCGGAAACAACGGAAACCTGGATTGGGAGCCGGATCCGGGCGATGATTTGTATCTGCTGCGGCGGCGAAGACGTTCCTGGTCCGCCCAGCGAATTGCGAACAGGCAGGCATGAATGACACGGCCTATTGCGAACCACCTGACCGCTGCTGTCCTCCTCATTGTTGCCGGTATTCCTGTGCCGGCCGCCACAAGTTCCGCCAGGGAAGCGTCGAAGCTCCTGCATGTCGGTCCGATCGCCCCCGATCTGCTTTGCCTCGAGATCCAGTCGGGGCGCATCCAACCGATCCGCCAAGTCCCTTATGAGAGCCAACCTGGGGACCGCACAGAGCAACAGGTCAACCCGAAGACCGGCGAACCCCGCTTCGTCCGTCTCATCCGGGACGGCAAGGCTATTGGCTACCTCGTAGGCCGCGATCGCCGGACTCTGTCCTTGTTCGAGCAGCCCATCGGCGAGCCACTCGACGTGGCCGCGGCAGACCGGCCGGATTCCTACCTGGTCACTTCAGAGGGCGACCTCGATTACCGCGCCGGCGTGAGTCCCTCCGCCGTGTGGCGCAAGACCAAGACCAACAACTGGGCTGATTCGGGGGCGTTCTATACCTCGAGGCACTACCTCTACCTGAAGCTGCCGCATCCGCTGAAGCCGGGGAAGGCGTACTCCCTCCGGCTGCGACTCAACACTGAGCCCTCCACGTTGGAATACGTTCACGACCCGGACGTCTCCCGCAGCGAGGCTGTGCACGTCTCCCATATCGGTTTCCGCCCGGACGATCCGGGAAAGTCCGCTTCCTCTCCGTGTGGCTCGGCACCGGCGGCTCTCATACGTTCCCTCCCGGACTGGCATTCTTCCTGCGGGACGAAGTCTCGGGCAAGCGCGTCTACACCGGCCAAGTCCTGCCAGCCTGGAAACTGGCCGACCCCGAGCAGTTCGGTCGCAGGATCAACAACATAAAGACGGATGTGTACCGGGTGGACTTTAGTGACTTCCGCCGCCCGGGCGCTTACCGCGTCTGTGTCGAGGGTACGGGCTGCAGCTATCCCTTCGAGATTGCGCGCGACGGTTGGCTCAAGGCGTTTCGCGTCTCCATGAAGGGCCACTACCATCACCGGAGCGGCATCGAACTCGGGCCGCCCTTTAGCGATTACCGCCGACCGCGTACTTTCCACCCCGCCGACGGCGTCAAGGTGTATCAGTCCACCTGCTCGCTCATGTACAGCGAAAACGGGCTGAACGTCCTCGGCACAGAGCGCAATAACTTCGACTGCCTCGTGGCCGGAAGAACAGATCAGGTTGTAGATGACGCATGGGGCGGCTACATGGATGCCGGCGACTGGGACCGGCGCATCCAGCACCTGGAAGCCACCCGTCTCCACCTGGAACTCGTTGACCTTTTCCCGGAGTACTTCAAGCAGGTCCCGCTGAACATCCCCGAATCGGGCAACGGCCTACCGGACGTCGTGAACGAATCGCTCTTCAACCTTGATCACTATCGCAGGCTGCAGACGCCCGACGGCGGCATCCGCGGCGGCGTCGAGTCGTCGGAACATCCTGTTGCCGCCGAGACTTCCTGGCAGGAGTCGCAAACGGTCATGACGTACGCGCCCGGCATCTGGGAGAGCTACATCTACGCAGGCGTCGCCGCTCGGGCGAGTTACGTGCTTCGCCTGCTCCGTGCAGCCAGCGCCGGGCTCTATGAGGAGAGCGCAGTCCGCGCGATGCGCTGGGCCGAACAGGAATACGTCCGGTGGAAAGCCGGCCCGGACTACCCGAAGGCGACGCGGCACGCTTTAGCCGAGATCGAACGCGAGCGCAACCTCGCAGCCATCGAACTCTACCGCCTCACTCGCGACCGGAATTGGCACGAGGTATTCGTTGCCAGCGGCGGCGTCATCCACGCCGGCGAACACGGCGACATCGATGCCGCGTTCGTCTATGCGCGACTCGATCCGCTGCTTGCCGATCCTGAGATGCGGTCGAAAGCCCTCGCGAATATCATGCGCGAAGCCGATCTCGCGGTGGAATTCGCCCACGGAAATGCGTTTCAGATCTCGCTGCGAAACTCAAGCCCCGGCCCGTACAGCGGGTTCTACTCCGTTCCAGCCGCCACCGGTCTCGTTCGAGCGCATGCGCTCACGAACCAATCTGTGTATCTGGAAGCGATCGTTCGATCTGCCCAGTTTTCGGCCGGGGCAAACCCGATGAACATCACCATGACCACAGGACTCGGACACGACTTTCCGCGCCACCCACTGCACGAGGACAGCAGGCACTCGGGGCAACCAGCCCCTGCGGGCATTTCCGTCTACGGCCCTATTGACCTAGGCGCTGCCCAGAAAGAGTTCCCGGTGCCTCGCCTGCAGAAGGAGTGCACGCCGCCGGTCCTCGAGTGGCCCGTTGCTGAATCGTACTTCGACATCTACGTCTGGCCGCCAGTGAATGAGTACACCATCATGCAGACGCTGGGTCCCTCGGCATACGTGTGGGGCTATTTGTCTGCAAGACAGTAGGGAAAGCGTGAAATCGTGGATGCACGGCGATGGCAAAGGCGGCGCCGCGACGGCAAATTTACCGGTACTCGTTGAGTAGTGGGCTGTGCGTAACGCAGCCAGGCGCGTGATTGTCTCGACGCTCGGCGTCCTCACCGGCGCCGGCTCGCGCGAGGAAGAAGCGGGTGTTCGCCCTGGTGATTCATTGCAGAGTTTCAGCGTGTGTTACGGTGATACCACAATGCCGGCGAAGTTCGGACTGCAGCGGGGGAGCGAGCGGGAAACGTGACGTATTCGGCCGGTAGCGACTCGCAAGGTGGTGGCGGGTGGGGAGCGAACTGGGAGTGCTGAGGTAGGAGCTGCCGAGGAGGCAAGGAAGGGCGGTTCGCACAGACCCGCTCTCACGGGCCGACAACCAGCGACGAGGTGACCGAATGGGGATGGAAGTCCGGACAGTGGTAGTTCTGGCCGCGATGTGGATGGCGGTGTCCGCGGCCGGGCAGCCGAGCACCCCGGGGCCGATCAAGGTAGAGATCCGGAACGAGGGCGGGCGGTTCCGGCTGTACCGCGGAGGCGCTCCTTACTACATCAAGGGCGCCGTGTACTGGACCGATGCGACAGGGAGGTTCCCCCTTAAGGATCTCGCCGCGCGCGGAGGCAACTCGATCCGGACGGGCATCGAGTTGCGGCGCACGCTCGACGAGGCGCAGCGCCTGGGGATGACGGTTACCATCGGCCTCCCGATGAAGATGGAATCGGTGCACAAGTTCGACTACAGCGACGAACAGGCGGTGCGGGGGCAGTTCCTGGAGATGAAGAAGCTGGTCCTGGAGTACAAAGATCATCCGGCGCTGCTGATGTGGGGGATCGGGAACGAGCTGTCCGTGGGCCACCTAGAGAATGGCGTCTGGGTTCCGTACAAGAACAAAGACGTCTGGCAGGCGGTGAACGACGTGGCCCGCATGATTCACGAAGTGGATCCGAATCACCCGGCGATGACGGTGAGCGGGGAGGAGACTGGAGAGGATCTGGTCGAGATCGGGCGGCGGTGTGCGGACCTGGACCTGATCGGCATCAACCGTTACAAGGGCCTCGAGGAATTGCCGGCGCAGGTTCGCAAGGCCGGCTGGGAGAAGCCTTACGTCGTCACGGAGTGGGGTCCTTCCGGTGACTGGCAGGTACCGCGGACTGCGTGGGGCGCGGCGATCGAAGAGACGAGCACGGAAAAGGCGCAGCGGTACCAGGAGCGCTACCAGCGGACGATGGGAGAGGACACCGAGCGATGCCTGGGATCCTATGCGTTCATCTGGCAGTGGCGGCACGAGCGGACGCAGACCTGGTACGGCATGTTCCTCGAATCGGGCGAGCGGACCGAGGCGGTGAACGTGATGCAGTATCTGTGGACCGGGCATTGGCCGGCGAACCGGGCGCCGCGAATCCAGCCACCGCGCATCGAGAGCCGCACGGGGGCAGACAACATCCATCTGAAGCCCTGCGCCGCCGCCAGGGCCGAGGTGAAAGCGGATGATCCCGACGGCGACCGGCTCACGTTCCGATGGGAGATCATGCTCGAAGTGGCGCGCGCCGGATACGCGGGGAGGGGCGAACGGCGGTCGAAACCAATGCCGGAACTGATCAAGAGAGCCGCGGGGGGACGGCTCGCCTTCGTGGCGCCGGGTGAGGAGGGGGCGTACCGGATGTTCGTTTATGTGTTCGACGGGAACGGGAACGGTGCAACGGCGAACGTGCCGTTTTACGTGAAGCGGTGAGGGGGGAGGGGCGACGGTGCGGGAAGGTGAGCAAGAAAGCTGTCAGCGGTCAGCTGTCAGCGGTCAGAGAGAAGCAAAGGAGTGTGGCGCCGCTGGAGAGGCCTTCGCAAGAAGCAGGTAAGTGCGACGCAGACGCTCCCTGGCCGGTCGCCGCTCAGAGCGCTTTCGTTATATCCGCGGCCTAACCGACTCCCTTACGGTCGCGGCTCGGAACGGGTGCGGGGCGGAACCGATGCGGAACGGAACGAATGTGCGGAACGAATCGAGACGGTTCGAGACGGGGGCCTGGACGAGGAGCCCCATTTAGAGAGATGATCTTACCGGCACATACGGCACCTGCGTTTTGCGCCGGCCCTTCGCTACTGCCAATCAGCGAGTGACGGGCGGGGAAAATTATGTCAAATACCGATCGCCGCGAGTCCATTGCGTCAACCGCCGCTTCCGGCGCGTGCCAATCAGCGAGTGACCGGCAGGGAGGAATCATGTCGAAAATCGATCGTCGCAAGTTCATCGCGTCGGCCGCCGCTTCCGGCGCGTTTACCATCATCCCGAGGCACGTGCTCGGGGGAACGGGATACGTTCCGCCGAGCGACAAGCTCACGATGGCTCACATCGGCGTGGGCACGCAGGGCATCAGCGAACTCGGAGGCCTGCTGGCCGACCCGGGGATTCAGATCGTCGCGGTGTGCGATCCGAACACCGACAGCTCGGACTACGTCGAGTGGGGGAAAGGCGGAATCCGGGAGACAATCCGCAAATACATCGGAAACCCGACGTGGAGGGAGAGCGACAACGGCTGCATGGGGGGCCGCGAAGTCGGGCGCGAGATCGTGGAGACGTACTACGCGAACCAGAGAGGCGGGGAGAAGTTCAAGTGCGCGGCGTATGCGGACTTCCGTGAACTCCTGGAGAAGGAGAAGGGCCTGGACGCGGTGAAGATCATGACGCCCGACCATCTGCACGCGACCGTTTCGATCGCGGCGATGAAGAAGGGCCTGCACGTCCTGATGCACAAGCCCATCGCGAACCGGATGTACGAAGAGAGGCTGGTGATCGAGACCGCGCGCAAGACGAAGCTCGGCACGCACCTGCTGGCGTATGGCAGCGGCGAGGGGAACCGGCGCATTGCGGGCATGATCAAAGAAGGCGCGATCGGCAAGCTGCGTGAGATCCACAACTGGTCGAACAGGCCCGTTTGGCCGCAGTACACGGAGATTCCGGAGGACCGGCCGCCTGTGCCGAAGGGATTCGACTGGGACCTGTGGCTGGGGCCCGCGCTCGAACGCCCGTATCACCCGCACTACACGCACACCGTGTTCCGCGGCTGGTACGATTTCGGCGGCGGGTCGATGGCGGACATGGGCATCTACAGCCTGTTACCCGTTTTCAACGCGCTGGAACTGGGCGCGCCCGTGAGCGCAGAGGCATGGGCGAGCCATACGTGCAAGATCGTGAACCAGGTGAGCGGGCCCGCGAAGAACGATTTTTCGTATCCCACCGCGTGCACGCTGCGATTCAAGTTCGCGGCTGTGCCGGACATGCCGGCGGTGGAACTGTTCTGGTACGACGGCGGCATGAGGCCCCGCATGCCGGAGGAGATCGAGGCGGACGGCGTCGAGGTGCCGATAGAAGGCATCCTGTTCATCGGCGAAAAAGGAATCGTGATGGCGGGCTTCAACGGCCAGAACCCGCAGCTTTACGCGCAGGGCAAGAAGCAGCCGCTGTGGCAGCCCGACCCGGGAGAGCGGGACGAATGGCACCGCGTGCCTCCCACCGAGCGCAACAAGCCATGGTTTACGGCGTTCAAGGGCGGGACGCAATCACCCGGCAGCTTCCTGAACACCGCAGCGATTTCAGACGCCGTGACGCTGGGGACAATTGCGCTGCGGACCGGCAAGAATGTGCTGTTCGACAGCGACAACATGAAGATTACGAACTCGGCCGAAGCGAACAAGTACATGTACCGCGAGTACAGAAAAGGCTGGGAGCTGTGAGCGGGAGGACAACTGAAATGCGGACATTTTCGAGAAGACAATTCATCGGCAGCAGTGCGGCAGGCCTCACGGCGGCCGCGTATGTTTCGGCGGGAGCGGCGGAACTGGGGGCCGACCCGATCGGGCTGCCGATCGGCTGCCAGGTATTCCCGGTGAGAGAGCAACTGGGCCGCGACTTCGAAGGCACTCTCCGGGAACTGGCCGCGGCGGGGTACAGGGTGATCGAATTCTGCTCGCCACCGAGCTTCGTCGATATGGGCTTCGCCCCCTTCGTGGGGATGAAGGCATCGGAAATCAAGGGCAAGATCGCCGAGGCCGGCCTGCGGGTGGTGAGCTGCCACTATCAGTTCACGGAACTGAAAGAGCATCTGAACGAGAGAATCGAATTCGCGAAGGAACTCGGGCTGAAACAGATGATTGTCGCGACTCTCGCAATCCCGCGGGATGGAACGATGGACGACTGGCGGCGGGCGGTGGGCGAAATGAACGGGCTCGGCGAACGAACGCGGAAGGCGGGGATCCAGCTTGGCTTCCACAATCACGACTTCGAGTTCAGGAAGATCGGCGGCGTGCTCGTTTTCGACGAACTGATGAGCCGGTTCGACAAGAAACTGGTCAAGAGCCAGTTCCAGGTGAGCGTGGTCAGCCTGGGGTTTGACCCGGCAGTGTACATTGCCAAGTACCCGGGGCAGTTCGTTTCGCTCCACCTGCAGGACTGGTCGGCGTCCGAGAAGAAGCAAGTTGCGATCGGACAGGGCGCTATCGACTGGAAGAAACTCTTCACGGCCGCGAAGGGCTCCGGCGTGCAGAACTACTTCGTCGAGATGAGCATGGATCTGCTGAAAGCCAGCTCCCCGTACCTTCACAAGCTCGAGGTATAGAAGGACAATGGGTGGCACCGCGCATCCTCCGGCAGGTCAAAAGGGGATTGCGTGAGACGGGCAGACGCCGGGGGCCGGTGTGTGCCCGCTGGAACGCTCCGTCAGTGAACTCGCTTGCGTACAAAGTGGGCACAGCGCAGAGGTGCGGGATGGGGAGAAGGAGTCCGTTCACAGCACGCCGGAGTGGCTGCCGATGAAGGCAATGCCGGAACACTTCCTCGCGGTCGCCCTGAGCCAGTTACCCCGGAGTCGTGCATGGGACCTCGGCGGCCGGGCATCGTTGCAGACAGCCGAAGAGCGCACCAGAGCGAACGATAGTACCAGGCGTCGAGCCGCAGTAATAGTACTACACCCACCACAAATTAGGGTATGAATGGATTGACACGTGTGAGGATGCGAGATATATTTGGTGCGTATTTCTAATGAGAGTAATACGAATCTGCATCTGAACCGATAGTACTAATGGTTCTCTGCGACACGCCGCGCGAGCTTCTCTCCCAGTGGGACGAAGGCGCACAGGCGACGACGCAGGCTCCCGGCGGCTGGATGACTGGATCTAAAGGAAGTGGAGGCGGAAATCTCGAAAACACCCGACAGCGGGAAGCAGCCGCCTCTCTGTGTTGCGTGCTCGTCCAGAGACGAGGCCTCGCCGTCCTCAATGCCAGCTCCCGTGTGGGCCCGACGAGGCTGCTGGTCAACGTGCGAGAGCAGATCGAGCGCGAAGTGCAGATCGACATCCCAGCGGAGGCTTGCCTGATCCGGGAAGCAGTCATCAGTGGGATGCGGACCCTCGACCTACGTCCATTGCGTGATGCCGAACGGGGCTTACCAGTTCTCGAAACGGTCGCGGCGCCTTTCAGCCCCGAGTTCGCGAGGCAGCAATTGCGTCAGATCGTGTGGGAATCCATGATCGCCTGTGCGGTGGTGCTGATGCTCGCGGCCAGCTCCTTTCTGCATAGAACGGATACTATAATCCGCAGTGTGGGCACGCCTGTGCGGGTCCGCTGAGCGCCTGGCACCGCGGTCCAGGCGAATGCGTAAGAAAACCCCTCGAGCGACGCCTACACGAGTATGGGATCGACTGAGTGCATCCCGGCCGGGAAGCGCTCACGAGGTTGAGGCTTTCAGCGATGGCGTCTTCGCGATCGTCGTCACCCTGCAACAGAGGCGGAAGAGAGAGATGCCGGGTGCGAGGCAAGCAGCGGGAGCGGCGTATTCTGAGGGTGTGGGCGTTGTTGTCGCGTTTCTTCGCGGAGTGAATGTCGGCGGACACAATCAGATCAAGATGGACGCGTTGCGCGCGCTTTGCGAGCGCCTCGGGCTGCGGGATGCACGGACGTACCTTCAGAGCGGCAATCTGCTCTTCAGAGGTGAGGCCCGAGACGTCGTCCCAGTGGCCAAGAAGCTCGAAGACGAGATCGGGCGATGCTTGGGGCGCCGGCCTGGCGTGATTGTCCGCACCTGTGCGGAACTGAAGCAGACGGTTGCGCGGAATCCCTTTTCAGCCAGGCGCGACATCAATCCGAGCAGACTGCTGGTGAGTTTCCTTGCGGGCGATCCCGGACCGGAGGCTCGGGCACAACTCCTGAAACTCAACACCGCGCCTGAGGAAGTGCGGCTCGGCGGACGTGAACTGTACGTCTATTACCCGAACGGCATCGGGCGCTCGAAGCTGACATCGTCAGTGCTCGAGAAGGCGCTGAAGACGCCCGGCACGGCGAGGAACTGGAACACCGTCACGAAACTGGTTGCGCTGGCCGAAGGGCTCGAAGCCGGGCCGTGATGCGCGGGTCGAGCCAAGGCCGGTCTGAACGACAAGGAACTCGCCGTCCGCCGCACGACGTCACGATGCTTGCGGTCCGCGATCATCCGTTGCCGAACTGCGCGGAGGAAGACTCTCAAGCGGACGAGTTCCGAACGCTGTTCCCCGATCGCGACGGGCGCTGAGCCCGGCGGCTGCCCACGCGCGAGAGCACCGTCGCACGCTAAGTTCGCTTCAAGTACGCGGCGGCGGGACCGGGGAACGGGACGAGGATGAATTGCTTGCGGCCGCTCATGACGGGGCCTCCGTCTGTTGCGGCGCCGGTGACCGGATGGACCCACTCGATGGAGTAAGTGCCGGGCGCGGCGGTGAGATCGACTTCCACTTCGTCGCCCTCGGGAAGATAGACGAGATACTCGCGGCCGGGGACGGCGAGACAGTAGCCTGTTGACGCCAGCTCGCTGTGCGGGCGCGAGGCGTTCAGGTCCATGCGGTTGAGCACGCGGCGGGCATGACCCATGGCCTTGCGGACGGGCTCCCAGATCCAGTGGTCGCGAAGGTTGACGTCGCGGCCGGGATAGCCGGGGCGCGGACCCCAGTTTTCCTGCGCGACGCGGCCGGGAATGGGATCCCAGGGATCCATGAGCAGAAGGTTGTGGCCGCGGGTGACGCTTTTCCAGGCCCAGTTGACCGTACCGCCGTGGCCCCAGAGGTGGTCGGTGTCGAGGACGCTGACCTTGCGGCCATCCCAGGCGGGCGGGTCGGTCTTGAAAGCCTGGCTGTCGTTGGAGCCGGCGGAGACCCACTCGCAGGGGCGTTCAAGCATGCTCGTTAGCGGCTCGGGGCTGTAGCCGGTGAGGCCGACGGGGTGATGCACGCCGCGCTCGCGCTCGAGCGAGTGGGCCGTATCGACGACCCACCAATCCCAGTCCTTATTGCCGCCTTCGTTGATCACTTCGTAGAGGATGTTGTCGAGGTTCCAGACGGTATCGACGACCTTACGCATGTAGCGCGCCTGCATGTCGCGGACGCCGGCGCGCATGAGGTCGAGGGTGCCAGTGCCTTTCTTTTCGCCGTCGAAGCCCTGGATGTTGTTCGCGCCGTTGTAGGGGTGAGCGAGCCAGGGGTCTTTCCCTTTGGCCCAGGATTTGCGCTCGCTGAAACTCTGAAATAACTGGACGGCGGCGTAGATGCCGTGGTCGCGCGCATCCGTGAGCCGCTCATGCATGCGGGCGAAGTACTCGGGATCGAACTTGGAGAGATCGAATTTGGGAGGGCCATCGAGCGCGACGCCGGGGCCCGTGCGGGCGTAGGGGAGCGGGCGGAAGAGGATCTTCTCTTCGGTCCACGAGGCCCAGGCGGCTTGCATCCAGTGCCAGAAGCGCATGAAGTTGTGATTGTGGGCGAGCATCATGTCGCGGTAGGCGGGCCAGTCGAACGGGGCCGCGCCGGGGAGGCCGATATCCTGCAGGTTGGCCCAGGTATGCGAGCCGCAGAGGAAGATGGGCTGGCCGGTACCGTCGGTGAAGTATCGCGGGTTGGCCGGGTTGAGGCGCAGGGGGGAGCGGATGGGAGCGGGAGCGGGCTGGTCTGCGCGGACGCCGGCGGCGGACAGGGTCGCGGCCGCGGTGGTGAGGAATTCGCGCCTGCTTGCGGTCATGGTGGTGTGGCCTCCTGAGCGGACATTGTAGCCCGGACGACTGCCTGACCGGAGTTGTGGAAGAATAGCGTCGATCCCATGCAACGCAGGCAATTCATCCGAACATCAGCGATCGCGGCGCTGTGGCCGCAGATCAGGGCGGCGGAGAGTCCGGAGCGCGCGTTCGATGAGCCGCTCATCCCAGCGCCAGACAATCCGGCGGAATGGCCGGCGTTCCGCGAGGCACTCACGCGGTGGCGGGAGGACACGAGGAAGAAACTGCGGTACGACGATTCGCTGTACCGGCGACCGGATTTCAATTGGGTGCCGTCGTCGTTTGCCTGCTGCTTCCTGATGTTGTGCGACGAGAAGTTCTACAACCACGCCCAGGGGCGGTACGAGGTAGAGGGGTGGATGGAGGAAGGCATCCGCGAATTCGGCGGGTACGATTCCATCGTATTCTGGCACGCGTACCCGCGCATCGGACTCGACCAGCGGAACCAGTTCGATTTCTATCGCGACATGCCGGGCGGACTGGCGGGGTTGCGGAGCGCGACGCGCGCGTTTCAATCGCGAGGCGTGCGCGTGTACACCGACTACAATCCCTGGGACACCGGCACGAGGCGCGAAGGTGTGGAGGATCTCGATGCCGTGGTGGCGACGGTGAAGGAGATCGGCGCGGACGGCATTTTTCTGGACACGATGGAGCGCGGCGCAGCGGAATTCCGCGCCAAGCTCGACGGGGCGCGCCGCGGAGTGGTGCTTGAAGGGGAAGGCGCGTTGCCGCTCGAAAACGTGCACGACCACCACATGTCCTGGGCGCAGGGGTTCCGTGACAGCCGCGTTCCAGGAGTACTGAGGAACAAATGGCTGGAGCGGCGCCACATGCAGCATGAGATTTGGCGATGGAATCACGACCACACCGGCGAGCTGCACACGGCCTGGATGAACGGCAGCGGCGTGATGGTGTGGGAGAACGTGTTCGGCAGTTGGGTTGGCTGGCGCGCGCGCGACCGCTCTATCCTGCGCTCGATGCTGCCGATCCAGCGCCGTTTCCACCACGTCTTCTCCGGCGAGGGCTGGACTCCGCTCATACCCGTCGGCATGCCCGACGTCTACGCGAGCGAGTGGGAAGCAGGCGGTCTGCGGCTGTGGACCGTAGTGAACCGCGCGAAGGAGACCCGCGAGGGGACGGTGCTGAGCGTGCCGCGGCGCGCGGGAGAGCGCTGCTTCGACCTGATGCGGGGACAGGAGCTTGGTAAAGGCGAGGCCGGCGGGGAGATGGAGTTGGGCGGTTCGATCAGGCCGCGGGGCATCGCGTGTTTTCTGGCCGCGCCCGCCAGTTCCCTGCCCGCGGACTTTGCGGCGTTCCTCAAGGGGCAGGCGGAACTCTACGCGCGGGCCGACCTTCGTACCGAGGTCCCCGAACGCACAGTGTCGCTGCGGCCGGTACAACCAGCGGGGAGGCGGACGGCGCCGGCGGACATGGCGGCGATTCCGGCGCAAACATTCGAGATGACGGTGGAGTACCGCATCCGCGAAACGGGATTCTACAGCGGGCAGGAGTATGTGCCAGGCAGCGGCTACAATCCGCCGGACGGGCCGCAGATGTTTCACAAACTGCATCGCGTGAGCCGCAAGGTCAGCCTGAAACCGTACGCCATCGATACGACACCGGTGACCAACGCGCAATTCGCCGGGTTCCTGAAGAGCAGCGGCTACAAGCCGAGAGATCCTGCTAACTTCCTGAAGCACTGGAGGAGCGGGAGCGTGCCTGCGGAACTCGAGGACCACCCGGTGGTGTACGTGGGTCTCGAGGACGCCCGCGCTTACACCGAGTGGGCCGGTAAACGGCTGCCGACGGAAGAAGAGTGGCAGTTCGCGGCGCAAGGGCCGGACCTGCTGCGGTATCCGTGGGGCAACGAGATCCGGGCGCGTATCTGCAATACGGGTGAGACAGGAGGGACCACGCCGGTGAGGGCGTTTCCGGCAGGGCGTTCGCCGTTCGGTTGTTATGACATGTGCGGCAATGTGTGGGAGTGGACGGAGAGCGAGCGCAGCGACGGCCGGACCCGATTCGTGATGATCCGGGGCGGGTCGTACTTCCGGGCGACGGGGTCGGAGTGGTACATGGACGGGGGCGCGCAGCCCGGGAATTTCGCGGCGAAGTTCCTGCTGATGGGGCCGAGCCTGGACCGGTGCGCGACTGTGGGATTCCGGTGCGCGGCGGAGCTGGAACGGACCTGAAGGTTGGATGCGCTGGGGACAGACAGATCTGTCCGCCGCACAGAACGGTTGGAGGGATGCCGGACCGCTCCCTCGCGGTCGGGGCTCGGTAGAGACTACAGAGGAGCGTGCACCACAAAACGCAGTTTCGTAACGGGTCAGGTGGACCGACTCCCTCACGGTCGCGGCTCGGAAACGGAAAAGGCACCGCTCCCTCGCGGTCGGGGCTCAGGGTCGAGTTCAGACGGAATCTGAGCGTGTCGTGTGGCGGGTCGGCGAGGGCGACAGATGCGATGGGGACAGACAGACCTGTCCGCCGCACAAAACGCTTGGGACAGATCGATCAGTCCCCATCGCGCGGATCGAGCTGTGCCCATCGCGCTATTCTGAATGAGCAGTTTGAACAATCCAAAATGCACGATCTGAACCTCTTCCGCTCGAACCTCGACGCAGTGGCGGCGCGCCTGCAGACGCGCGGATTCACGCTGGATTGGGAGGACTTCCGCTCGCTCGACACCCGGCGGCGCGCGGCGCTCACGGAGGCCGAGCAACTGAAGGCGCTTCGGAACTCCGAGAGCGGCGAGATTGCGAAGCTGAGAAAGCAGGGCGTCGATACGGCGGAGCGGCAGCAGAAAGTGCGTGAGATCGGCGAGCGGATCGCGGCGCTCGACAAGCAGGCGGCGGAACTGGACGAGGAGTTCCGCGAGCACGTGGCGAGCATTCCGAACGTGCCACACGAATCGGTGCCGCCAGGGCGGAGCGCCGAGGACAACGCTGAGATCCACCGCTGGGGCGAGCCGCACAGATTCGACTTCGAGCCCAAGGCGCACTGGGACCTGGGACCGGGACTCGGCATTCTGGATTTGGAGCGTGCGGCGAAGATCACGGGGGCGCGGTTCGCGGTGTACTGGGATTCAGGCGCGCGGCTCGAGCGCGCGCTGATGAACTTCATGCTCGACACACACACGCGCGAGCACGGGTACACGGAGGTGCTGCCGCCGTTCCTGGTGAATTCAGCGAGTTTGTTCGGCACGGGGCAGCTTCCGAAGTTCGCCGAGGATCTTTTCAAAGTGGAGAAGACCGACCTCTGGCTGGCGCCGACGGCCGAAGTGCCGGTGACGAACCTGTTCCGCAGCGAGACGCTGGACGCCGACCGGCTGCCGATCAAGCTGTGCTCGTTCACAGCGTGCTTCCGCAGCGAGGCGGGATCGTACGGGCGCGACGTGAGGGGCATCATCCGGCAGCACCAGTTCCAGAAGGTGGAGCTGGTGAAGTTCACCCGGCCGGAGCAGAGCTACGACGAACTGGAGGCGCTGACGGCGGACGCGGAGGATATTTTGAGGCGGCTGGGGCTGCCATTCCGGCGCATTCTGCTGTGCACCGGCGACATGGGATTCTCTTCGGCGAAGACCTACGACCTGGAGGTCTGGCTGCCGGGGCTGAACGAGTACAAAGAGATTTCCTCGTGCTCGAACTTCGAGGCGTTCCAGGCGCGGCGTGCATCGATTCGCGCCAAGTCCGGCAAGAGCAAGGCCGACTTCGTGCACACGCTCAACGGCAGCGGCCTGGCGATCGGCAGGACGTGGGTGGCGATCGTGGAGAACTACCAGCAGCGGGACGGCAGCGTGGTGGTGCCGGAGGCGCTGCGGCCGTACTTGAACGCGGAGCGGATCACGGCGCGGGCGGAGATGAGGTAGCCAGCGATCAGCTTTCAGCTTGCAGCTATACAGCCGCGCATAATTAAAGGGACATTAGGATCAACAAAAAGGGGCCAGATAGGAACTGATGAATTGCGGGTGTGACTGCATCTCTCCAAAGACGCGCGTCAACGTGGCGACCAAGCCGTCC
>Ga0209777_10002400_pt1 | contig 24683 bp, 25 predicted proteins | sample FrelakmetHBP12HB_FD_187147 | JGI IMG/M metagenome (GOLD analysis project Ga0209777, IMG submission 187147) | Freshwater lake sediment microbial communities from the University of Notre Dame, USA, for methane emissions studies -HBP12 HB (SPAdes)... | ecosystem: Environmental > Aquatic >... | reverse complement strand
CTGTAAACCCAAAGTTTGCGATTGGTCTCCATTTATTATTTCTCAAACTGTGGGTTTACAGTCCTGCATATATGAGCTAATGAGCTAAGATCTGGGTTAGGAATCCGGTAATGATCCCAAAAAATGACCCGCCAATACCGAAAAGCGCCAAGCAATCCAATCCAAACGCCTAGAATCGTTCCAATCAGTCCAAGGCAGGCGGGAATCCTAACGGTGTAACGAGGAAAATGATTAATATTTCCCCCATTTACTCATCGTTTGCTCCAATTCATTCTCCTGCCAGAATTCTTCAGGAGAAGGCACGTTTGTGCCGCAATACTGGCAGCGCAGCGTGTGCTCTGGCTCTCCATGATATTCCAGCACTGCACCGCAACCCGTATAATTAAAAGTTTGTGCCATAATATCTCCTTTTGTAGACAAAATACACAACGAAGATTTGGGATGCTGATAACAACGAAAAACTCATAAAAGGAAGAAAAGACTATCGCATCAAACGAGTCGACGCTGCTGCTAGAGCTTGCCGCGGGAGAAATCGCATCACCAAGCCATGAATGCGTTTGTCCAACCGGAAACGATGCTTGCCCGGCCTCTCAACAATGTATTGATCCCAATGCGGACTACAACCTCTCCTTCCTTCATGGTCGCCTACTGATAGACAGTCGTTTGCTGACCCGCTACCTCGAGGAATTCAGTCCGGGTGACTCCGGGGCAGAGTACAGTACATTTCACAGCGGTATGGCGCAATTCGTAATGGAGTGCTTCCCCCAGGCTCAACACGTAACTCTTGGCGGCCGAATAGGCAGCATAAGTCGGTGTGGGTTGGAAGGAGCCGGTGTATCCGATGAGCAAAATATATCCGTAATTGCGATCGACCATGTCAGCCGCGAAAAGACGGGATAGATGTGTCAACGCAACGATGTCGAGTTCGAGCATCCTGTTCAGCCGTACCCATGGCATCGTCCAAAACTCACCGAAGAGACCGAGACCGGCATTGTTGACAAGCACATCCACCATCCGTTCAGCCTTCTTGAGTTGATCGTAATGCTGTTGAGGTGCCTCCGCATCGGTCAAATCCATTGTTACGCATTCAACGGTCACACCCTGTTGTGAAGATATTTCTTCCAACAATTGAAAGAGGCAGTCCTGACGTCTTGCCACCAGGACTAAAAGGCAGCCAAGCGCCGCAAATTGCCGGGCAAATTCTGCTCCTAAACCGCTCGATGCACCAGTGACCAGCACGGTTTTCCCTCGTAATCTGATCTCATCGTTCACTCCTAGTCTTGTTTTATTCCATGCGATGTCATCAATAGGAAATATTTTCCTGCTTCGATAAATTTCTTCCTTAGGATACGCAATTTCTCTTATAACCAATTACGGAAAACCTGTCACTTGTAACTTGCCTCTCTATCCGTTTTATTCTATACTACAATTGCTTTCCTTCTCAAATTCCAAAAGGAGTAAATAATGTCTGAAACACAAGTAATGCCCCGCAAGAAAATCACCCTGCCCTATCTCTTCAAGAAAATCGCTGATGGTCAGCCCATTACCTGGCTGACCTGCTACGACTACCCGACCGCCTATTTGCAGGAACTGGCCGGGATCGAGATGATCCTGGTCGGTGACAGTCTGGGTATGACCATGCTCGGCTACGATAGCACCCTGCCGGTCACCATGGACGACATGGTTCGCCATGCCCAGGCTGTCCGGCGCGGTGCTCCCACCGCCTTCGTGGTTGGCGATATGCCTTATATGACCTATCAGCCATCGATAGAGACGGCTATCCGCAATGCCGGTCGTTTTATGGCTGAATGCGGCTGTGATGCTATTAAACTGGAAGGCGGCACAGCCATGGCCGATCGCATCAAGGGTATTGTGGAGGCTGGTATCCCAGCTATTGGCCACCTTGGACTGACACCGCAATCTGTTAGTGCCTTGGGTGGCTTCCGTGTACAGGGCAAGTCCGCCCTCTTGGCTAAGAAGATCCTCGATGATGCCAAAGCTCTCGAAAAGGCTGGCGCATTTGCCATCTTGCTCGAAATGGTGCCCGACCGGCTGTGTAAGCTAATCACTGAGCGTGCAGAAGGTTGTATCATCATGTCTCTGGGCTCAGGACCGAATGCGCACGGGCAGCTGCTTATCTACCATGATATGTTCGGACTATACCCCAAATTCAAGCCGAAGATGGCCAAGGTCTATGGCAATGCCGGGGAGGTCATCCTTAATGGCCTGAAGAACTATCACGACGAAGTCATCGGCAAGCAGTTCCCTCAGCCGGAAAACTGGTTCGGAATGCCGGATGAAGAGTTCGAAGAATTGAAGAAGATGTTGGATTAATCTTTTAAGTGCAGGGTACAGCATTGCACTTTGGGACCATTCGGGTCACCCCTGCCCCCACGAGGAGAATTATGGATAAAGACCTGCGCAAACTGCTCGTTATCCCCACCGACCGCCTGGACGCCATTAACGCCGTTCTGCTCGACCCCGGTGAAAAGGTAATGGATAACTTCCTAGCTACTGTCGCCAGATATGGTACACCGGAGGAGATCAACTGCAAGCACCGGGAATCCCGCAGACTTGATCATCTTATGAAGATAGTCCAGGATCGTGCCCCAGGTCATGTCAAGGACTTGAAATGGCTGATGGAGCAACGTGACCGCGCCGCATTCGCCTCCGTGGCCGAATATCGGACCCGCGTCCTGGGCGACCGGGTGAAGAGCATGACCTTTGCCGACGAGTTTGCCGTCACGCTTGAAGTCTCGGCGTTGCAATACTTCCCTTGGATCCGGCAGATGTGCGAACGTGCCATCAAAGACCGCAGCCTTGTCCCTGGCCGCTTTATCGCTGTCCGCAAGATGAAAGAATCCGAAGAAGATGGCGACCTGCCCGCTATCGTGGCTGCACTGGATATCATCGGCTCGTCTTTTGTCGAAACACTCGACACAAAAGGCACCGACGGTTCCAACCCGCATCTGGGCGGACCCGCCACCATTACCGGTTACTTTGGTGGTATTGGTCAGCCAAATGAGCATGCGTTGATGTGGCTGGACGAGTTTCTGTATTACTACACCAATTACGGGGTCCAGCATGTCCTAAACTTCAATGCTGGTACTATCCTGCTCGGCTTCCTGCTCTACCGCCTGGGTGTGGATATCCAATTCAAGATATCGGTTTTCTTTGGCTCGGATAATCCCTACCATGCTCTGTGGATTATGCTGGCCGCCAAACTCTTCAGCCGAGACGACGGGACCTCTCCGCTCATTGGCTTCAATTGGTCCAACTCGATCAACAATCAGACCATGGAATTGACCGCCCAGTTCCGCGATGCACTTGGTTTTGAAAAAGTAATCCGTTTCGAGCATCATATTGTCGAGACTTGGAAGAGCATCGTCATCCAGCCATACGACCGGCGCCTCGAACTAATCGAAATTGCCGATCATGTGGCCAACATCGCTGCGAAGCATGAAGGCGGTGATGTTGATGTTGAACAGACACGTGCCCACCCTTCCGACATTTTGGATTACTTCCGCGAGAAGAAGGAAGTCATCGCGAGCGGAGACTGGGATAATTTGCAATTGAATTTCATGGATAAAGTAGATGCCTGCAACAAGTCTGCTTGGGCTTTGACGGAAAAAGGTTTATCGTTTATCGCTGCTAACAATTTACATAATAAATAATTTTATTATAGTTGAAGTTAATATGATAATATTTAGTGTGTTATTGGCTATACGCAATTTAATTCAGTTTAAGCAGGAGAAGGCCTATGTATATCGCTCATGTTCATGTTCACGTAAAACTTGATCAGATTGATTCCTTCATCACTGCTACAAAAGAAAACGCCGGAAAAAGCGCTGGAAATGAACCAGGTATCGCCCGTTTTGACGTCATACAGCAGGCCGACGATCCTGCTCGTTTCGTTTTGCTCGAGATATACCGCACCCCGGAAGACGCCGCCCGGCATAAGGAAACCAAGCATTATAGCCGCTGGCGCGAGATTGCCGAGCCGATGATGGCAGAACCGCGCACAAGGGTTGTTTATAAAAATATTTTTCCCAGCGATCTTGGCTACTCGATTTCATTAGGGGATTAGTGTGCGTTTCGATTTCGCTACAGCCAACCGCATCTTGTTTGGACCTGGAACTGTCGCAGAAGTCTCTGATGTGGCAAAGACACTCGGCTGCCGCGCTTTTGTTTTGCACGATTTGTCCGGGTTGGCATATCCTCTCATCGATCAACTTAAGGCAAAAGGCCTTACCCCCCTCCCCTGCCCCGTCCACGGAGAACCGACTGTTCAGAGTGTACTTGAGACTGTCCGCCTCGCTCGCGATGGGACTTGCGATCTGGTCGTTGGCATGGGCGGTGGATCAACCTTGGACACGGGTAAAGCCGTTGCTGCTCTGCTGACCAACCCCGGCATTTTACTCGACTACCTGGAAGTCGTCGGGGTGGGTCGTGTACTGGAGAAAGCATCCGCTCCATTTATAGCCATCCCTACCACCGCCGGCACCGGGTCGGAGGTGACACGTAATGCAGTGATTGCTGTCCCGGAGAAACGGGTCAAGGTCAGTTTACGCAGTCCGCATCTATTGCCGCGATTGGCGGTTGTTGACCCGGAATTGACCTATTCCCTGCCACCGGAAATTACTGCCAGCACCGGTTTCGACGCACTGACACAGTGCATTGAGCCATTCGTATGCAATTCTCCCAATCCGGTGACGGATGCCGTCTGCCGTGAGGGAATCAGGCGGACAGTTCGCTCATTGCAAAGAGCATACGTGAACGGAAATGATGCCGAGGCGCGGGAGGACATGTCTCTGGCAAGCCTATTGGGCGGTATGGCATTGACAAACGCCAGACTCGGCGCAGTGCACGGATTTGCCGGTCCTCTTGGAGGAATGTTCCCCGCCCCACACGGCGCCATCTGCGCCCGGCTGCTTCCGTTTGTAATGGAAGCCAATATCCGCGCACTTCGTAAGCGTGGTCAAAACTCTCTTGCGCTCGACCGATATACCGAGATTGCGAATATTATGACTGGTAACACTCTGGCCAAAGTCGAAGATGGAACGCGTTGGGTACAGAAGTTGGTGCAAAGCTTGAAAATTCTTCCTCTCGCCACGTATGGGATGTCGAAGGCAGACATTCCCGCCATCATTGATCAGGCCAGAATGGCCAGCAGCATGAAAGGCAACCCGGTTGAGTTGAAGGAAGAGGAATTGATTGAAATACTGGAAGAAGCAATATAATATTAGGACAGAGCCTATGGTTCCGCCCAAGTTCTCTATTCTTTATTTTTCGAATCGTCCAACTCTTTCTTTAATTTCTCCTCTTCCGTCTCACCGACAATTTGTTCCCCCTTTTTCGCCTGTTCCAATTCCGCTCTTTCAGCCTCGCGCAATGTGCTAATTGACTCGACACGTACCATGCTCCATTTACCACAAAATGGACAAGAAGCTAGTTTGGAAAATCCCAGGTGCGCACTGAAAAGAGGCAGGGCAAAGGTGCGCTGGCACTTAGGGCAGATTCCTCCACCACCTGCACCATAATTTCGTTCAGCACCCAGCGGAACATTGAGGTGCGTACGACGGCGGGCAATCAAAGGGACGAGCGTCGACAGCAGGATTGCGGCCACAACCACGCCTAGCACCGGTAGGAGGAACTTCAACGTGGACTGCTTTGGAACAAAATTTGCTGGGATTACGTTCGAACGGTATTCTTGCCCGCTGGTGGAATACCCAATAGCATATAATTGATGGTTGCCAAGAGGATAGTCGTCAGTATTGAACTGCAGGTTGAATGGTGGTTGGTTCACCTCGCCGATCTTCGTACTATCAATGTAAAACTCAACCCGCGCCAAGTCTGCTGGTCCATTCGCTCGCATCGAGAACAAGCCTTCGATATCCCCGTTGAAACCGCCATATCCCCAATCACGCGACATACTAAGAGTCAACTGTCCTGTCTGGGCAAATACCGTATTGGCAATCAACAGGCTGACAAAGACAATCAAGAATAGGGCGATTCGCTTTTTCTTCATGACGCACCTCTTTATTTCCATCGGGTAAGAATCTGTTCGCGCTGGAAGACGTGCGTAGTTAAGAATAGCATCACCGTATCCAGCGCCAGCATGATCACTGCAACAATAATGATCAAACGGGCATTCAATACAAATATGCCCGCTACTTGGCCAAAGAATCCGGCTAACACCGGCAGGATCACCACCATTGAAATTTGTTCCGCTGCCCGCGGATCATTTACGCGCGACGAAACCATCAGCGAGAAGGTCACTGCCAGGATGGCAATCAACGGTCCTACGACGAAAATGGCGATTAGCCAGCGCAGATCCAACAGGGCAGTAAGCAGGATTTTATTCGCCAGGATAATCCAGGAACCGAGTGCAAAAATCCCAAAGGCGGCATAGGTCGCCAGCACCGCCGGGATGATCGCCGCTAGGCACTTGCCCATCAATAACTCAGCCGTTGTAATCGGCGTCGCCAGGAGCGGTTCCAGGCTGCGGGTGGTTTTCTCTCCGACAATCGAATAAGCCGCGATTGTGACCGGTATTGCCACCGGCACTAGCATGAACAGCATCATGAACTCGCTGACCAGAAACACCTGCATGCAATCCGAAGCATTCAATCCACTAGGGCACATGGATTTCGTCATCTCGTCCGGAAGCGCATTCGTCGAGGATGTCGCCGGCGTGGTGGTATGCATACCATACAGGACCCCAAGTGGTATGGCGATCAATAGCAATGGCAGGAAGGCGACGGTGAAGATCACCATGCGGTTCTTGAAAACCTCTGCCCATTCCTTACGAATGATGGTTTTTATCTTTTTCATATTCGCCTAAGCTTTCTGCACCAGTTGCAAATAGACTTCTTCCAGCGAATGGCGCAATTCGCCAACAAACTGAATATCCGCCCCAGCCTTGACAAGCAAACGAAGGATGTCGGGATTATGAGACTCTGGGTCTTCCAGCGTGACGATGAGTTTGTTCTCAACCACCTTCACTTCGCGCACAAATGGTAATTTCTGAACAGAGTGAGCCATGCCTTCATCCGCGAGACGCAAATGAAAGACCACTTTCCGCCCAAAGACTGAAGCGCGAAGGTTAGCTGGAGAATCAACCACCAACAGACGAGTCTTGAAAACGCCAATGCGGTCACACAGGCGGTCAGCTTCGTCGAGGTTGTGTGTGCAGAGGAAAATCGTACGTCCTTCCTTCTTCAATTCAGAAATAAAGTCACGGACGAGATGTGCCGCTTCCGGGTCTAGTGCTGCAGTCGGCTCATCCAGGAACAGGATGCGCGGCTCGTGCAGCAAAGCACGTGCAATTGCCAGTTTCTGTTTCATACCCTTCGAGAATGTCCCCGCAGCATCAAATCGTCGCTCCCACAGGCCAAGCATCTTGAGATACTTCTCAACTTGACCTGTCACATCGCGGACTTCTTGCAACTCAGCAAAAATGCGTAGATTGTACTCAGCTGATAGGTTGTCGTACATGCCAGGTGTTTCGGTCAACACGCCTACGGTACGGCGGATTTCGGTATCCTGCTGGCCAACCCTGAACCCCGCCACCGTTGCCGAACCACTCGTCGGCCCAATGAGACTGGTCAGCATGCGAACAGTGGTCGTCTTCCCGGCTCCATTCGGACCAAGAAAACCGAACACCTCGCCCTCAGCAACGTCCAGGCTGAGGTTTTCCACTGCCTGGATCGCGCCGAATTTTTTCGCTAAATTATCAGTATGGATCATAATGCCTTTTTATTGGTAACGCGTCTGGTCCAGGTTTTCCTTTGTTTCATTGACAGGTTCTGGCGAGAATTCTTGTGTAGGGACAGGAAAAGGAATCGCTTCTGCATCAGGTTCATGCTGGCGCAATGCAAAAATAATTACCACGCTCACGATCGCAAATATGCCGATTATCCCCTCAATTGCCAGTGCAGAAAATCCAATTTTCGAAACAAAAACAGCCACGCCATCCGCCAGGGCGTGGAACAGGATCGCCAGACCCACCCACCAGAATTTTTTTCGCGTAAATGCCTGTATTACAAGTACCGAGCATGCCAGGTGTAGTGGAATGGTAAAGAAACGTTCCAGCGCACCAAGCATTGTCATATACCAAGGTGCAGACCAATATGATTGGATTTGGGTTCGGGTTAATTCAACCTTATCAGCAGTCACCAGCTTTGATACATCCATTCCGCGAACAATCAGCATCTGTACATATCCATAAAGCACCAGCAGACCAATGACGATTGCTTCGATGCCGCCGTGACCCGCCCCCGCCAGCAATCCCTTTCCCCAGGAACGGGCGTCTTTTGCCCACCAGCGATACATTGCATAGCGGAATAGTTCTTCGAACGACCCAGCGCTTAATCCAAGGAATACAGAGAGGATTACATTCTGAAGATATACTGGTAGGGCGATAAAGCTGAATTGGTTAAACAAGGGGGTTACTAGTGCGTTAAATGGAATATGCAATATCTGCGAGAAAAGGAATGTAACTGCACCGATCCAAAACAAGCGCCATCCTTGCTTGAATTTGCGTGTTAAATAAATTGTCAAGCCAATTGGCATGGCAACCATCAAGAAGCCGTTAAGGAAGTAAGTAACAATGAGGATACTCATTGGTCTTTCCAATTGGGATATCTTGCCGTTTTCTTATTGCAATTAGGACCCAATCATTTATCGTAATATTCTAAATCACCTTTTCCTACATCGCAGACAATATATGATGCAATATATTTGAAAACAATTTGTATCTATTCGTTCTTCTTCCGCAGGTATATAAACCAGTAAATGGCTGCAACAAGAACAGCACCTCCGATAATGTTTCCAATAGTGACCGGCAGAAGATTCTTCAAGAAGAACGCGCCCCAGGTCAGGCTGGACAGGTCAATTGCTTTCGACGTAACAAAAGCTGGGTCGAAAGCCTTAATTAACAGGGCATAGGGGATGAAATACATGTTGGCCACTGAGTGCTCAAAACCGGCTGCCACAAAGGCTGAAATAGGGAAAATGATAGCCAGGATCTTATCCGCCACGCTACGAGCGCTATAGGTCAACCAGACTGCCAGACAGACCAGGCAGTTGCACAGGATGCCCAGCGCCAACGCTTGGACAAAACCCAGGTTGACCTTCCCAACGGCGATCTTGAGAGCAGCTTCCCCCACCGAGCCTCCTCCAGCTGCATACTGCTTCCCGAGAAAAACCAACAGGGCTGTCCCCAAAGACCCGACAAAATTCCCCACATAGACAACCAGCCAGTTGCGTAGAAGCGCCCAAGTGTTGATCTTGTGACTGGCCCAAGCCATTACGATGAGGTTGTTCCCTGTGAACAGTTCCGCCCCTCCGACTACGACCAGGATCAGACCTAGGCAGAAAGCAAAGCCGATCAGCAAGCGCCCTACGCCATATGGCAACGTTGAGGCAGCAGCGGCTGTAGTGGTGGCAAACATGGCGCCTAGGCCGATAAATGCTCCAGCCAGCATGGCCAGGGCAAACAAAGGCAGAAAGGCCAATGCAGCTTTTCGCACACCGGCTGTTTCAGCTTTCTCAGCCATTTCCTGTGGTAACAAAGCGTCGATACGGGTTTCCAGTGACATAGGCTCTCCAATCAATGATGGATTAATTTTTATCTTGTTGCGAGGGTAAAAACCTCTCAGCCAGAAGGCCGGATTCAGTGACAATCCGAGGAATGATATCTTCCCAGCCCACCGGCATGATATGCAGGCCATGGATGCCCTGTTTTTTGTATTCCTTGATCTTGCTGGCCAATTCCAAGGCGATTTGCACCCCTTCTTCCTGGGCGTTCCCGGCTATATCTGCGGCTTCCATGCGCTTCAGGATCGGTTCCGGTACCCATACACCCGGCACTTCGGTCATGTAGTAGGCCATCTTCAAGCTCTTGAGAGGTGTGATTCCAATCATAATATAGACTTTTTCCAGGATTTTCCTTTTGGCGAGCTCATTAAGCCAGATTTCCATGCGCTCGATATCGTAGACCAGATTGGTCTGGAAGAACTGGGCTCCCGCGTTTACCTTCTTATGCTCGCGCAGGGCCTGGAATTTTGGATCGGACGCAAACGGCGATGCTGCCGCACCCAGGAATAACTTGGGTGGGAACTTGATCTCGCGTCCATCCAGATAGCGGCCCTCATCCCGCATGCGTCGCAGGATCCAGAGCATCTGGATGGCATCCAGGTCATTAATATCCATTCGACCGCGCGGCTGGGGTGCCAAAACTGCGCTATCGCCGGTCACACACAGTACGTTTCGTACACCCAAGGCCGATGCACCTAGGATTTCGCCCTGCAACCCAGCGCGCGTGCGGTCGCGAGCCGCAATCTGCATGACCGGTTCAGCGCCACGTTCGATGGCAATTTTGCTACACGCCCAGGAGGTCATGCGCGGGGTAGCCGAAGCGTTATCGGTAAAATTGATGGCTGTAACATATTGTTTTACAAGGTCAATATTACTGGTCAGCTTGTTGGTCGAGACAGATAAAGGCGGGGTAATCTCGCAAGCCACCACAAATTCCCCCGACTTAAGACGGCGTTCAAGTTCCGAGACCGGTTCGGAATATTTCGGCTCATGGTATTCGCTATCCCCCTGCCACCAATCTGGCTGGCGGATAGGACGGAAAATCCCTTCCCAAGTCTGGAAACGTTTTCCGGGCGAAACAAATCCTTTTACCACATTCCTGGCTCCCATCTTCTTGACCTGTCCCGCTACATCTCCCCATGTCTCGGAACCAGTCTTCTCCCAGTCCAGGGGTGGCAGGACTTCCATAAGCTTTTCCTGGCGACCCATCTTGAATGAACGTTCATAGACCTTATACCAGATGCAGGGTCGGGTCTTATCCACATAGCAGTTCTCCGGTGTGGAACCGCCGCATGGTCCATTGCGCAGACCCTTGGGACATTCCATCGGGCAGATGAATGCCGTCTCTTGAAGCAGGCAGTTCCCGCACATCCGACAACCCCATAACGGTCCTTTAATAATAATCTCTGCTGAAACCAACAGGCGGACACCTGTTGGTTCGCGTTTGAAAGGCATAAAGGCCGGCTGCCAACGACGGCCGGGGGTAAAGATAGGCATAATAGTCTCCTGATGTTTATTTTACTGTCTCATGCCGTTGCGAAATCATGAATAATGTCACCTTCCAGCGGGACGAACATCCCCTACAGTGACTATAAAAATGTTTATGTGTTTATTCCGATCCAGCCATCCCTTGGATCAATAATGGCACCAATACCATACCTTTTTCTCAAACTCGCCTACCGATGATGTCACAAACGCCATTGTTGGAGAGGTTGTCCGATAATTCTGTTTGGTTTACAATAATTTAGTTTTCTCATTTTCCATCTCTTGCTCTTAGGAAAACACAATCGTATGAACAATCCCACACTTGACCTCATTTATAAACACACCTCAGTCCGCCGCTACAAAACGGACCCGTTGCCTGCTTCCGTAATCGAGACCATTATCACTGCCGCACAGTGCGCATCCACATCATCCAACCTGCAGACCTATAGTGTCATTGCTGTTACAGACAGTGGGAAGCGCATCCGGCTCTCGGAGTTGTGCGGTAATCAAGCCCATATCCGCGAAGCCCCGACTTTCCTGGCTTGGTGCGCTGACTTGGCGCGCCTCGACCGCGTTTGCCAATTGCGGGGCTACACTCAGGTGACTGAATATGTTGAGAATTTTCTCATCGCCGCAGTAGACGTGGCTATAGCCGCGCAGAATGCTGCTTTGGCTGCTGAGTCGCTCGGATTGGGTATCTGCTACATCGGAACCATTCGCAACAACCCGGCCGAAGTCATCGAACTGCTTGGTCTGCCTCGGCTAACCTTCCCCATTCTCGGGATGACTCTCGGCTGGCCTGATAAACAGGTAAACATCAAGCCGCGCCTGCCGCTCAAATCCGTGTTGCAATGGGAATCCTATGATCGCACCACTGAAGACAACAGCATGCGCATTTACGATGAGACGATGATTGCCACCGGCATTTACAAAGGGCGCCAGGTTCCAGTCCCGGGCAAGCCAGAAGATATGGAAGATTACAGTTGGATGGAACACTCTGCCCGGCGCGTCTCGCAGGCTTTGCGGACAGGGTTACGCGCCGCATTGGAAAAACAAGGTTTCAGCCTGAAGTAGCGGTAGCAAAAGAATTAATCGAACATAATGGGCACATGACGAGATATCTTTATGTAACCTCATCGGCATGCAAGGCAAAATCCGTCTGGGATGTTCTGCAGTAATATTTGATACCAACAGGGAACAAGTGCTTCTCACCCGTCGTGCCGATAACGGAATGTGGTGCCTACCCAGTGGCGGGGTGGATCCTGGCGAAAGTGTAGCCGAGGCCTGTGAACGCGAAGTCTGGGAAGAGACCGGCTTGAAAGTCCAAATGGATCGGCTTGTTGGGGTTTTCAGCAGCCCAAATCATCTGGTGGAATATGCCGATGGTAGTTGCGTCCAGGTAATTGCCTTGAATTTCGAGGCTGTCGTAATCGGTGGAAAAATCAGCCTTAGCAATGAAACAACTGACATCAGATATTTTCTGCTAGCCGATATCATGAATACGGAATTAATCCTCGATCATAAACAGCGCATTCTTGATGCTCTGAAAAAGTACTTAGCGACGTTTATCCGATGAATAGTCCAATGACTCATACCCTTTATGGCGAACGCATCGGCAAACAGGGTAAACTTTGTTTGGGATACTCGGCAGTGTTGTTCGACGAAAGACACACAAAAATCCTGCTCACCCGTCGTACTGACAACGGGATGTGGTGTCTGCCCGGTGGAATGATCGAGGCTGGTGAATCGGTGGCTGAAGGTTGCGAGCGCGAAGTATGGGAGGAGACCGGACTGCGGGTGTGCGTGATCCGTCTGACGGGTGTCTATTCTGATCCACATCAAGTGGTTGTCTATCCAGACGGACACCAGTCCCACATTGTGGCACTTAATTTTGAAGTAGAGCTCCTTAGTGGCCAACCCAGCCTGAGTAACGAGACCACCTGCATAGACTGGTTCCCCGTTCACGAGGCAGTAGAAATGAACCTTTTCCATGGCCATGCTGAACGCGTACGCGATACTTTGGCAGGAAAGGAAACAGCATTTATCCGATAAATCAAACCACTCTCGATTATCACAGCGAGGAAACATGGATAACGATAAAAAGGAAACACTTAGTCCTTCCGCTCAGAAAGTTCAGGACTTCCTGCTCGCCTTGGGTTTTGATTGCAAAGTCATTGAATTTCAGGACAGTACGCGTACCTCCGCCGAGGCCGCCGCACGCATCAGTTGCCAGATCGGGCAGATCGTAAAGTCTCTCATCTTTCGCGGCCAGACTACCGCTAAGCCAGTGCTTATCCTGACCAGCGGCGCCAATCGCGTTGATGAGAGTCGTCTCAGTCGATATGCTGGTGAATCCATCGGGCGCGCTGATGCGGAGTTCGTACGCACCACGACTGGTTTCGCCATTGGTGGTGTACCACCGATCGGGCACGTTCAACCACTGGAGACCTATCTCGACGAGGATCTTCTGCAATACGAAATAATCTGGGCCGCGGCTGGAACGCCGAATGCGGTTTTTGAATTGACCCCTTCCATATTATTAAAGATGACCAGAGGTAAGGTGGTCAGAGTAAAGACGTGACCGGGCAATGAATTATAGAACAAACGTGGCGCAAGAAATCATCTTGCGCCACGTATTTATTCTTCCAATGCTTCCTTGGTCTTCTTGTCCTGCTTACCGCGTTCATCGGTATTCAGGATGCGTTTACGAATGCGGTACGAAAGCGGCGTCACTTCGAGCAATTCGTCATCAGCCAGGTACTCAATAGCCTCGTCTATGCTCATCTGGCGCGGCGTGGTCAGGCGGATTTCCATGTCTCCGTGCGATGAACGCATGTTAGTCAAATGCTTCTTGCGGCAGACATTGATCGGAATGTCCCCGGGACGGGTATTCTCGCCAATGACCATCCCTTCGTACACGGCTACACCTGGGCCGTAGAATAGGGTTCCGCGGTCTTCTGCACTCTTCAATGCATAGGCGGTGGTATCACCCATCTCCCAGGCCACCAGCGAACCCGTTGAACGTGTTGCCATTGGCCCTGCCATTTCCTCGTACCCGTGAAAAAGTGTATTCATCACACCCATGCCGCGTGTGGCAGTCAGGAACTGATATCGGAATCCGAGTAGGCCACGCGTTGGGACAATGTACACCAGCCGCACACTACCTTGACCCGTATCCTGCATATCCATCATTTTACCGCGCCGTCCCCCGAGCATTTCCACCACCACTCCCACCGTTTCAGGGCTGGTTTCGATGTGGACTTCCTCGAATGGTTCGAGTTGGCTACCGTCTTCGGCCTTCCGTAGAATCACTTCCGGTCGGGACACCTGGAATTCATATCCTTCCCGGCGCATGGTTTCTACCAGAATAGCCAGATGCAACTCACCGCGCCCGGAGACGAGGAACGTCTCGGCAGTGCCGGTCTCCTGTACGCGCAGGGAAACATTAGTGCGTAATTCGTCGAACAGGCGCTCGCGCAACTTGCGGGAGGTGCTCCAACGGCCTTCCTTGCCTGAGAATGGTGAGGTATTAACGCCAAATGTCATGCGAACGGTTGGTTCTTCCACTATGATTGTCGGCAAGGCAACCGGGTTTTCAAAATCAGCCAGGGTCTCGCCGATGGCAATTCCCTCCAGCCCGGCTAAAGCGATGATCTCACCTGCTTCGGCATGTTCCACTTCGACTTTGTTTAATCCTTGGTGCACATACAAATAACGAGCACGCTCTGGCGTGTTTGTACCATCAATCTTCAGGCGTGCGAGTGGCTGCCCAACTTTTATCTTGCCGGCATGAATTCGGCCGACAGCAGTCACGCCGCGGTAATCGTCATAACCCAGGGTGGTGACAAGTAGCTGTAAAGGCGCCTCCGCGTCTACATTTGGGGCAGGGATGTGTCGCAAAATGGTCTGGAACAACGGCTGGAGGTCCGGCCCGAGTTCCGGGGAGAAACCAGCCTGGGCGCTGGTCGCCTGGGTGTAGATAATTGGGAAATCCGCCTGCTCGTCGGTGGCCCCTAGTTCGATGAACAGATCAAATGTCTGGTTGACAACCCGTTCGGGTTCGGCATCCTTGCGGTCTACTTTGTTAATGACCACCACGGCCTTGTGACCCATCTCAAGGGCTTTCTTGAGCACAAATCGGGTCTGCGGCATCGGGCCTTCGGCGGCGTCCACTAGGAGCAGGACGCCGTCTACCATATTCATAACGCGTTCCACCTCACCGCCGAAATCTGCATGCCCGGGTGTATCTACGATGTTAATTTTGACCACCTGACCTGTTTCCGGGTCGGGGATGGTAATGGCGGTATTTTTTGCCAGGATAGTAATTCCTCGTTCACGTTCGAGGTCGTTGGAGTCCATGACACGCTCGGCCACCTGCTGGTTGTCGCGGAAGGTGTGCGATTGGCGCAGGAGGCCGTCCACCAAGGTGGTCTTGCCGTGGTCTACATGGGCGATAATGGCGATATTTCGGAGATCGGTTCTTTCTTTGAGCATATATCATTTACCTTTATAGGGGTAGACGCTGTCCGCCCAGGCGTACAATCGTGCACCCTGCGATATTCCATACAAAAACCCCGGAGTAGAGACCGGGGCCTGACTTGATAGACTATGATTCCGGCGTGCGGGCTGTATCTTATCAGATTGTGGGAGTTTTGGGTAGAGGAATTCGTCAATACTATTTCCCGTGATATAATCCCCACACTATGTTGTACTCCTACCCAGGCAAGTTCCGGATTTTGTTTGTGGTAATTTTCGGTTTTTCTTCATTGTTGGCCTTATTGAATCGCGCCTGCATGCCGGAGAGTTCGCCAAAGTAGATTCTTATTCTTGTTCTACTCACCAACTGCTGCAGGTACACCTGCAGCAGTTTTCAATTTTGATACAATCGGAGAAACCATGATATCCATTAGCTTCGATCGCGCCACCTTGATCCTGGGCGCAAAAACAATCTTCAGCAACCTGACTTGGGGGATTCAGCACGACCAGAAGATCGGCTTGGTCAGCCCCAACGGTGCCGGGAAATCGTCCTTGCTCAAGCTCATCGTAGGTGAATATGCTGCCGAACCGGGCGGGATGGTGGTCCGCGCCAAAGGCGTGACGGTTGGCTACTTGCCACAGCAGCCTGAGTTCGATCCATCTGCATTGGCTTTCCAACTGGCCTTGGACGGTAACCCACGCTTCGCCAAACTTGAAATGAAACTAGCAGAAATCGAGTGCAGATTGTACGATCCCTCCGTTTATCAGGATGCAAAAACACTCACCCGCACCCTGGGACTCCACGAGAAGGCCTTGGACGAATATGAATCCTTGGGAGGCTCTCCTCCTACCCTGATCAGGTGCGAGACCTCTTGCGCGGACTCGGATTGTCCGAAGCGGACTTCAATAAATCCGTGGCCGTTCTTTCTGGTGGGCAGAAAAAGCTCATCGGGCTGGCGCGCCTTCTGCTGATCCGCCCCAACGTCCTCTTGCTCGATGAGCCCGATAATCATCTTGACCTGCCCGGAAAAGCTTTTCTTGAAGAACTCATCCGCGGCTACGCGGGCGCGGTGGTACTGGTTTCGCATGACCGATATATACTCGATGCAGTTGTGACACATATTACCGAGATCGAGGACGGCTGCCTGAGGACTTTTCTTGGCAATTACACAGATTACATCCTCGATAAACAGGAACGTTTGTCGCGCGCCGATGAATTGTTCCAAATTCAACAGCGCGCCATCGCTCGCATGGAAATGGCGCTCAAACGGTATCAACTCTGGGTGCGGGTTAGCGACAAGTTCGCCAGCCGTGTCCACGCTATGGAAGCCCCTTTGAAACGCGTGGAACGGATCGACCGCCCGGCATTGGAACATCGCAAGATGGGGCTTGAGCTCAACGGTTGGCGCGGTTCGAACCAGGTATTGGAAGTGGTGGACGTACAGAAATCCTATTCCCGCCCGGTTCTTACACACATCCGTCTGCAAATTCGTCACGGGGATCGGGTCGGGCTGATTGGTCCAAACGGGAGTGTAAAATCGGTTCTTCTGCGGATCATCCTTGGCATAGAAGCCCCCGATGCAGGCGAGGTAAAGATCGGTCCCAGCATCAAAATGGGTTATTATGCTCAGGAACATGAAACACTCGATCTCAATAGCACGTTGATTGACGCCGTCCGCTGGGCCGGGGAGATGAGCGAATCTAATGCAGTGGCGTTCCTGCTTCGCTACCTATTCACGTACAAACAAGCCAGCGAGGAAATTCGCACCCTCTCCGGTGGCGAACGATCGCGTTTGCAACTGGCTCTGTTGGTCCTATCGGACGCTAACTTCCTTCTGCTTGACGAACCAACCAACAACCTCGATATCGCTTCTGCTGAAGTGTTGGAAAACGCTTTGGGAGACTTCGTCGGGACGGTGCTCGTCATCTCCCACGATCGCTAAATCCTGGACCGCACGGTAAAACGCATCCTTGCGCTCGAGGGAGGACAGGTGAAAGAGTATATTGGCGGGTATAGCGATTATACAGAGAAGAAGGGGAAGATGAAATAGAGGAGGGATTCGGGAAACGCCTCGTGACTATTGTTCGCGAGGCGTTACGGTAGAAAAATCAATAGAGTTCAACTCAACAGGTTCACGTAGTTTCGAAAACATCTGAATCTTCTTCAAGAAGAATTGTATTGCATAAATATGATACTCGCCTGAGAAAATCCTACCTATTTCCCTGCATATAATCGGCTCTCAAATAAAAAGTCTCGCAGAATTTTGTCCGCGAGACCCTTCATCCGTCATTCTGATAAATTCATGCTTTGGCTTACGTCCCTTCTTCCCATGAATTCAGATACTTGACCTGTTCAGGGGTCAGTTCATCAATCTTAACGCCCATGGAAGAGAGCTTGATGCGCGCTATTTCTGCGTCCACTTCAGCAGGGACGGAGTAGACGCGCTTCTCCAGCGTTTTGGCGTTTTTTACTATGAACTCGGCCGCCAGAGCCTGGTTGGCAAATGACATATCCATCACCGAGGCCGGGTGCCCCTCGGCGGAGGCCAGGTTGATGAGCCGGCCCTCGCCCAGGATATTGATTTTACGCCCGTCTTTTGTCTCATACTGCTCCACGAACGGGCGGACAAGCTTCGGTTCACCCCTGGACAACCCCTGGAGTGCAGGGATATTAATTTCCACGTTGAAGTGACCGGAGTTGGCTACAATCGCGCCGTCTTTCATCACTTCGAAATGACGGGTATCCACTACATTTATGTCTCCAGTCACAGTGCATAAGATGTCACCGATCTTCGCCGCTTCTATCATCGGCATCACCTGGAACCCGTCCATGACAGCTTCCAGTGCCTTGAGCGGATCCACTTCGGTAACAATGACCAACGAACCCATGCCGCGCGCGCGCGAGGCCAGTCCGCGTCCGCACCACCCATAGCCGGCCACTACAAAGTTCTTGCCTGCCAGCAGGACATTGGTAGCGCGGATAATACCGTCCAGTGTGGATTGGCCGGTACCGTAGCGATTATCAAAGAAGTGCTTAGTCATGGCATCATTTACAGCAATAACCGGGAACTGTAGCATCCCATCGGCGGCCATGGCACGTAAGCGGATTACTCCGGTGGTGGTTTCTTCTGTTCCTCCTATGATGTCCGGGAGTAGTTCACGGCGTTCCTTATGAATTGTGGAAACCAGGTCGGCGCCATCATCCATGGTCATTTGGGGCTTATGGTCAAGTGCTGCGCCGATGTGCTTGTAGTATGTCACGTTGTCCTCACCCTTGATGGCGAAAGTTGGCACCTCGTAGGTATTGACCAGCGCCGCTGCCACATCATCCTGGGTGGAAAGCGGGTTGGAAGCGGTTAGGACAAGGTCAGCGCCACCCGCCACCAGCGTACGCGCCAGGCTGGCAGTTTCACTCGTGACATGCAGACAGGCTGATAGGCGCACGCCTTTTAGCGGTTTCTCTTTGGTAAAACGCTCGCGGATCAGGCGCAGGACAGGCATCTCACGCTCGGCCCACTCGATCCTCCGCCGCCCGCCCTCAGCTAGGTTGATGTCTTTAATATCAAAGTTATTCATGGTTCCTCCGTCCGACTGGGTAATTGGGGATCGGGTAAAAGTGATTTGGAATATTCCCTGATTACCAAATCACTTTAGCAACTCATTTAGTTTACCACCATCATCAAAATGCTCCCGGAAGCGTTCCACGAACTCAGAACGGGTATAAATATGGTTCTGAGGACCCTTCTGCTCCAGGCAATAGACCGCTGCCAGCGAACCGATCTGCCCGCATAGCGCCCAGTCCCATACATGCGAGTAGCCAGTCAGGAACCCACCTCGGAAGGCATCGCCTACGCCGGTTGGATCCACAATCTGTCGTTCAGGGACTGTCGGGATGAAGACCTGCTCGCTGCAAGTGTACAGGTCCGCGCCATCCTTGCCGCGCGTCACCACCACCACCGTGACGTGCTGGAGCATCTGTGCCAGGTTCCAGCTGGTCTTTTTGGAAATCAGCTCAAACTCGTAATCGTTGACAAAAAGGAAATACGCCCCTTCCATGTCGCGTGCTAACTCCAGGCCTTCTAGACGCAGGATTTGTTGCGACGGGTCGTACAGGTAGGGAATTTTTGACTGGCGGCACTCGGCTGCAAACTTGGTCATTGCATCCGGGGCGTTCGGCGAGACAACGACCAGGTCGGGACGGGGCTTCGCCTGGAGGATACTCTGTCTCGACGCTACTCCCATTGCCCCCGGGTAAAATGAAGCCAGTTGCGCGTTGGATCGGTCAGTGGTGGCAAAGAACGAGGCGGTGAACAGTTCTGGCACAACCTCCATCAGGGCAGTGTCTACCCCAACACCTTCAAGCGACTGGCGGTACTCGCTAAAGTCCTCACCCACCGTCGCCATCACGCGCGGACGTTCACCCAGTAGCGCCATCGTGTAAGCGATGTTCGGTGCCACACCGCCCCGCTGGCGTGACATGGAATCAACTAGAAAAGACAGGCTGATCTTCTCCAATCGTTCGGGGAGGATTTGCTCCTTGAACAGGCCGGGGAAGGTCATCAGGTAATCGTAAGCAACAGAGCCGGTTAATAAAATATCCATTTCAGAGGGTCCTTTTTGCAATAATTTCTACTACAAACTTTTAAGTTATGAAGTTTTAATTATTCTTTGAGGTTTTATTATTTAATGGTTGTGCGCATATTCTTTGATAAATTCACATCAAAGGGTGGTCTAACAATTCCATTCTCGGTCACAATTGCAGTGATCAATCGATTGGGGGTCACATCGAAAGCCGGGTTGCGCGCTTTGGCTCCTTCCGGAGCAACTCTCTCGCCGTGGAATTGAATCCCTAAAACTTCATCCGGATCTCGCTCTTCGATGGAAATAAGACTGCCATCCGCGAGTGTTAGATCAATTGAAGACGTGGGGGCCACTGAATATACAGGGACTCCGTTATCGCGAGCTGCCAGCGCCAACATGTATGTGCCGATTTTATTCGCTACGTCGCCGTTGGCAGCAATCCGGTCCGCGCCGAAAAGGACTTTTTGCACCTGGCCGGAACGCAGGAAATACCCGGCCATATTATCGGTAATAATCGTATAGGGAATGCCATACTGCTCCAACTCCCAAGCTGTCAGCCGTGACCCCTGCAAACGCGGACGAGTCTCGTCCACCAGCACATGGAGGCGTTTGCCCTGTTCGTGCGCCGTTCGGATGACACCCAATGCTGTACCCCAGTCTACCACGGCTAGCGCACCGGTGTTGCAATGATGGATAATGGTGTCTCCATCGTCGATCAGTGCCGCTCCATGCTCGCCCATACGTTTATTGACAGCCACGTCTTCGTCAGCGATCCGCTGTGCTTCGGCGAGAACAAGAGGGCGTAAATCGTCCACAGAACCGGTTGCAGCTCGGGCAACCCGCATGACCCGATCTACCGCCCAGACCAGGTTGATCGCCGTCGGGCGGGACGCTTTCAGGGTTCGAGCAGCAGTTTCCAAGTCCCTAAGGAACTGTGCCGTCGATTGGGCGCGCGATTCATTAGCAGCCATTGCCAGTCCGAATGACGCCGCTGCACCGATGGCCGGGGCGCCACGTACGGTCATATTGCTGATGGCTTCGGCCACTTCCTCATGGGTATGCAAAGCCATAACGTCTAGCGCAGCCGGCAGGCGTCGCTGGTCGATCATGAAAAGCGCGTGCTTCTCGAAATCCCAATAAATGGTTCGCATGGACACACAGGAAAAGACGCCCACGCAGGGGCGTCATCGGCTTCAGTTTATCATGCCGCACCCGGATTGACAAGCATTGACATGGTTTCTTTTCTCAATTATAAGTTTACCATGATCACCAAACGATTGTTGCTTGGCCTATGTTTGTTTGCGCTTTTAACTGGTTGTGTGCCCGAACTAATCCCCACCCCCACTGGGGAACCCAGCCCGACTCTCCCGCTGGGTGTCACGCCATCAGATACACCTCTGCCTACCTTCACGCCCTCGCCGACACCTATTCCTGAGGTCCGAATCAAAACCGGTGACCAGGCTCTTTTTAACGGTGACTATGATCAGGCCCTCAACGAATATCAAACAGCTTTGGATTCTTCCACTGACCCGGATATACAAGCTGCTGCATTATGGGGAGTGGCACGCGACGAATATGCCGTCAAGAACTATGGCCGGGCGTTGGTAACCCTTCAACAGTTGACCAGCCAGTATCCTGCTTCTCCAAATGCCATCCGCGCGTATTTCTTGATGGGCCAAATCTTCATGGCGCTCGAAAGGTATACAGAAGCTGCCCAGGCGTATACCGTTTATCTGTCGCTTCGTCCCGGTGTGATTGATGCTTATGTCCAGCAACTCCGCGGTGACGCCTATGTTGCTGCCGGTAATGATGCTGAGGCCATTGCCGCCTACCAGGCTGCATTGGCTGCTCCCCACATTGAGGACGATACTACCTTACAGATTAAGATTGCCCAAGCATATATACGTCAAGGGGATACTACCACAGCCCTGGCAATGTACAACTCGATATTCACGGCAAGCTCGGACGACTATATAAAAGCCCGGATGGATTTGTTTATCGGCCAAATTTACCTGTCGCTCGGAGAGACCGACCAGGCTTATCAGCGTTTCCTCCATACTGTGAATAATTATCCATTGGCCTACGAATCCTATTCAGCATTGGTGGCGTTGGTGAATGCCGGCATTCCAACGGATGATATAAATCGAGGTCTGGTGGATTATTTCGCTGGCCAATTTAGTTATGCCCTAGATGCATTCCAGCGTTTTATTGATGCCAACCCCCAAAATGATGGTACAGCCGTTTATTACAAAGCACTCACGTTATTCGCTCTGGGTCAATACGAAGATGCGATCCAGTCCTGGGAGGTGTTTACACAGAACTATCCGGATAATCCACATTGGGCAGCCGCCTGGAACGGAAGTATTGCTCTCCCGGGGCTCGCCTTTACCCAATGGTACTTCCTCAGCCAGTATGATGATGCCGCGCAAACCTTGCTTACTTTTGTCCAACAGGCACCCACTGATGTAAACGCCCCAATTTACCTTGTGGAGGCTGGTCGCATCCAGGAGCGCAATGGGGAACTGGAAAAGGCTGCCAAAACTTGGGATCGTGTCGCGGATGAATATCCCGGAAGCGAACTCGTCTCACAGGCTCTCTTCTGGGCCGGGATTGCCTGTTATCGCCTCGGGAAATATAACGATGCCCTGGTTGCCTTCCAGCGCGACTCCATCTTGTCCACGATATTAGAAGACCAGACACGTGCCCATTTCTGGATCGGCAAGGCGCAACAGTCCCTGGGCGATACCGCTTCTGCACAGGCTACTTGGCAGCAGACCGCAGCCCTCGATCTAACTGATTATTACAGCCTGCGCGCCCAGGATTTGCTTTTTAACCGACCTGCCTTCGATGTGTCGCCTTCTGTCAACCTGACCGTAAACCTGACCGCTGAACGCACCGAAGCCGAGGCCTGGCTGCGCGTGACCTTCAACCTGTCTACGGACACCGATTTAAGTACCCCCGGTGCGCTTCTCTCGGACCCGCGTCTCATCCGCGGCACCGAGTTCTTGACGCTTGGTCTGGATACTCAGGCCCGACTGGAATTTGATGCTCTGAGCACCGCTATTGAACAAAACCCTGCAGATTGCTATCGCCTGGCGAATTATCTGCTCGATTTGGGACTCTACTACCCGGCTATTTATGCTATCCGCCAGGTGCTCACCCTGGCTGGGATGAATACCCAATCCCAGACGCTAGCTGCTCCGGTTTACTTCAACCATGTCCGCTACGGCTTGTATTATCAGGATCTCATCCTTACGGCTGCCCAAAAGACTGGATTCAATCCTCTCTTCCTATTTTCCGTCATGCGTCAAGAAAGCCTTTATAACAAGTTTGCTGGTTCAGGGCAAGGGGCACTTGGTCTGATGCAAATATTACCCGATACTGGGCAATTCATAGTAAATAACCTGGGCTGGCCCCCCAATTACACATCAGATGATCTGTATCGGCCAATGGTCAGCATTGGTCTGGGTTCATCCTATCTGATGACCCAACGCATCCGCTTCAATGGAGACCTTTTTACAACCTTGGCCTCCTACAATGCCGGCCCTGAAGCTGCCTCCATCTGGCGCGACCTTTCTGGCCCTGACCCCGACTTGTTCGTGGAAGTCATCCGTTCAGATGAAACGCGAACTTATATTATTAGCATCTACGAAATTTACACGTTGTACCGGTCGCTTTACACGATGATCCCGTAAACTTCTCTACGAAGTCTATCCCCCGCAGCTTTTCTTCAGGAGATGGTTTCTAGCCGATGTGATCCACAATCTTTTTGTGGAGTATGTCCGCGTCCATATCGATCACTGAAATCAACTTGTCGCGTCCACCAGCTCCAGCCACTACCTCTAACTGTTTCAGCGGCACATCCAGTACTTTTGCTAGAAACTTGAGAAGCGCCGCGTTGGCCTTCCCTTCTAATGGCGGGGCTGTCAGATGGACTTTGACTGTCCCGTCGCTCAAGATATCAACAATTTCATTCTTGCTGGCCCGCGGTGTAACCCGCACTGCCAGGGCTGCCCCCTTCTTGCCATCATGCAAATGAAAAGATCTTGATCCCATAAGTCACCTCAAAGAGCATATAGAAAACTGATCAGTGCATAGGACAGGATTTCGACCAAAATAATTAATATCAGCGGACTCAAGTCGAACATCCCTACCAGCGGCACAACCTTGCGAATAGGAGCCAGGAGTGGCTGAAGAACACGGTCCAGCGCACTGCGCACTGGGTGGTAAGGACTGGGAAAATATGAAAGTATCGAATCAACGATCACCAGTAAGACGACCAGATTCGCCAGTGTACCGATTATTTTTGCAATAATATTAATCATAACTCTTATATACCGGGCGCGGTCCTAAAATGGCTTGGCCCACTCGTACATATGTTGCTCCTTCTTCAACGGCAGCAATAAAATCCACACTGGTACCCATCGATAGATTTGTCCAATCGTACCTGGGAAATCGCTCCTTTAGAAAATACTGCAGTCGACGCAAACGCTGGAAGTAGGGGCGCGTCTGCTCTGGATCATCAAAGAAGGGGGGCATGG
>Ga0209777_10002399_pt1 | contig 24687 bp, 16 predicted proteins | sample FrelakmetHBP12HB_FD_187147 | JGI IMG/M metagenome (GOLD analysis project Ga0209777, IMG submission 187147) | Freshwater lake sediment microbial communities from the University of Notre Dame, USA, for methane emissions studies -HBP12 HB (SPAdes)... | ecosystem: Environmental > Aquatic >... | reverse complement strand
GGCCTCGACAGAAGCGGCGCCAACTGCATCGGCAACCCGGTCGAGGACGGCAAGCCGCTCGCGCAACAGGGCGTCCGCACCGTCTCCGGTCACGGCCTCGATCCGGCGCGTGCCGGCGCCGATGCTGCGATCTCCGGTGATGACGAAGCTGCCGATCTGGCCAGACGCCGAGCAGTGGGTGCCGCCGCAAAGCTCGAGTGAATAGCCCTCGACCGCGACGGTGCGCACCCTCTCGCCGTACTTCTCGTCGAAGAAGGCGTCGGCGCCGGCCGCGATGGCATCGGCCATCGGCCGGACCACCGTCGAAACGGGCCGGTTCTCGCGCACGATCCGCCGGACCTCGTCCTCGATGGCGCGCTTCTCCTCGCCGGTCAGCGGCCGATCCAGCGGGTAGTCGAAGCGGAGGTAGTCCGGCGAGACGAGCGAGCCGGCCTGGTGGGCCTCCGGCCCGACGACGTTGCGCAGGGCGCGGTGGAGCAAGTGCGTCGCGGTGTGGTTGCGCATCGTCCGGGCGCGCCGCTCGGCGTCCACCCGGGCGGTGACCTTTTCTCCGACGCGAATCCGGCCGTGGAGCTTGCCGCGATGGACGAAAAGCCCCGCGATCGGCTTCTGCGTGTCCTCGACCGTGAAGAGGGCGCTGCCGACGCCGGCTTCGAGCAGCTCGCCCCGATCGCCGACCTGCCCGCCGCCCTCGCCGTAGAAGGGAGTGGCGTCCAGCACGATCTCCGCCTCGCCGTGGCCGGTCAGCTCCTGGTATTCCATGCCGTCGCGCAGGATGGCGACGACCTGACCCTCGGCCTCGGTCTTCTCGTAGCCGAGGAACTTCGTCTCGCCGGCGCGACGCTGGACCGCCTGGTAGAGATCGCCCAGCTCGGCATGCCGGGCAAGGTCCGCCTTGGTGCCCTTGCGGCTGCGTTCCTTCTGCTCGGCCATGGCCGCGACGAAGCCCGCGCGGTCGACGCGAACGCCGTACTCGGCCGCCATGTCCACGGTGAGATCGACCGGGAAGCCGTACGTATCGTGGAGGCGAAAGGCGACCTCTCCGGCGAGCACCGGCGCATCCTCGGGCAGGCTTTCCGGCCGCCGGCCGATCGTGCGCTCGACTTTCGACAGGGGTGCAAGAGCCGCCTCGAGCTGGCCCGTCCCGGCTTCGAGGGTCCTGGCGAACTGGGCCTCTTCCCGGCGGATGACCTTGAGGATCTTCTCGCGCTGATCGGCCAGGTAGGCGTATGCGCCTTTCATAACGTCGATGACCACGCCCGCCGTCACGTCCACGAACGGCTCGCGGCGACCCAGCAGCCGGCCGTGCCGAACCGCCCGCCGCAGGATGCGCCGCAGGACGTATCCGCGCCCCTCGTTGGAGGGCGCGACGCCGTCCGCCACCAGGAAGGTGACGGCGCGCGAATGGTCGGCGATGACCTGGTAGCTGAACCTCTCCGCCTCGAAGGCCTCGGGATCGTGGCCGAGGAGGTCGCGCATGGCGGAGTGGATCGGCGTGAAGAGGTCTGTGTCGTAGTTGGTGGGCACCTGCTGGATGACGCTCGTCAGCCGTTCGAGGCCCATGCCCGTGTCCACGGAGAGCATTGGCAGCGGCACGCGCGTTCCATCGGCCCGCTGATCGAACTCCATGAAGACCAGGTTCCAGACCTCGAGCCAGCGCGGGCAGTGCTCGGAGTGATCCGGCACGCAGTGCGGCCCCTCGCTGAACTCCGCGCCCCGGTCGAAATGGATCTCCGAGCAGCGTCCGCACGGCCCGGTGTCCGCCATCCGCCAGAAGTTGGCTTCGTTCCCCTTCGCGACGTTGCCCCACCGAGCGATGCGTTCCGGCGGAAGCCCGATCTCGTCGTGCCAAACGTTGTAGGCCTCGTCGTCGTCCGTGTAGACGGTGGCGGCCAGCCGATCGCCCGGGATCTTGAAGACCTCGGTCAGCAGCTCCCAGGCCCAGTGGATCGCCTCGCGCTTGAAGTAGTCGCCGAAGCTCCAGTTGCCGAGCATCTCGAAGAAGGTGTGGTGGCGCGGCGTCCGGCCCACCTCCTCGAAGTCGTTGTGCTTGCCGGCGACACGGAGACAGCGCTGGTAGTCGACCGCCCGCACGTAGCTGCGCTTCTCGCGGCCCGTAAGCACGTCCTTGAACTGGACCATGCCCGAGTTGGTGAAGAGCAGCGTCGCATCACCTGCCGGAACGAGCGATGCGCTCGGCACTTCCGTGTGGCCGCGCTGCGTGAAGAACTCGACGTAGCGGCGGCGAACCTCGGCAGCGGAGAGGTACGGAATCGGCAGATCAGGCATCGCCGGTAACGGTACCAAACTGCGACGCCGGGGCGCGGCCGGTGGCACATTCGATATCGCCACGCGTCTTGTCGGCGCGTCCGGCCGATGCCGCTGAGTGATCCGGACGGGAGCCCGGCGCGAACTTGAGATTGGAGGAAGGTTTCGTGTGCGGTTGGGCCATATAGCCCGGCCGGACTCACAGAAGGTCCTTTTCGGGCGTTTTTCAGTCAGTTCTCAGGTGTCGAGCCCAGGATTCGCGGCCGGCAGCACGGGCGCACAGCGGCTTCGACTTGCGATCGGACGGGATGGCCAGATTGCATAGGCCTCCTATCCAGGCAGTCGAATAGGACACCTCTCTCGCGGCCAGCGATCGCCGCAGGATCCCAACTCGCGCCGGACCGGGCAGTTGCGTACGCCCGGCCGACTGCCCGCGGCACCCGCCGCCTTGAAGCGACGCGTCGCGCAACGATGGAGTTGAGACCACTTGGACACAACCGATCAACCGCGCGTCGTTGACCCGGTGCTTCGGGCGCGCCTCGCGCCCTCCTACATTGGCGCCAACACGGATACGCTGCCGTCGATCGGCCAGGTCCTGCGGTTCTCGGCCGCACTCCTCGCGTTCATCGGTGTCTTCGTGATCGCGGGGCGGTCCGAGCACCCGCTTGTTTCGATGCGGCTGTTCGAGGCCCTTGTGGTTCCCGCGGCGGCAGCCGCAACCGCGGCGTTTGCCCTGTACCGTCCGTGGCAGGCCCTGATCGCGGTACTCGCACTCACGCCTGTCTGGGATTCGGCCTACATATCTTGGCAGGTGGGCTCCGTGCAGGTAATCCTGCAGACGATCTTCGTCGCAGCCCTTGCCGTCGGGGCGATCACGAACCGGCCGACGCGGGGTGCCTTCCTGTGGTCGGAGACTGATCTGGTCGCAGCCGATCGCACCAAGGGATTTGCCGCGTTTCGACTCGCCGAGGTGGGCGTCGCCGGTCTCGCCGCGATGGCCATCATCTCGACCATCGCCTCACCCAACGTTCAGTCCAGCGTCACAGTGCTCCTTCACGGCATCCTGGAGCCGATCGGCCTGGCTGCTGTTCTCGTCTACCTGCGCCCGTCGCGGCGCGATTTGGTGGCGGTCTTCATGGCATTAGGGGTGGCGATTGGCCTCGGGACAGCCCTGAACATCGCCCAGATGCTCCCCACCACGACGTCACTCGCCGCCATTCAGGCGCAGCGCCTCTTGTTCGCGCTGGCCTCTTTCGGCAACGTCGGCGTGTTTGCGGCGATCATCGCCTCAGTACTGCCCCTCATCGTCGCGCTGACCGCCTCGCGCCGATCCCTTCCTCTGCCTGCTTGGACGACTCCGGTCTTGATAGCGACGATTGTCGCCGGCCTGGACGGCCTGTTCTTCGCCCTCTCCAAGAGCGCATGGATCGCCACCAGCGCATCAACCGTCCTTGTCTTGCTTCTATTGGTACACAGCTGGCGACGCCGTCTCGCGATGATTCTTGCTGCAGTGGCGCTTTCGACCCTCATCATCCCGTGGCCGGCGTTCTTCCTGCAGATAGTCCCGACGGCGAATTCAGCATATCGCTCGGTGATGGTCACCCTGATCGGCGAGAGCAGGTTCGACTCGTGGAATCCGGCCACACTCTCCGGCCGCGGCTCGCTGAGCGAGCGTTTCTATGCCGCCGACGCTGGCGTTCGGATGGCCCTGGCGAACCCGATTCTCGGCGTGGGCCTCGACCAGTTCGGGCCCAACTACCTCAAGCCCACCTATCGACCGCCTCAAGCGCACCTACAGCTCGACCACGCCCACTCCTTCCTTCCCGAGGTTGGCGCGGAATTGGGTATCCCGGCCGCCGTCCTCGTCCTGGTGATATACACAGCCGCCTTGTGGGCAATGTGGCGTGCCTATCGCGGCGCGAAAGACCAGCTGACCAGGATCATGGCCGCCGGCCTGATCTCGTCGATCTTGGCCTGGCTGGTCGTGGCGACGGCGTTCGGCTGCTATATCTATCGGTCGACCAACGCACAAGCATCGGATGTCGTGTTCTCGGCGGTGGTTGTCGGTGCGGCGATCGCCCTGGCCCGGACGGTTCACGCCGAGAGGCCGTGGCGACCGGCCAGATGAGCCGCAGAGCCGGCCTCGGTGCGCGACCCTGGAGCGCGCGAAGCTAGCGACCCGCGAAGCTAGCCGCGCCCTTCACCGTGAGGTCGGCGCCGCCGGTGCCAGATTCTCGAGCCGGCAATCGCGGCTCCAACCAGCGCGCCGAGGGCGAGGCCTCGCGCGAAGGCGACCACCCTGGGATCCGACCCTGCCGACTCGCTCCGACGCGAGATCATCCGGATCAGCAGCCAGCGGATCACAGTCCCCGGTCCGTGGTATTGGCCGGCCCCAGGATGAACAGGACCTCTACGAAGGCGATGCCGCCCCAGGCCACGGCCGATGCCACGATCAGGTGGAAATCGCCGATGCGGATCGGGTCTATGCCCAGCCGGCCGCCGATCGCGTCGCCGGCCCAGGCGCCAAGCGCAGCGGCCAACAGAACGACTAGCATGTGGGCGCCGCCGCGACCGCGCAGGAACATGAACAGGCCGGTATGGAATCCGCCCAGAAGCAGCGCCAGAACTGGGGCCGGTCCGATTGCCACGCGGCGAGTATAGGAGCCGCTCAGCCTCGGGGATCGCCGGCTGGCTCGGCGGACCGGGCTATCTTCCCGCCGCCGAGCACGATCTCGCCACGATAGAAGACGGCGGCCTGGCCCGGGGCCGCGGCCCAGACAGGCTCGTCGGTCTCCACCGCCCAGCGCCCCGATTCGAGCGGCCGAACTGTCGCGGCGGCAGGGCGGCCGCGGTGGCGGATCTGGACCTCCGCGTGGAAGCCGTCGGGGCGCGGGGCGGTGGCGCCTGCGTCGCCGGTGTCGCCGGTGCTGCCGCCCGAGCCGCCGTTCGGGCTATCCCCGGCGACGAACCTGACCTCCTCGACTTCGAACCGCCTGACCTCCAGGTCCTTCCGCCGGCCGAGCTTGACGACGTTGGCGCCCGGGTCGATCTTCCAGACGTAGCGCGGCTCGCCGAGGGCGACGCCGGTCCCCTGCCGCTGGCCCACCGTGTACGACGCCGCGCCGAAGTGCTCGCCCACCTGGGTCCCATCGATGTCGAGCAGCGGTCCCGGCTCGGCCGTCCAGCCGGCGCGGTCGCGGAGGACTTCCCTGTAGTTGCCGCGCGGGACGAAGCAGATCTCCTGGCTGTCGCGCTTGTCGGCGGTTGCGAGGCCGAGGGCCCGGGCCGTGTCACGGACCTGCGGCTTGGTCATCTCGCCGAGCGGGAACCGGGTGTGCGCCAGCTGTTCCTGCCCCAGCCCGTACAGGAAGTAGCTCTGGTCCTTGTTGGGGTCGAGGCCGCGCATTAGCCGGTAGCCGCCCGGGGCGGCGCCGGCCTTGGTGTCCGGCGCCGCGATCCGAGCGTAGTGGCCGGTCGCCACGGCGGCGCAGTCGTACATGAGCCGCGCCTGACCCAGCAGCGCCCCGAATTTGACGACGGTGTTGCACTCGACGCACGGGCTCGGCGTGCGGCCCTCCAGGTACGAGCGCATGAACGGCTGCAGGACGCCGTCGTCGAACTCGCGCTCAAGGTTGAGGATGTAGAACGGGATGTCGAGCTGCGAGGCCACACGGCGAGCGTCCTCCGCCGCGTCGAGCGAGCAGCAGCTCCGCTTGAACTCGGAGTAGCTGTCGGCAACGTCGCTGAGCCGCATCCAGACACCCACCGGCTCGGCGCCGCTGGCCTTGACGAGGGCGGCCGCAACGGACGAGTCGACGCCACCGGACATCGCCACGAGCACGCGAGGCTTGCTGGACCGCCTGGTCACCCGGCGGACGCCTCGACCCCTTCGTCGACCGCAGCGGACGAAGCCATGGCCGACCGTCCGAGCGCTGCGCCGCGCAGGCCCGCCAGCTGCACCGCAGCCTCGCGCTGGTGGGCCAGCGTCGCGAGCACCAGTTCGGCCGCCTCAGCGACCTCCGACGCCGTTGTCGTGCGACCCAGCGAGAAACGCAGCGCTCCACTCGCCTCTTCGTCCGGGTACCCCATCGCGCTGAGGACGTGGCTGACTTCGGTTGACCCGCTGACGCAGGCCGAGCCGGTCGAGCAGGCGACGTCCGCCAGGTCGAGCGCTATCGCAACCGCGCTTCCCTCGAGGCCGGCAACGACGAAAGAGGCCAGCCCCGGCAGCCGATCGGTCGGATGGCCGGTTTCGGTCAAGCCTCCGGCGGCACCGATCGCGGTCGTGAACGACTCGCGCAGTCGGCGCAGACGCGGCGCAGTCTCGGCCTTTTCAGCGGCCGCCAGTTCCAGCGCGCGGGCCATCCCGACGGCCCCGGCCACGTTCTCCGTCCCGGCGCGGCGGTAGCGCTCCTGCGAGCCGCCCTGCTGCTGGGCCAGGATGTTCGTGCCATGACGCACGTAGAGGGCGCCGATGCCCTTCGGTCCCTCGAACTTGTGGGCGGCGATCGTCAGAAGATCCACGTCGAGGGCGGTTACGTCGATCGGCAGATACGGCGCCGCCTGGACCGCATCGGTATGGAGCAGGACGCCCCTGTAGCGCCTCACGCGTGCCGCGATCTCGGCGAGCGGCTGGATGGTGCCCACCTCGTTGTTGGCGAGCATGACGCTGACCAGGATCGTCTTCGGGGTGATCGCCGCCTCGACCTCGTCCGGGTCAACCCGGCCGTATCGGTCCACCGGCAGCTCGACGACCTCGAAGCCGAACTTCTCGAGATACCGGACCGTGTGGCCGATGGCGTGGTGCTCGACCGAACTCGTGATGATCCGGTGCCCTCGAGCCTTGCCAGCCCAGGCCGCGCCCTTGATGGCCAGGTTGTTGGCCTCGGTCCCGCCCGAGGTGAAGACGATCTCCCGCGGAGTCGCGCCGATGGCCCGTGCCACCTTCTCGTGGGCTTCGTCGAGCCCAGCCCGCGCACGCCGGCCGAAGCCGTGCAGAGACGAGGGATTGCCGAACTGCTCGGTCAGGTACGGCAGCATCGCCTCGAGGGCTTCGCGCCGCAACGGCGTAGTGGCGGCGTGGTCGAGGTAGATCGGCATCGCCGAGATTGTACGCCGAGGCCCGGTTGTGGCCTCCGTGGGCCAGACCTCGGCCTACTTCGAGTCGCGCTCCGCGAAGACGCGCTGCTCGTATTCGCGGCCGGCGATGCGGCGGCGATCGTGCTGCGAGAGGACACGCTTGCGCAGGCGGATCGAGCGGGGCGTGACCTCGACGAGCTCGTCGGCGCCGATGAACTCGATGGCCGACTCGAGCGTCAGCTCGCGCGGCGGGGTCAGGCGGATCGCCTCGTCGTGGGAGTGCGTCCGCATGTTCGTCAGCTTCTTCTCCTTGGTCGCGTTGACGTCCATGTCGTCCGATCGGGCGTTCTCGCCGACGATCATGCCCTCGTAGACATCCACGCCGCTGCCGATGAACAGCTCGGACCGCTCCTGCAGGCTGTAGAGCGCGTAGCCGTTCGAGGTGCCCTGCCGGTCCGACACGAGCACGCCGCTGGTGCGATGCGTGACTTCGCCGGCCCACGGGCCGTAGCCCTCGCCGATCTGGTGCATCAGCGCGGTGCCGCGCGTCTCGGTCAGAAGCTGGCCGCGGAAGCCGATCAGGCCGCGGACCGGGATGACGTATTCCATCCGAACGCGACCGTCGGCGTCCGTGCTCATCTGCTCGAGGCGGCCCTTGCGGTCGGCCAGCGCGGCCTGCACGGGGCCGATGAACTCGGGCGGGATGTCCACGGTGATCCGCTCATACGGCTCGTGGGTCTCGCCGCCGATGGTGCGCAAGATGACCTCGGGCCGGCTGACCTGGACCTCGTAGCCCTCGCGGCGCATCTGCTCGATCAGGATGGCCAGCTGGAGCTCGCCGCGGCCCAGGACCTCGAAGGTGTCGGCCGAGTCCGTCGGGACGAACTGGATCGAGACGTTGCCGAGGACTTCCTTCTCCAGCCGCGCCCGGATGTGGCGGCTGGTGACGTACTTGCCCTCGCGACCCGAAAGCGGCGACGTGTTCGCGCCGAACGTCATGCTCAGCGTCGGGGCGTCGAGGTCCAGGCGCTGCATCGGCCGCGGATCGGCCGGGTCCGTGATCGTGTCGCCGATCGTCACGTCGGGGATGCCGGCCAGGGCCACTATGTCCCCAGGGCCGGCTTCTTCGATGTCGACGCGCTCGATGCCGTGGGCGGTCGTCAGGCTCGTGACCGTGCCGGTCAGGGTGACGGTTCGGCCGGGCACGATCGTTCCGTCGGTGTCTTCCTCTTCTTCGCGGACGATGACGATCCGCCCACCCAGCTTGATCGCCCCGTTCCACACCCGGCCGACGGCCATTCGACCGACGTAATCGTTGGCCGAGAGGTTGGTAACGAGCAGCTGAAGCGGGTGGTCGGGAACGTATCGCGGCGCGGGCGTGTGCTCGATCAGGAGTTCGAAGAGCGGCTTGAGATTCGTCCCCGGGTCGGCCAGGTCCATCGTCGCCGTCCCGGCCTTGGCGTTCGTGTAGACGACCGGGAAGTCGATCTGATGCTCGTCCGCCCCAAGGTCCATGAAGAGCTCGTAGACGGCATCGAGGACCTCCGGCGAGCGTGCGTCCGAACGATCGATCTTGTTGATCGCCACCACGACCGGCAGCCGATGCGACATCGCCTTCTGGAGGACGTAGCGCGTCTGCGGCAGCGGCCCCTCAGCCGCGTCCACGAGCAGCAGGACCGAGTCGACCATGTTCAGGCTGCGCTCGACCTCGCCGCCGAAGTCGGCATGACCGGGCGTGTCCACTATGTTGAGGCGGATGCCGTCGTAGTCCACCGCGGTCTGCTTGGCGAGGATCGTGATCCCCTTCTCCCGCTCGAGGTCGTTGGAATCCATGACCCGATCGACGACGACCTGGTTGGCACGGAAGGCGCCCGCCTGCTTGAGCATCGCGTCGACGAGAGTGGTCTTGCCGTGGTCGACGTGGGCGACGATCGCGACGTTGCGAACGTCGGCGCGGATCGCGGTTGCGGCTTCGACGGAGCGAACCTGGCCGGGATGATCGAATTCGAAGGGCGTGGTGGAACGGGGCGAGTCACTCATGGGCGCCGAGATTGTCGCACACCCAAGCACAATGGCCTTCGGCGCCGCCCGCAGTTTCGTCGCTCGTGGGCCCTGCCGGCGCTACACTCGGACCAGGAGGTTCGAATGACCGTCGCCGCAATCGTCCTGATCCCGGACGCCGCCGCCGCGCTCGGCGAGGCCGACGGCGAGCCTGCCATCAGGCGCGTCGTCCACGCGGCCTGGTCCGGCGGCGCGATGCCGATCGTGCTGGTTGGGGCCCACGAGGACGGCCGACTGGCCGATGCCGTGACCGATTCGCCGGTGACGCTGGCTCGTCTGGAAGCCGGGCTCGCGCCTGGCATCGCCTGGTTCGTCGGGGGCGTGCGCGAAGGCCTCGCCGCGGTCGCGGAGACCACGGCCGCGTTGCTGTGGCCGTTCCGATACGCCTGGGTGGATCCGGAGACGGTAACGTCGCTCGTCGAGGCTCACGGGGCCACGCCGGAGGCGATCGTCCGTCCGGCATACGCCGGCCGCGCCGGCTTCCCGATCCTCGTGCCGGTCTCCTACCTTGAGCGCCTCGCGGCAAGGACCGGGCTCCACGGCGAGGAGGCCGTGGCCTCGCTCATCGCCGAGGGCGTGCCGCTTCGCCCGATCGAGCTGGGCGATCCGGGCATCGTCTTCGACCTGGCCACGCCCCGCTCGGATCTGCCCGGATACCAGGGCCCACCGGAGCCCACTGGCGGCCCGCCCCCGGAGTGGAACTCGGCCCTGGCCGCGCAGGCCGAGCGTTTAGGGGAACCGGCGAGGTAGACCGGCCGAAAGGCCTTTGTTCGGCCGGCCACTGCAGCCGGGCCGGCCACGGTCCAGCTGATAGGCTCCGCTCCTACTTGTGTCGCGGTCACTATCTCGCAAGAACCCGGCTGTGCCGGAAAAACCCGGCCTCATGACAGGATCAAACCACGATCGGTTTCGATCCCGTGCGGACTGCGCGTCTTCGGACACGCCCAAGCACTCCGCTGGCCGTTTCCGAGATGTCGTAGACGCGGATGGGAGCCGCCGGACCGGTATTGCGGGCTGAACACGCGTCGGACAAGCCCATCGGTCCGGTCCAGCCGGACAAATGCGAGATCCAGGTTCAGCAGGTCGTTTGAAAGGCCGCCGAGCTGGGCTCGGTTCTTCGCTTCAGCTTCCCAGCGTGGCCGACGGGGACGGCGGAGGCGGCATCGGCGCGACCACGTTCGTCGGAACACCGACGTCCGAGAACGTGTACGTGACCTGGATGTCGAGGAGCTTCGCCCCGCCGGGTCCGATGTTCGTGGCCTGGACGGTCGCCGAAAGCGGGACGCCGTTGTCGTCGACCCATAGGTCGAGGAGCATGGCCGTCGGCTTGATCGGCAGTGTCGACAGGTCGGTCATCGCGAGCCGGCTTATGTCGGGCGCCCACGAGCTCGTGGATTGAAGGTGGTTCATCATCTGGCCGTTCAGCATCGTGGGCCCCACCTCCGCCAGGTCCTGTGTCGAGGAGACGCCCAGGACGGGGCAGACGAGCAGGTACGAGGGGAGCGCGGGTAGCAGCGACCACTTGCCCGAGGGCAGACTCCGCACGTAGAAGAGCCCGTCGACCATCCTGATCTCCTGCGCCGAACCCGCGGTCTGGATCGTGCCCGCCTGGTTGCCCTGGGAGACATGGCCGTCGAAGGTGGTCGTGAGCGACTGTGCCTTCCACTTGTACTGGCTGTCCAGCTGGATGGTCGCCCGCACGGTGACGTGGGCGTCGAGCTGGTAGTTGGCGACCTGCCCGAGCGTAAGCGCGAGAATGGGGGCCAGGGTCGGACGGCGCGGCTGGACCGTCTCGCCGCCATGAACATAGACGGGCGCGCTGGTCGGCGTGGCGCCGCCGAGTTCCAGGACGGCCGCGGCGACGACGGCGCAGACGATCAGGGCCGCCCCCGCGCCGACGATGACGGCCGGGCCGGCACGGCGGCGAGGCCGCGGCGCGTCCACGATCCTGACCCCATGGAGCGCGGCCTGATCCGCCGCGGCAGCCGGCGGGGCCTGCTGGGCGTACCGCTCCGTGTACAGCCCGTCTATCGGCTGGAGATTCGCGGCCGGCGGCTGGTACGGCGCGCCGCACTTGGGGCAGGGGCCTTCCTCGGCGTCGAAGACCTCGTAGCATCGACGGCACCGAACCCAGTTCTCGGTCATGAACCGCCTCCAACCGAGCCGCCTTGACGAAGTCGAGCCGGGCGATCTTCCGAGCGAGCCGGGCCTACTCGGAGCGCTCGCCCCCGGGAGAGCCGCTCGCGGGTTCGAACCCCACGAAACGAAGCCCAAGCTCAGAGTACTGCTCCGGCTCCGGCTCGGAGGGGGCTCCCATCATCAGATCCGTGCCCGACTGGGTCTTCGGGAAAGCCATCACCTCTCGAATGTTGGTCTGGTAGGAGAAGAGGGCCGTCCACCGGTCGATTCCCATGGCGATCCCGCCGTGGGGCGGGGCGCCGTAGTCGAAGGCCTCCAGCATCCCACCGAACAGGTCGTGCATCTTCTCGAGGGTGTAGCCCTGGAGCGCGAAGCTGCGCTCCAGCAACTCGCGCTTATGAATCCGGACGGAGCCACCGCCAAGTTCCCAGCCGTTCAGAGCGATGTCGTACTGCATGGCCCGGGCCTTGCCGGCCGGGTCGTTGCGTGACGGCTTGTAGGGATCGTCCGACTCGGTGACGAGCAGCCTCTCGTCTTCAGGCACGACGCCGCTGAACGGGTTGTGAGTGGCGTCCCACCGGTTCAGCGGGGCATCCCACTGGTACATCGGGAAGTGGTAGACCCAGCAATACGCCAGTACGTTCTGGTCGGCCAGGCCGAGGCGCAGCCCAAGCTCCTGCCGCAGGCGGCCCAGGACGTCGGCGACGCGCTCGTGCTCGGCGTCGGCCGCGATCATGATGAGATCGCCCGGGCCGGCGGCAGCGGCCTTCACGATGGCCGCGATCCGGTCGTCGCCGACGAACTTGGAGATCGGCGAATGCGCCGTCCCGTCGGCGACCACGGACACGTGGGCCAGTCCCTTGCCGCCGTAGCGGCGCACGAAGGCCACCAGCTCGTCGATCTGCTTCCGGCTGGCATCGGCCATTCCGGGCGCCGCGATCGCCTTTACCCGCCCGCCGGCTGCCAGTGCCTCGTCGAAAACGTGGAAGCCGGTGCTCCCGTCCCCCGGCGCGCCACCCGCCAGCAGAGCCGGCGCCAGGTCCACCAGCTCCATCCCAAACCGAATGTCCGGTTTGTCGGAGCCGTAGCGCTCCATGGCCTCGTGGTAGTCGATGCGCGGGAAGGGTATCTGCTGGATCGGCCGGTCCGGCACAACCTCGCGGCTGACCTCGACGATCATGGCCTCGACGAAGTCCATGACGCGTTCCTCGGTCACGAAGCTCATCTCCAGATCCAGCTGGGTAAACTCGGGCTGGCGGTCGCCGCGGAGGTCCTCGTCGCGGAAGCAGCGGGCGATCTGGAAGTAGCGGTCCATGCCCGCGACCATGAGCAGCTGCTTGAGCTGCTGGGGGCTCTGCGGCAGGGCGTAGACCGAGCCCGGCTGCAGGCGGCTGGGCACGATGAAGTCGCGCGCGCCCTCGGGCGTGGACTTGAGCAGGATCGGCGTCTCGATCTCGACGAAGCCGGCCCGGCGGTGGACGTCGCGGATCGCGTTGACGAGCTTCGAACGAAGGAGCAGTCGCTCGAGCATCGGCCGGCGCCGGATGTCCAGGTAGCGGTACCGCAGCCGGAGGCTTTCGTCCACCGGCGCGTCCGGCTCGTTGATGTAGAACGGTGGCGTCCCGGCCTCGTTGAGGATCTCGACCGAGCTGGCCCGGACCTCGATCTCCCCGGTCTCCAGCTTCGAGTTCTCGCTCCCGGCCAGCCGGCGGGCGACGGTGCCGCGCACCGCGACGACGAACTCACTGCGGAGACGGCCGGCGACCTCGGCCGCCTCGCGCGCCTCGGCCTCGTTGATCACAACCTGGGTCAGGCCGTAGCGGTCGCGCAGATCGATGAACATGAGCCCGCCGTGTTCGCGGCGGCGGTGAACCCAGCCGGCGATCCGAACTTCACGGCCCACGTCCTCGGCCCGCAGCTCGCCACAGGTGACGTCGCGATAGGGCGTCGCGAGGCTGAAGGCGGCTTCGGGCGCGGTCGGCGGACGTGTGGGCTCACTCATGGCGTGAATGCTACCGGACAAGAGGCGCGGCGACAGGGCCCCACCTGGTTACCTCGGACGAGACGGCCGCTACGAAGGCGACGGGCTGCAGAGGCCGACGTAGCTGGGCGCCGCCGCGCCCCAGCGGAAGCTCGCCACCATGGCCCTGGCTTTGGCCATAAATGCCGGATCGGAGGTGTGGACCTCGAAGACGGGGTTGTTGGGCATTCCGAATTCACCGCCCGGAAGCCTGACATCCCAACTCGTCACAGTGCCGTCCACCCGCTCCTGGACGGCGTTCTGGCCGAACGTCGCGCTGGCCTGGGTGTTGCCCTCGCACGATGGAGCCGGTCCCCCGGCCCGCCAGTAGATCCGAACGACGACGCCGCCCGGCTGAACCGTCACCGTATCGATGCCGCACAGGATGGCGCCGTCGGACTGCGTCTGATTAGCCCCCGCGGTCCACGAGCCGAACCCGATCACGGCCAGGACGTAGATGACGCCGCACGACTCGGGGACGCGGGCAGCCAGAACCGGCCAGTCTGCCGGGTAGTCGAACGACATCTCGCCGTCGTCGAAGTGCCCGGGCGTGCCCGGCAGGCTCAACTGAGTGGCGCCGGGTCCGGGGCTCCCTGACAAGCTCGGCGGAGGATTGCCCGGGTCGATGGAGCCACCGAATCCGCATGCCGCAACTACCAGTGCGCACAATCCCGCCGCCGCGATCGCGCGCCTCTTGTGGATCATGGCCCACCCCCCGAACGACAGCCCGCGGTCGACGCCGCTCGGCAGCCCCCGCTCACTCTATCTACGTCTCAGCCGCGTCTTCGGACCAACACGACCGCGCGAAGCGCGCCGCGCCGGACCGCTAGCCGTGGTGGTGGCTCTTCGCGGCGCGGGCCAGCTCGCGGGCGAGATCGGCCAGCGGCACCAGGCGCTGAGTGCCCGCCTCCAGATCCTTCAGCTGGACGTTCCCCTCGGCCAGCTCGTCGCCGATGAGGACCGCGAAATGGGCGTGCTCCTTTGAGGCGGCCTCGAGCTGCCGGCCCAGCTTGCGTGGGGCTAGTTCGGCGCGCGCATGCAGACCCTCGGCCCGAAGCAGGCTCGCCACCCGAAGGCGCGCGACGGTGTCTGCGGGATCGGCGCCGACCACGACCGCCAGCGGCGGCCCCTCCTGGCCCGCCGCAACTCCTGTCTCTTCCAGACCCAACAGGACGCGGTCCAGGCCAAGCGCGAAGCCTATGCCCGGCGTGGGGCGCCCGCCCAGGAGCTCGACCAGGCCGTCGTACCGGCCGCCGCCACCGAGCGCCTGCTGCTGTCCTTCCGCCCCGCGGCGGTAGTACTCGAAGGCGGTGCGGGTGTAGTAGTCCAGCCCGCGGACCAGCGTCGGCTCGAGCCGGTACGGAACGCTCATCGCGTCGAGGTGCGCCCGAACCGATGCGAAGTGCGCGGCGCAAGCCTCGCACAGGTGGTCTGAGATCTTCGGCGCGGCGGCGACGAGCGCCGTCATCGCGGGATCCTTGGAGTCGAGCAGGCGGAGCGGGTTGGTTTCCAGGCGCCGCCGTTCGAGGTCGGGCAGCTGCGCCCCGTGGCGCCCGAAGTAGGCCTTGAGCGTCTCCAGGTACGCGGGCCGGCAGTCCGCATCGCCGATCGAGTTGAGGAGCACCTGGACGTCCTTGAGCCCCGACTCCACGTAGAAGCGGTAGCCCAACTCCACGATCTCCGCGTCCACGGCCGGGCCCGGGTCCCCGATCGCCTCCGCGTCGAACTGCCAGAACTGGCGGTAGCGGCCGGCCTGCGGACGGTCGTAGCGGAACATCGGGCCGACCACGGTCAGCTTCACCGGCTGCGGCCAGGTCTGGAGGCCGTGCTGGACGTAGGCCCGGACGACGCCCGCGGTGGCCTCCGGGCGCAGCGCCCACGCTTCCGATTCCTCGGTCCGGGGCGCGAGCCGGAAGAGCTCCTTCTCGACCACGTCCGTCGTCTCACCGATGCCACGCTCGAAGACGGCGGTCTGCTCGAACAGCGGGATCTCCATCTCGCGGTAGCCGTACCGGGCGGCCAGCGAGCGGGCGATCGACTCCAGGCGGCTCAGGCCCGACCGGACCTTCGGCAGCAGGTCTCTGGTTCCCCTGGGGGCGCGGTATGGCGGCATTCGGCCAATCCTAGCTGGCGCGGGCGGCGGTAATCAAAACGCGACCGACCCCGGGCCGGGATCGATGCGTCGGGCGGCCGGTCAGGCCACGACGTTCTCTTCGTCCTCTTTCAAGGCCGAACTCAGGCAGGAGAAGAACCGGCGAACGGCCATCACGACGGCGCGCTTGGAAATGCCGCCCTCGACCGAGAGGTAGTAGTCGTAGAAGAACTTGCCGTTCGAGGAGACGGAGGCCCGGATCAGCTTGACTTGGTCGTTGACCTTGTTGATGTAGGCGAGTTTGGCGTCCTGGGCCGCCTGGGCGTTGGCGCCGAAGATCGCGTAGATCGAAATGAGGCGTCCGTCCGGATCGGGGCGCAGGTAGCAGCGGTAGTTGTCCTTGACGATCAGGTCGCCGTCCGTGTCCACGGAGACCTCCATGTAGGCCTCCTCGAAGAGCTTCTTCAGCGTGTCGACGGTGATGCCCTCTGGGTAGATGAACTCGTCAGACACCGGGAACCTCCTACTGACCGGCTCCCCCCGGGGCTGATCTCCCGGAGCGGCGACCGCGTGACGGACATGCGACCGACCCGCTGACTATACCGGACCAGGCCGCCTTCGACGCATCAGGTGCTCAAATCGCGCTGGACCGAGATGACGTCCTTGAGCTGTTCGAGACGGCTCATGACCCGGGCCAGCTGGGCCACCGAGGCCACCTCCAGGGTGGCTCGGACGGTTGCCGTCCTGTCGGGGGTAACCGCGACGTTGGCCGCCACGATGTTGACCTTGTTCTCGGCCACGATCTGGCTCACGTCGGAAAGCAGCCCGGTCCGGTCGTAGGCTTCGAGGCGGATCGAGATGGGGTAAGTCTGCTGGACCTGGCTCTCCCACTCGACTTCGATAAGCCGCGGCGTCTCGCGCTCTCCCATGACGGTCTGGCAATTTCGCAGGTGGACCGTCACGCCCTTGCCGCGGGTGATGAATCCGATGATCGGGTCGCCCGGGATCGGGTGGCAGCACTTGCCGAAGCGGACCAGCAGGTCCCCCACTCCCTTGACCCGGACGCCGCCCTGGCGGGACGGGCTCGGCGGCGGAGCGGTCGGCGGCAGGGCCAGCTGGGCATCGTCCACGACACCGAGCCGCGTGACGATCTGCTGGGCGCCGACGGCGCCGTAGCCGATCGCGGCGTAGAAGTCGTCCAGGTTGTCGAACTTGTAGAGCCTCGCCATCTCGAGGATCCGGTCCGGCCCAACCGCGCCGAGGCTGGTCCGAGCCAGGCGCCTCAGCTCGCGCTCGAGCGACTCGCGGCCGTGGGCGATGTTCTCGTCCCGCTCCTGGCGCTTAAACCACTGCCGGATCTTCTCCCGGGCGTGGCTGGTCCGAACTACGTTCATCCAGTCGCGGGACGGTCCGTGCTCGCCCTTGGTCGTGACGATCTCGACGATGTCGCCGTTCTTCAGGCGGTAATCGAGGGGCACGAGGCGATTGTTGACCTTCGCACCGATACATCGGTGGCCGACGTCGGTATGGATGCGGTAGGCGAAGTCGAGAGGCGTCGCGCCGGCCGGCAGGTCCTTGACCTCGCCCTTCGGCGTGAAGACAAAGACCTGGTCCTGGAAGACGTCGAGCTTCACGCCCTCCACGAACTCCGTCGCGTCCGAGACGTCACGCTGCCAGTCCATCACCTGGCGCAGCCAGGCCAGCTTGGCGTCGTACTCTCGATCGGCCCGGGAGCCCTCCTTGTACCGCCAGTGGGCGGCGATCCCGACCTCGCTGACCTGGTGCATGGTGTGGGTCCGGATCTGGATCTCGAGCGGCTGGCCATCCAGGGCGATCACGGCCGTGTGGAGGCTCTGGTACAGGTTCGGCTTGGGGACGGCGATGTAGTCGTCGAACTGGCCGGGGATCGGCCGCCAGATCGAGTGCACGACGCCGAGCGCCGCGTAGCAATCCTTGACCTCGTCCACGAGGATCCGGATGGCGTAGACGTCGTAGATCTCGCCGATCTCCGCGCTCTTGCGCTGCATCTTCTTCCAGATGCTGTACAGGTGTTTCGGGCGGCCGGACAGCTCCGCCTGGATCCCGGCGGCCTTGAGCTCGGGGCGGAGCGTCTCGATGGCCCGGTGGACGAAGCTCTCGCGGGACTTGCGCCGCGTGTCCAGCATCCGAGCCAGTTCGCGATAGGCCTCAGGCTCGAGCGTCTTGAAGGCGAGGTCCTCGAGCTCCCACTTGACGTTCCAGATACCGAGTCGCTCGGCCAGCGGCGCGTAGATCTCGAGTGTCTGGCGGGCAATCCGTATCTGCTTCTCGTTCGGCAGCGCGTACAAGGTGCGCATGTTGTGGAGCCGGTCGGCCAGCTTGATCAGGACGACACGGATATCGTCGGCCATGGCCAGGAACATCTTCCGGATGTTCTCGGCCTGCTGTTCCTCGTGGCTGTGCGTGCTGAACTTCGAGAGCTTCGTGACGCCGTCGACGAGCTGGGCGACCTCGGCGCCGAACTTCTCCTCGATGTCGGCCAGGGTGAAGTCGGTGTCCTCGGGAACATCGTGGAGGATTGCGGCCGTGACCGCCACTGGGTCGATGCCGATGTCGGCCAGGATCTGGGCGGAGGCGAGCGGGTGGGTCACATACGCCTCGCCGGTCACCCTGGTCTGGCCGTGGTGGGCCAGCTCGGCCAACTCGAACGCCCCTCGGAGCGACTCCAGGTCCGCCTGCGGGTAGTGCCGCGCGACGGCGTCCCGGACGTGCTTAAAGCGCGACTCGATCGTCGGCAGGACCGTCAGGCCGAGGCGCAGCCGATCGGCCAGCGGCAGGCGCACCGACCTGCGCCGTTGGCCCGTGCCACCGGCCTGGGCGGAGGGTACCGGAGGTTCAATTGACATCGGAATCAGTCTACCAGCCGACCTCCGACGGACCGGCTCGAACCTCCCCGGCTACAAGCCGAGGAGCGATTGCAGGTCGATCGTCCCAACCAGCGTGACGGTAGTAGCTCCGACGGTAATCGAGGTGAAGTGGAACGGGTTTCCGGTCCCACTCTCGATGAGAGGCACGGTCGGCAGCGAGGTATTCGTGGGAACCAGCACGATGCCACCGTTGACCACGACGAGCCGGCCCGGCTCCGATTTGCCCTTGACCGTGACCGTGACCTTGTCCGGGGCCACCAGCTTGACCGTCGCCGCGGTCTTGGTCACCTCGGAGTACTGGGCCTGGGCGAGCTGGATCAGCTCCGCCGACGAGGTGGTCAGCGTCGCGGTGGCGGAGGCGCCCGCGCCGGAAAGAGTGGCCGAGTCGATTGTGATGGGGTCGCCGTTCGGGGCCGGTACGCGAACGTCGGTCAGGGTCCCCTGGACGGTGCCGATCTTGCGGTCTATCAACTCTACGTCGCCCAGTGTCATGTCGATCGAGCCCGCGTGAAGATCGCCGACGCCGACCTGGGTCGAGGTCAGGCGAATCCTGTCGGCATGGCCCAGGAGGATCCGCGGCGGAAGATTCGCGGAGACGTCAACTTTCGTGTTCGTCCCGGTGAACCCGGCGGAGTTGAGCGCTGTCGTGGCCAGCCAGCTCGCGGCGAACGGCAGTCCGAACCACAGCAGGGCGAAGATGACGGCAACCGTCATGAACAGCTGGATCAGGCAGGATCGCACGTCTAGTTGCCCTCAGAGCCGGGCATACCGCCCCCGTCGCTTCGATATCCAAGCCGCTCGAGGGCTCGAACGGCTTGCGACCGCTCGTCCCACGGTATCGGCCCGCCGGCCATGATTATCGTCTGTTCGTGGCCCTTGCCCGCCAGCAGGACGACGTCTCCCGGCCGTGCCCGCTCAAAGGCGGCCTCGATGGCCTCCCGCCGGTCGGCGATGCGCAGGATCTCGCGGGCCGGCGGCCCGCCCGGCCCCTCGGCAGCGGCGGCGCTCGTGGCGGAGCTAACCGCGGCCTCCGCCCCGGCGGCGATCTCGTCGATGATAGCCATCGCGTCCTCGCCGCGGGGATCCTCGTTGGCGACAACCACGACGCGGCAACGCTCCGCGGCGATCCGGCCCATCATCGGGCGCTTCCGAACATCCCGCTCTCCGGCCGACCCGAAGACGGCTATGAGGCCTCCGCCACCGGCCGCGGCCATCGGAGCAAGGACGTCGAGAACCTTCTCCAGAGACGCCGGTGAGTGGGCGTAGTCGACGATGACGCCGAACGGCTGGCCGCAATCCACTCGCTCCATCCTGCCAGGCACACCCTCAACCGAGGCAAGGGCGGCTCGGACGATGTCCCCGTTCAGGTCCAGAGCCTCGCCGAGGGCGATGGCCGCAAGGGCGTTGTGCACGTTGAAGCGGCCCACGAGCTTCAGGTCCACCCGGCCGCGCCAGCGCGGAGTGGCGACCTCGACGCGCATCGAACGCGCCCCTTCTGCCACGTCGACGGCAAGGACGTCGGCCGGCGCCGTCTCGCCGTACGTCAGGACCCGAGCGCCGGCCGCGCGGGCCGCCTCGACGAAGAGAGGCGCGGCCGGGTCGTCGGCGTTCACGATCGCGACGCTCGGCCAGGGCTGGGCTGTCCGCTTGGCGGGCGCGTCCTGGCCCAGGCGGCGGAAGAGGCTGAGCTTGGCGTCGCGGTAGGCCTCGAACGTGCCGTGCAGCTCCAGGTGCTCGTGGGTCAGATTCGTGAAGATGGCCGCGTCGTAGGCGATCTCCGCCACCCGGTTGAGGGCCAGCCCGTGCGAGGTCGTCTCGACGACAGCGGCTTCGTTGCCGGCCGCGACCATCGCCCGGAGGATCCTCTGGAGCTGCGGCGCCTCGGGCGTGGTGACGTGCTCCGGGTTGGCCGTCCGCAGCGATCCCACCTTCGCGGCCGCGGTGGTGATGAGTCCCGTCGAGATACCCGCGGCCTCGAGCACGGCCGTGGCCAGGAACGACGTCGTGGTCTTGCCATCCGTGCCCGTGATGCCGACGATCCCGAGCTCGCGGCTCGGGTCGCCGTACCACCACGCGGCCGCCGTCGCGAGGGCCCGGCGCGTGTCCTTCACCAGGACCTGTGGAAGCGCCGCCCCGTCCACCGGCCTATCCACGATGGCGACCGCGGCGCCGGAGGAGGCGGCCGAGGCGACGAAATCGTGTCCGTCCGCGTGGACGCCCGGAACGGCCACGAACACGAACCCGGACCGGACCTGGCGTGAATCGGACGTGACGCCGCGGATCTGCAGCTCGGCGCGGCGCTCCGCGGCGCGGCGCCGGCCGACGGCCTCAACCGCCGGCAGCTGGCCCGAAGACTCCAGCCGCTCGATCAGCTCGCCGAGGAGACGGGGTGACACCGGCTCCGCCGCCGCCAGCACGCTCCCGATCGCCTCGGACGCCGACAGCTCGCCCGAGGCGGGACCCGCCTCACCGAGGGAGCCCGTCACTCGGCCTTCTCCTCGACCGGCTCCCGGGCCTTCTCGTCGGGCGAGCCGCCGGGGGCGTGCGGCCGGCCTCGGACCTTGCGGATGCCGTGCCGCCAGGCGCCGATTCGGTCCTGCATGACCTGCGCGCCGTCGAAGGCGAGACGGCCGGCCGGATCCAACACCAGATCCCACGCCCCGACGTACTTGATCTCGCGGCCGCCGAAACCGGCCTTGAAGTGCTCGATGCCCTCGTGCGAGATGCCCCACATGTCGTAGGTCCTGGCGCCGGCCTCGCGCGAAGTCCTGATCGCCTCCCACTTGAGGAGGTAGTTGGCGCGGAGCTCGGCGCCGGCCTCGGTCATTCCGCCGTACGGCTCGATGACGCGGTCCCCTACTCGCAGCAGGAAGAGCGTCGCCAGCCCCGCGCCGTCGGGCCCCTGGGCCATAAGGAGCCGGGCCATGCCCAGCCGCGCGAAGGCCTGCCAGACGCCGAGGTAGGACTCGTAGGTTCGAATTACGAAGCCGGCTCGCTTGGCCGTCTCCTGGTAGATGGAATAGAACTCCGGCAGCCGTTCCTCGGTTGCATCGACCACATGGACATCGCCCTTGCGGGCCTTGTTGACGTACTGGCGCCACTTCTTGCGCAGGTCGCCCCACAGGGCGGCCTCGTCGGCTCGAAGGTCCACCTGGCGGGTCCGGGGCGGCTGGATCGGCGTACCGGTGCGCCAGCCGTTGCGCCGAAGGGCGTGCCTGAACTCGCCGTCCACGTCTACGGGCCCGTTCAACTCGACCTCCGGCTCGATGCGGACGTGGGAGATACGGGTCGGGGCCGAGGCGATCGCCTGACGTAGTGTCGCCGTAAAGGCCTCGAGCGTGGCCTCGTTCCAGGCCCCGAAGACCGGACCGCGCGGCGCATAGGCGAAGCCCCACGGAAAGAGCCGCGGCTTGCGGATGAGGATCTGGACGCCGAATTCGGACTCCCCCTCGACCTCCGAGCCCTCGTCTTCGTCCTCCGGCTCGGGGACATCCTCCTCGCCAGGCACGATGACGGTCTCGCTCGGCCCGATGATCTCGGCCGGCCCGGCAAGCGCGGAGCCGATGAAGCGCAGCGGCGTCCAGCCGTTCGGGGCCTTGACTTCGGCCCAGGCGCTCGTCTGGAGATACGAACCAGGGTTGGAGCGTCTCACGAAGTCGTCCCAGGTCGAGGTCTCGGGAGCCAGGTCTACGACGGACGCCCTGAGCGAGCCGGCAACGCCGGTCCCGGCAGCGTTCCTCACGACCTTGTCCGCCATCTGCGACCTCCTCGCCGCGACGTGTCGTCGACCCGGCGTCCGTCCGATTGTAGGCCCGGGCCCGCCCACCGGCCGGGCGGCATCGCCGGGCTGGGCTGTTCTGGACGGGCGACAGGCGCGGTCTGAGTCTCCGCCGGGGATCGTCCTATGGCTCGCCTTCCGTGCCGGGCGCCTGCCCGGCGGCACCCGGGCGCGGATCCGCGGCCTCGTTCACGCCTGAGGTCGCCTGCCCGGCCGCGGCCGAGATCCTGGCTCGCGGGTGTGAGGCGGTGTACGCCGCGCGAAGGCGGGTCGGCGAAACATGGGTGTAGATCTGGGTCGTGGCCAGGCTCTCGTGGCCGAGCAGCTCCTGGACTACTCGCAGATCGGCGCCGCCGTCGAGCATGTGCGTAGCGAAGCTGTGGCGCAGCGTGTGAGGCGACACGCCGACCGGCAGACCGGCAGACACCCGCAGGCGCTCGAGCCGGTATCGCATCCCCCGCACGCCCAGGGCGCTGCCCGTGTGGTTCAGGAACAGGACGCCGCGCTCAGCGTCGTCCGGGTCTGAGGCGCGACGGGCTGAGGCGAGGTCAGCCAGAACTGGCCGTCCGGACTCGAGGTACTGCGACAGGGCCGCCCGAGCTGGCCGTCCGAGGAGCGACGCCCGCTCCTTACGGCCCTTGCCGGTGACTCTTACTTCGCCCCGTTTGAGGTCCACCGCGCCGATGGTCAGCGACGCCAGCTCGCTGATGCGCAGCCCGGCGGCATAGGCCGTCTCGATGATGGCCACGTCGCGCAGCGCCAGGGCCCCTTCCAGCTCCGCTCGAGATGCGGCCCCGCCCTCACCGCCGCGACCCGCCCGGCCCCTCCGCCCGGCGGGCCTGCCCCCGCGGCCCTGCTCTCCGGCGGCCTCGATCAGCCGCTCAGTCTCTGCGACGGTCAGAACCTCGGGCAGGCGGCGCGGCTGCCGGGGTGTGGCGAGGGCCGTGAGCAGATTGCCTGAGGTCAGGCCCTGGCGCGTCGTGAACCGGTAGAAGGACCGGAGCGCGGCCAGCCGCTGCGCTACGGTCCGCTTGCCGTGGCCCTCGCCGAGGACTCCGAGATAGGCCCTCAGGGCCGCCCGGCTGGGCGCCCGCCAGTCGTGCTCGTTGGCGGCGATCCAGCCGAGGTAGAGGTCCAGGCTCGTCCGATACGAGCGAATGGTGTTGGGCGGCGAGCCGCGAGCTTCCAGGGCCTGAAGGAAACGCCCGGCCGCGGCCTCGGCCGGCGCCGGATCGGACCCGGGGCCGGCTGGCATCTCCTACTTCTCGGCGTCGGCGCGATCGCGCCAGCTATCGTCCGGGTTGATCGGCGACCCTGCAGGTCCGGCGCGGCGCGTGCCGCCGCTGCGGGTGCCCGCCGTCGTGCGCCCGCCGATGCTCCTGGCGCTGCCCCCCGACCCGGTTCGGCCGGTGCGACGCGGGCGACTCGACGACGGCCTCGCCAGGGCAGCCGGGTTGGCTTCGCCGCCCGCCAGCCGCTTGCCGAGAAGATCGTCCAGGCCGGCCAGGTCTATCGCGGCCCCGCAGACGAGGCATAGCCCACCCTGGGCGCTCCGGCCGACCGGCCCGTCATCGACCTCGTGCATCGCCCCGAGCGGTTCATGGGACGTGGTGAAGTCGCATTTCGGATACCGGGAGCAGCCCCAGAAGAGCGAGCCCGTCCGGCGCGCCCGGCGCGTCGTCAGGTGGCCCTGGTGGCACGTCGGGCAGGCGACCTCGAAGGCGAGCGGCGCCGGAGGAGGCGGTCCGTCCTTCTTGATATAGTCGCAGTCCGGATAGCGGGAGCAGCCCATGAACGGGCCGAAGCGGCCCCGTCGCTGGACCAGGGCTCCGCCCTCGGTCGGGCCGCACTTGGGGCACGCCTCGGGCGGCGCAACCTCGACCGACCCGTCCTCGGCACCCCCTCCGGCAGGCTTGGTCCCGTTGCCGCCCTCCCCAGGCAGCTCGCGGGTTTCCTTGTGCTCGGGGTACATGGAGCAGGCCAGGAACTCGCCGTAGCGGCCGAGCCGGATGACCATCGGGTGGCCCTCCGAGCAGACCTCGTCGGAAGGCCGGGTGGTGAAGTCCGCCCGCCGCAGTTCCTTGGTCTTCTCCTCGATGCGGGCGCGGAATGGCGTGTAGAAGTCGCGGACAACGGGCACCCAGTCGCGCTTGCCGTCGGCGACGTCGTCCAGGTCGTCCTCCATCCGGGCCGTGAACTCGAGGTCCACGAACTCGCCGAAATGGCAGACCAGCAGGTCGGTCACGATCTCGCCGACCGGCTCCGGTTGGAGCCGACGCTCCTGGACCTTGACATAGCCCCGGTCCAGGATCGTCGAGATCGTCGCCGCGTACGAGATCGGAAG
>Ga0209777_10002398_pt1 | contig 24719 bp, 21 predicted proteins | sample FrelakmetHBP12HB_FD_187147 | JGI IMG/M metagenome (GOLD analysis project Ga0209777, IMG submission 187147) | Freshwater lake sediment microbial communities from the University of Notre Dame, USA, for methane emissions studies -HBP12 HB (SPAdes)... | ecosystem: Environmental > Aquatic >... | reverse complement strand
GGCTGAGTTCCCGTTGTGGGAGTGGTTGCCGATCAGGATGATGGTTGAGAGTCGTTCGCTTTGGGTGAGGATCTTCAATGTCTGAATCAGCTCTCCAGTCGTGAGGGAATCGTGTTCGTCGTTTTGGCTGTACAGCCTTTCGTAGACCTTGCTATACTTGCTTCGCGACATCTCACTTCTCGGCCGCAACAGGCCCGGTAGACCTCGATCCGGATAAAACTTGCGGAACAGACTGCCGTTGCGCGAATATTCCGTGTAGACTTCGCTGATGACGGCATTGATGATGGCGTCAGCGGCAATGTTCTCTAGCTCGCCATTCTCATAGATGAAGTGGCCGAACATAGGATGCAGCAACTCGTGGAAGATCAGGCTGAACAAGTTTTCCTTGCAAGTGATGTGTTTCTCGACAAACTCCGAATTGTATTTCAGCCTGCCGTCGATGTTGATTGACGCCGTCGGAATAGCGGAATCCTCCACCACTTCAGCGATAAAGCCGGCGACAAAGCTGTCAAAACCGAGAGCATCTTTGAGTACTTCCCTCAAGGTTTCGAGACTGATTTTCATGGTTACCTCCTTTCAAGGCACAACAAATGAAAGAAGCCCGATAGTCTGCTTGAGCAAGCCGTCAGGCTGTTGAATTGTGTTCTTCTCGATGAATTCATCGCGAAGAGCCATTAGTGATATTGTTCAGAAAAGACTAAAGCGCGCTCTGGGAGCACGACGAAACAGGATACATTGGAGCGAGATATCTACTTAGCGCCGCCTTTGCTTTCGCTCGTCGCCCAGCGACGAATACAAGGGCAACACGGTGGAAACTGAAGTTCAATTCACTCTCGCCAAGACAGGCAAAAGCGAAGACGACTAACGGTTCTTAATCAATCCAGATATCAGATCAACTCATAAGAGGATCACAAACCAGATTGTTACTATCACACGGTGGGAATGAGCCAAAGCTTATAAATCTTTCGATCATACAACCTTAGCCCCATTTGAAAAATTAACAAACCCGAACAAACAGAAGCTCCAAGAGCCGACAAGCAAACGATGAGGAAAAAGGGAAAGAAGGAGAAGGAAGAAAAGAGAAAAGAAGAGGGAGAGAAGAAAGAGAAAGGAGAGAAAGAAAGGAGAAAAAAAGGAGAGAAAAAAAAGAGAAAGAGAAAGGGAGAAAAGGAAAAAACGAGAAACGAAGAAAATGAACGAAAAGCAACGAAGCAACGGACCACATCAAGACAATACATCCAGAACTGAATCAACAAAAAGGAATCCAGGTCCTAAATCCAAGGAACGATCCGAACGCTCCACCACTTGATCCCAGTACGATTCTCAACCACCATCACCCTTTCCTCCAACGACTTCACCCTTCGACACCCCGGATCCTTCCAAACCACCGAGTAAACCGCGACAAGAGGACAACGACCAACCCACTTGTGAATCTGCCAGGAAAACACCCTATCAACCTTCCGAGGTGCCTGAGCCTCCAAAATCGCCGCCTTGATCACATGACTGTAATCAATCTCATACATACCAAATCTTACCTTCTGTTTGTATCCTTCCATCTTACTCCTCCAGGAGCTCTCTGTGAACTCCGTTTTTTTTCAATTTTTCAAAAAAAAACGGGGTTCACCAATCACACGGAAACCGGCTTGCTGCCAGGACGGGAGGCGACCCCGAAGGGGGAAAGCTTTACTAAATAGTTCGCGATGAGCGAACTATTAGCTAAAGCTTTAGCCCACGGCCCAGCAGCAAGCAACGCCACCGCTTGAACTTCATTGTCCCACCCTCGTCATACCCTGACATACCTGTATACCTACATATTCGAGTTTCGTTACAAACGCCAAATCATTGGCCGTTAGCAAATTCGGAGTATCGAAATTGTATCATAATTCCCGAAGAGAGAGGCGATTTCGGCACTATTTTCCGCCAATTTCGATACGTCACTATAGCTACTCTGAAGGCGACAAAGAGTAATCAAACGCCATTGAAGGACCAAGGATTGACCGGTGTCCCTGTTCGACGTCGCCCCCTTTCACCCAGATCGTAGCAGACAAGCCTCGTTGGAAGAAGGAATCTGAATCGGTAAGCCAGATGAAACCAGTGTTCGGCATTGCCACCACGAGACGGCAAAGCTGGACGAGTCGCGTCTGTGACGGCACAACGAACAGAACCCTAAATCCCTTGAAAACTCCGCCGAGGGGCGATTCAAGTTCCTTGTAGCGGTTGTCCGTGAATATTTGCTGGTAAGCGAGGGCTTTCTTGCGGATGTCCTTTGTCTGAGGGTTCTTACTCGACAGCGTCTCAGTTCCCATGTCAACTTCCAGGAAGAATAACAGCAACTTCCCCCGGGTTGTCTCGCTGATCGCGAATGCACCGTCCGGGATCACACCGGCCATCGGCTCATAACCGACAAAACCTGTCGCATACCAGTCGTGGTGTCGCACCGGCGATAGAAAGTTGACACTGAGGCTCGGCCGATACCGGCTGAGAAGGCTCAAATGGATTCTGAACCAGTTCGTCAAAAGCTGATGCCCCAGAGTGCGAAAGTCAACTTTGGTGAATAGGTCGGTCGGCATCGAAGGGTCGAGTCCTCCCTGCTCTTTCAGGGTCTGCACGCCATCTACTCGGAGATAGGCGACGTTCTCGGGCCGCCCCGCTGATGCGCTCAGTGGTTGACGCGTGAATTCAATCAGTCCTGCCTTCGACAGTTCACCGGCTTTGCGCCGTGTCATCTGCTGGCTGGCAGAAAGGAGCTGCGACAATTGACTGATGCTTAGAACTCGGTATTCGGCGAGCGTCGATAGAAACGCGGCTTCCCTTGGCGACAGTGTTTTCCTCATCCCAAACTATTGCGGATGAGTCGAGGAAGTAGTTTCAGGCGTTTGCGGATAACAGCGGAAGCAGTCAGGCCGGATCATGAGCCGCGCCGGCGCGAATGGGCGTCACTGACACCGGCAAGATCGTACTGCCGGTATGACCGTCGGGGACAGAACCCAACGAGTCACAAAGATTCACTCCCGAGAAATGCTTCCACCGCTCGAACCGTATATTAACTTTCAATGCCTCGTGCTCAAATCGGCTTGATGACAGATAGCCGCCACAAGAGATAGGACAAATGTTCGGCGTAGGATTGATATGCCAGCTAGTCATGACAGTCTGGTTGGCAATGGGAAGCAGCTCGCATTCACCTGTGGATTCACCTGTTTCCAAAGTGAAAGAGCTATGCTTCGCTGGCAAGTGCGACTCGGCTTCCATTCTAGCGCAAGGATTGGCAGAAGACAAGCGGCTGAGCGCATTGCCCGACATTGTGATTGGTGAGTTGGGTGACAGTGTGGCATTGTGCTGGTACAGATCGAGTCAGTATTACTCGGCCTACGCAGAGAGGACCAGGGAATTCAGACTATGGCACAATCTTTGTGGTGACAGCGATCGTCGTACTATTGGCGCGCTTAACGGACTTGCACTCGCATGCGACGGGCTCGAAAGATATGGAGAAGCTGAGAGTCTATTTGTTCGAGCGATAAGTCTGGCTGAAGGAACTTTGGGGAAAGATGATGCAATTCTGGCGGTGATCCATTCAAACTTGGCGTCTTTGTTCTGGCAAACGAATCGGTATCCTGAGTCGGAATCGCTGTACCAGAGATCGATGGAGATTTACATGAGGATCTTTGGGTCGAATGACGGATTGGTAGCTGAAGATTTGAATGGTATTGCTGATTTATATCGCGACCAGGGCCGGTGTTCTGAGGCAGAGTCACTTTACCAACGTGCAATGGCATGGTGTGGCAGAGATTTTCTGTAGGGTAGAACTTGCAGAATTGCTAACCTTCGCCCCGGTGTGGTCCAGGATAATGCTGAAGCATAGAGAGCCGTTTCGGCTTCAGGCGGCCTGAAGCAGCGCAGCAAGTAAGAAACGAGTCGGAATTGCAGTAAGAGAGGTCAACTCGGAAATTTGGCTTGGATCAACAAGAATCCGTGCTTTGTGAGCGGGCGACCTTTCGAATAGAACAATATCGTGGGTCTTCCCAAGGGAAAGAGCACGAACAGGTGATGTGTCCAATCCGACGCGAACAAATGCCGCCGCCTGCGGCGACGAAAGGGAAAAGACAACTTGACCGCGGCCTTCCCATAGGTGTGTAGATTTAGTTGATGGCAAACATTCAAGTCCTTCCACCGCCCATTTGCCGGTACACTGGGGAACACGAGTTCTTAGAAAATCCTACTTGCTCTTCTTGGGGAGAGCAACCGGAACAGTTGTTGTTTCCAGTGTGACCATTTCATATGGGTAATCTCGATAAAGCTCGGCATCCTTTCCTTTTAAAAAAAAGAAGAGTCGTAAAGGAAAGAAGAGTCCTCCACCTTTTCTAATTAATTTAGCAGAGTCAGCGGGATCTCTAAAGCGCAGTTTCACTGTCCCCTTCAGATCGCATAGGGTCAATGTAAGCGGCAGTGGTTCCAGAACTATCTTTCCGCCGCGACCGAACCAACGTCCTCCATGTGCTTCAATGACCTTAACTTTAATCTTTGTGCCCTTAGGAATTAAGTCGATATTTTCTTTATTGGCAGTGACAGCATCACCCAATTTGCCCTCGAATTCCATACCACCTTTAAGTTTTCCGCCTTTCAAGGGTTCGGAGAAAACGACTTTCAACACCGATCCAGCAGAAAGCCACCGCTTCTCACAATTCGCTTCCTGGGCCAATAGATTCCTCGCGAATAAACAGAACAGGGCGACCAGGAATAGCAAGTAGATTCTCTTGATCATTGACTCTTTTCCAATCTAATTTGAAAGCCTATTTGTGCATTTTGAAATTCATCACTCTTGACAACTACGCCTGTCATCCCTCTACTAAATACAATATTGTCACTTTCATCTATTGTAAATAATCCTATGATGCCTATCCTGGTAGACGAGACGGGAATATCTAATACTCCCGCATCAAGGCAGAATTTGAATTGATGTTCAAGTGGATCCATGGTCCCCAGTTCCACGACAAAGGATTGGTTTTGAAGCGCCTTTGCGTTATCGATTGTGATTGATTTCTGTCTCACATCGTCAACATAGATGTTGAGATACAAGTTGAGTGCAACAAAGGACTCGATCGTTATTCCCGGTGTAGTAAACGAGTCGGACAAGGTCAATTTGATGCCACTACTCATGAGGGAGGTTAGCGCTCCGTTTATCTCGATCGGCTTTCGGATGCACAACTTGAGGAGGTTTACAAAATCAACCCCAAAACCGTATTGCTGCAATATGTTGGTAGAATTCTGGTCCTTGCACATTTTATCTATTACTTTTGGCCAAGTCGGACCAAGAATTGGACCGAGTATTCCAGCCACTCTAGTCTGGCTGGTATCTTGGGCTCTAAGATCAGCGAGCAATGCGTCTTTGATAGAACTTGCTAGCAACCCAATTTCGAAGTCTTTTTTCTGACAAGTTAATTGCGTGTTCTTCTGTCGCCTCCTCTCAAGCAAGCCCATTACATTAGCAGCATTTCGTGACGAAGCAGAAGTTGTGTCCGTGAGGTGATTCGCAACTATCAACAATTGTTCACGTGGCTCTATCGCCGAATTCAGAGTAGAGAGCAGCGCAAGTATCTTAGTGATTGACGTTTTGTCAGGCTGACTAATCACGTGGGAAGAGAAAAGAAAGGCTCTAAGGGTGTCCTCAACAGAGTCAATGTACACGTTTCCATAATGGTCTGTGCCGAAGCTCGATGCTACCGTACCCAGATATCGGTCGAGTTCACACGAATGGTTGCGTAGCAGCGACTCAAGCGAGTCCTTTACTCCAAAGTCCATTCGCGAAACAAAGAAACCATCTTGATAATGATCAAGTTGCTTCATAACGGAATCACTTGATTCGCCGCCTGAGCCTCTTATCGAACCCATAACCACTCTGGAAATATTTCGAGCATCACTGAAATTATTGAAAAGACCAATTGTGAGGACTGTTAACGCAATTAGTGAAACAAGAAAAATAATCTTTGCGGTTAGTGCGAGTCGATTTAACCACAGTCTAAAATAGAATTTATTAAGCAACCATTTAATCGACTGACGATAACTACCGTTGCCGGGGCCAAGATTTTGAAAGAAGACCTGGAAATCAAAAAATTCGCCTTGGAAAGTAACGTTTCTTACATTCTTCAATAGCGGATAGATCTTATGAAAAACTTGCTCAACCAGTTGACGCCAGTCAGGGTCGCGCCGAACATGCTTCTGAAGCATAAGTGCTTCGCGAAGCCATTTATTGCCATCATCCGATAAAGGACGCAGCGCTCGGAGATGGCTCCACGCTTTGCCAAAAAGCAGATTGGACCCTTCAGGATCAAGTCGACGAAGCGTCCCGTCGTCAACTATGATGATTCCTATCGGAACGATTAGGCTTGCAGTGTTCACAATACCATTGATGCGGTCTGCCGTTTTCTTGATAGATTCCTGCCAATGGTCGCCCAGTATATCGCTTGCCGTAAGGAGGATCAATATTGCATCGGCCTCTCTAAACAAATCTCCAAAATATGACTCGATTGTCTGTTCCTGAGGTTCTTCCTGCCCCTTCGTAGCTACTTGTAGGTCAGTTTTCTCAAAGAGACCATCGGGATAGTCGTCAAAAAATAATTCGTAATCTTTCAGAGTTGAGAGCTTTACAGCATATCGAATCTTACGGATTTGTCCATTAAAAAGAGTCTTTTCCTCGGCGAGCTTTTCAAAGAAATTCGAAGTGGGAGATTTATTTTCGGCAACTAATTGATCCAAGAACTGCTTACGGAGGTCACGGTCTTTACCGACCACGAATATAGATCGCTGGTAAGCCTCTGAAACCTGACTGTAAGTCCAGAGTCCTCCCTTTTTCGTCTTTTTCTTACCCTCTTTAAAGACACGTATGATGGCCAGCATGATTTGTCTAAACATCGATTCGATCTGTCCCGGCGCATTGATTGGAGGTAGGAAGTGGCACCGAATTCATATAGAAACTTGAGACCGACTTAAGGCTCAGTAGTCTGGCTCGCTTAACAGCGAAAATACTATGTAGCCATAAGTAGAAAAAAACAGGCAACAAGATTATGACAAGCCAATAGACGATTGCCAGCAACCCTCTCCGTCTGCGATAACCTATGTATGGAAGTGTGGTCTGTGCTCTCATCCATGTACCCAACCATAGAAAGCTGATACGTATCGCCAGAGGCCACGTTCGTGAATAGAGGCCCAAGTACTTATAAATGTCTGTATAAACGGGACGGCCTTGATTGGAAGACTCTTTGAAATGACCACTTTCGCGTAGCCTCGCCACCAGACTGCCCGAATCACTAAAATCTTCGCGATGGAATTCGTACATTCTAATGATATCTGAGAGAATCTCAGAACGAATTCTATTATCGAGCAAGCTGGCAACGGTGTGCTCCTCGAGGATACAATTGGGTAACTGGGATTCTTCAAGCCACCGCGCTATGAGAATCGTCAGTTGTGCGCGAAACGGAATAGGTGAACTACTCCAGTCCGGAGATTCTGTGATGAAAGGTATTAGTTCGCTTCGAACAAAGGAATAGTCGTTGATCGGTCGTTGAGTACGGATAGAGCATACCTTGGCCCAAGCTTGAAATATCATCTCGTGTCCGTGCCGTTGGTTTAGTACCAAAAGTAGGTAGTTGACAACGCTGTAGTAAACGGCTGCATTTCCCCTTTCGTCATAACTTGGCGGTGTCTGGGAGATCTTCTCCAGAAGAGAGTTATCGAGTTCAAGCAATGCCTCATGGTGAAGACCCGCGGTAAACTGGACAAATTCACCCAAACTGCTCAGCAGAAGTTGTGCGGAACTGGTCGATCCCATCTCCACCTCGTCACAGCGGAGAAATATGTCTTTTAGTACTTCGTGAGGACTAGGCATTTGTTGGCAATTCCCCAATTATCCTAGGGGGCATAGAGTCCCAGAAGCTGAGAATCAAATCTGGTCATCTTATATTCCTCCACCGGGACTGCGAGAATGAACCCACCTCTCGGCAGAATCTCAATAGCTACGGCCACATAGTTGAGGGGGAGTGTAATGGACGGATCAAACTGCGCGGGTAAAGCCCACACTGGGTCGAATGCGTTGAGGTTGTCTTGAAGGAGTGCATTTTGAGGGCGTTTTGCCTGACCACCCTCTAGTGGCAGAGCTAGCAGAAGGGGTATCTGCGATTGACCGCGAATAAGCTCAACTCTGAGCGTAAAGTATCTGCCGCTCGACTCCGATCTAGAACTAAAATCTTCGGCACCTAACCTACTGAGGAGTTTTTGCTTGAAAATAATAGTGCTGGGTAAAGTGACTGGAATCACCTTTAACAATTCAGTTATCAAATCGGCGAATTTCGTCGAAATCTCATTGGCCTTCGTGAAAAATACACCCAATTCTGAATGATTGTATATCTGCGTTGCCAAACCGCGCATGTTTGCAAGTATTGTCGCGGCGCTCCCGTGTGAATTGATCTTTGGCGATAAGAGCGCCTCCGCAAGGGACACCCAAACTCCAAAGTGTGCTTGCAGGGATTTGAATATCGTTTTTGGTGAACAATGTTCGTTTGTCTTAGGAAGGATCGTGGCAAAGTATGCAACCGAAGAAAGAAGCTGCGCGAGAAACATCTCCTCAGATGCCGCTAATTTCTCTCCTGAGTTCTGTCCTCGAAGCGCACCGCCGCAATTAGTGAGAAGGCCGCTGAGGCGCTCATTCAAACTCCTTAACGATATCATCCTCCAGAAATCGGGCCAGGCAGCCAGGTCAACTGTGGGTGGTACGAAATCAGAGGGAATCTGCCACCGCAAAGCCTGGGGATCTACTATTTCTATTTCCGCTAGCTTGAAACTTCCTTCGCCGGCGATCCTATTGAAAGACAATTCAATTTTCGGCATCAAAAACGTTGTATGCTCTTCACTGACAACCGGTTCTATTTCGGTGATAGACTCACTGTCCAACGAACCGGTGGCGAACCGAACCAGGATCTGTTCTGTGCTAGCGTTAGAACCTTGAAGCACGATCTCACGATTGCTGATATCACAGTCGACAAAAAGCTCTAGCCGATCCCCTTGTTGATAAGTTTTGCGTGGTATCTGCACTGAAGGCAATTGTTGGTACGAATTACTATCGACCCAAATTAATCCTCCACTTGGAGTTACGGCGTAGCATTTCTGCAGGATCAGTTTCTCACCCGTCCCTGGACCGAGGACCAGCGAAGCAATAGCAGCCATGTCAGGTCGAGAACTGGCGGAAACTGCGATCAGCCCAAAACACCCATCGGCAAGCAAACCATCAAGGGAGTACATAAGGGTTGAGTAAATGGCATCCCGTTCCCATTCGAGGTGCCGCCTCCCTATTAACTGCCCGTCCTGAAAGCTTATGTGCCACAATGGATGCTTCTTATTCATTTGTTCCTCTCCTCCAACAATTTGGCAATCTGGGAAGAAAAAGTCAATGGAATTCTGGGGAATTGTTTGTCAGACCGCAAGTCGGAGATGTTTGAGAAACGACAAATCCGCGCGTCGCAGTGGTAAAGACTGAGTGCTCTACTTTCAGAGCTTGAATTCATGTTTATTAAGTCACCTTCTCTATTCATCGGCAGGTGGACGGAAGATTGGGAGATCTACCACTTGTTTGGCGTGGAACCTTTCAGATGTACAATGTCACTAAGTCCAGATTTCTCTCTCGTGCTTTTTCCAAGGTTTCTTGAAGACTATCAGCCCACACAGCGATATCATACTCTAGGTCGTCCCCGCCTGGACTGAAATCGGAAATAAGCTCCCAAATTTCGTTGCGGCTTAACCAGCCCCAGAATGGTATATCACCTGACCGAATTCCGAACATAGGTCGCCACAAGAGCCTTTCTCCTATCGTCTGATCCTTATAGAAACTCGTAACGCGGTTTTTCATGAACCTTTCTCTAAATAGGTTGCCAGAAGCGCTGGCATGTTCGAGTCTGCCGATTTGATCTTCGCGAAGGCGAATCAATTCAGAAACAAATATTGCTGCGTCGGGGCTAAGGACTGCCACCTGACTCTCAGCAACTACTAGATCTTTCCTAACGAACTGGTTAAACTCATATTCGCAATGTAACCACAGCTTCTGCAGCACTTCATCTACAGGGTGTACTCCGAGCGACTCAAATCCGTCTACACTTAATCTTGTAAATGCATTACCAAGCTCTTCAAGCGAGATACTGTGAAATTCTAGTGAGTAGCCCATAAACTAATTTCCTAGGAGTGGCATAGGCAGGTAAACACTGTCACTTTGGGGGTTAAGGCCCTTCTGTCTTGCCATTTGGAGAACGCCGAGAGCTTCAAGGTCAAGTAGAGATTCAGAGCGATTGCGGCGCTCTGCATGCTTAAACCATTTTGAATTAAATTCATGGCAAAATTTGACTTGCTCTAGTAGATGGTCTCGGTTCCCACTGAATACTGCCTCAAACATTCGAATCAAATTGCCATGTCGATTGCGTACATAAGGTAGAACATTGGGTCGCGACAGGCTGGCTTGAGCCTGAGAAAACATATCATTGATGTTCGCTGATGCAGAGTAAGACAAGCTCTTATAGACATTTGCCACAACATATACTAGTTCATCATACTTGACATCTTTGTTTACAAGCTGAGAAACTTCGACCTTCTTGAGAGTCTCGAGTAGTTCAGCGTGTCTCGATACTAACCCACATGCTAATTTGGACATAAATTCTTCAGCGAGGTACTTGGCCCCGAGAATTAAACTCAAATTCGCATAGTTGGATGCCTTCCAGATAAGCAACTGCACTTCTTCTGTGCTCTTATTCAGGGCGTAGTTCAGACGAGCAATGGCTAGCGCCCTGTTCGACAGGAATTTGAAAAAAGCCTCATCCTTTTCCAGTCGCCGCCTATCAATCTCGCTCTCATCAGAAGAGAGGGCTGCCACGTACCTTGCGTACATCCCTAATAGTAATTCCCTCGTGGGCGCATGCGGGTACGACCTCAATTCACTCTCCATACTTTTTCTCAAATAAAACTTCAGGTTCGTAAATATTGCTAGTCGGATCTTCTGGGTCGTATCGACCTTTGACACCAATGTACTCAACTTGCTTTCGATTCCTCAAGATTTCGTCTGCAGCCATGTTCTTGTCCAAATCAGGCGATTCTGCCATCTGATCTGCTATATGGTCAAGATACTCGTTGCTACCTTGAGTTACTTGTCCCGACTTACCTTGCGCCGATCCTAGGTTTGGAGTACCTCCGCTTGCAGATCCTTTAGCCTCGAGGACATAAATTTTGCCGGTGTCAGGATCCTTATAGAAGATGTTTACAGTGCTTCTGCCTTCAAATGTCTTGAAATCCTTGTCGGGTATGTTTTTTCCAAGTCGCTCTCGAAGATGTTGCTTTGCAGCTTCGTTTCCGAATTTTTCGGATAATTCTCGCTTTTCCTGGGGGGTAGCGGTCTCTCCAAGTGCTTCCATTTCTTTCAGTAGATTTTTGGCATTTTCCGACGGCCATTTCGGTACTGCACCCTTGACCGCCTCCTTTTCAATAACGTCAGTGATTTCTCTCTCTCCTCCTTCCCACAGTCCCTTGAACCAACCCTTCGCACTTCCAAGTGCCTCTCTTGAGCCATTCCAAAGGGCTTTCAAGAATCCCGGCAGACGCATTGCGGCCCTTTTGAGAGCCGTGGCTCCCCAGAAGAGCGCAATAGTGTAGAGTGTCTCAGCGATCAAAGCACCCACAGCCTGGCAACATTTCGGATGACTGACAATCATCGCTATCATGGCGAGTGCGGCAACTACCAGTAGAACATTCCCGAGGAACGCAACTGCGGCAGCACCTATCACCACTTCAGCAGCGGCGAACAACAATGCGAAAATCCCCATTGTGACGACATCTTTGATGAGATTCTTAACTATGTTTCCGAGAGAAAAGTGATCAATGAACCAGTTCAGGAATCCGCGTATGAGACCTTTCGAGCAAGGCTCATCTTCCTCAGCCTCAGGCGCCGGTCTGGCAGCCTCATCTATGTAAACAAACCCAGTTGGAATTACGATCTGACTATTGTAACGAAAACCGACGTCATTACAAGTTGTCACGCGGTCAGTCTGACGCGCGATGGGTGTATCATTACAGAAGACAAACTGGGAGCCTTCTTCCACTTCTCCTTTATTTTCAGGAGGAGTCTCAAAACTCACCGCGGACAGCGGTATATGCTGTGGTGAATTGTTAGCGACACTCCCTTTGAGAGCGAGCGCCTTTCCCCCAATAAATACAAAGGAAGAGAGCTTCTCCTGCAACGGCCCGCTAAATGGGTGGGGAATCAAGAGAGTAGGACCGGTAGGAGGTATGATCTTATGAATATCTTGACCTACAACTCGGTCATCTTCCTTTGCAACCAGAAGAGGAGACATTACCGGAAACCTCTCGCTTGCCCGAAGGATTGGTTGCAATGTGATTGACGACGCCCTACGCCAGCCACGTCAACCCCAGTCGCTGCGGACGCGGCTTTTTCATAATTTCGTAGAATTCCGGTGTTAGCGTTAACGAGACCATGTAGCCAACATTCGAGGGCGTGAGACGACGTATGAATCGTACCAAAAGGTAGCGGAACACTTCCGGATTAATCTTAACAAACGGTGACATCTTGATGTGAAAGCAATTCACTTCTTCCGGAGGCAATGCCTGACCGATGTTCCAATGCCCCAGCTCACACTGAAAGTCAGTCACTCGTCTCTTCGCGTCTTCTTGTCCGGGTAGGGCAATCAAATGAGCCCCCAGGAACCTGCCGCCGTTTGTGGGCAATTTTCTGGTAATGTCCGCCTCTGAAGTGACACTGATATCGTTCTTGCACATGATTCTCAGCACCGCCAGGGTAAGAGCGAGATGGCTACGCAACCCAAGACCGCTGCGCAGAATAAATATCTCGAGTTGGAGCAACCGATTCCTCACATCCCGGTCCAATTTGGAATCTATGTACTCCAAATTCTGATCGTCATATCCAAAAATGTATCGATAAAACTCGATTGCGGCATCTAAGTCGGATTCCAATAACACGGCTACCTGAAATTTGAACCAGCTGACCTTCTGCCACACATAGGCATCCAACGTCTGACCATGCTTGGCTGATTCTGTCTGCAGTTCGTCATACAAACTCGAAGCGACATCAATTATTATTTCAGTCGTCGTCTCCTCAACCTGATGCAAGTTCCCCTCGAGGTCTTCAATACTGCGGCGAAATACAATGACCTCTTTCTTATTCTCGATGTTATCAATCATGCCGAGATAAGTGATCAGAGATACAGAAGTGCTTCGATTTTCATATCGCAGTCGAGGATCCGGAAGGCTCATCTCAAAGTCCTTTAGGAAAGTTCCAACAACACATTTATGCCTGTGCCTAGTCTCTGCGACAACTGATCCTGGAGCTGCTGCATCAGCACCTCTTTACTGAATTGTGACATGGGAAAACCTTCTGGTAAACGCAGTCGCAAGCCTATTGCTCGTTGCAAGCGACCATCCTTGAGCACGAAAACCGATTTGGGCAATCTGTCCAACTCCAAGTCCGGATGAAAATCACGGACAAAATCGTTAATCTCTTCCTGCAACAGCAAAGGACGCTGCTGTCCCAAATATCGCCCCGCCAGCATCAAAAGCTTCTGTCGACTATCCTTCCCGGTGTCAGAGACTCCGAAATCTCTTCCATAAGTGGGAAGTAAGCTTCGCACTTGAATTTCGCCAATATCATCAAAGGGTTTCGGATCAAGAAAACTGGCTGAATTCTGTTGTGCTTCTCGTCCCATGGCAAATCCTTGGATGAGACGGAAGGATGGCATCTTCTTCTCATTTACTTCGGGATAATGGACAATGATAGCAGGTTCCTTGTCGAACACTGAGATGTCGAACCACTTTTCAACCGCAACCGCACTCGGCTCCCGCCGAAATGGTATTGAGGTCGTCTCACCATCTTGGAAGGAAAGTATCACGATCGGAACACCCGACTGCAGCCTGGAAATCGTCTTCTCTTTGTCTGGAAACGGCAGTACGAATTTGGATTCCTTCTTGAAATAGTTGTTTGCCATTGTGGGAAGCTGTCGCGGGTTACTTCTATCAAACGCTACAATCGGAACGGCGTTCACATGAACAGATTTTAGTGTCCCCAGCCAGGGATCAGAGCTCTCGGCAAATTCTACTCTGAATACAATTGTTGCGGGTGTACTTTGCATATCACGGGGAAAGAACACTCGGACAATGTTCTTGCTTGCCACATTGCTTAAGTTGCACCGCGTCAGAAAGGAGTTCCAACTGAAAGGGATGTTCATGTAAAGACGGTCTAAGGAAGCCTTGCGAACGAGCTCCCGATAAGATTGAGTTTTCATTGAAGAGACTGATCCGCTTTCACCGGAACTTCCTTTGCCGATTGATACCGGCATTTCGGTCAGTAGTGAAAAGTCCAATGACCGGTCGTCTCCCTGGATCGTCCAGCGGGACATTTTCAACATCGCTGAGGGTGAAACGGACCTGCCGAGTGTCGCTATTGCCGGAAAATTAAACGAAAAGAAGAAATCAATAAACCCGGAAACCTTCGCGCGTTGTTCATTAATCAGCTCCAACTCTATCAGACAACGTCTCTGGCTTGTCGACTTATCCTTCATCTTGAGCAGTCGCCAGATCTCGTTGCCACCTTCGGGGCTCTCAACAATATCTTCACTGCCACTACCCAGATGCAATAGCGTGCGTTTTAACCTCAACGGCTGTGCAATAGTGTCAACAACGGGGATGAATTGTACTCTTGGCGATTCCTTTGTCGTGAATACCGTCTTGCTTGCATTTATCCAAAGCGAATCTTGAGGGTGCCGACTTGTTTGAGGCATTAACTCAACAACGCTTTGTTCAGGTTCAAAAAAGATGCTGGGATCTACCAGAAGTGGTAATACTGCCTCGCGAAGTTCATTGATGTTTTCGCGGTCAAAGGGTCTCATATTGACTATCTACTTTCGGAAATTGATCTTATCGCCAGTTTTCAGCTCAATCTCTCCACCGGCGTGGACTTTGACAGTTCCCTTCGCCCCCATTTGGATATTCCCCGACTTGGATTCGAGAGTCAAATCCTTCTCAGAACTGATTTTGCAGACATCTCCGGCGTCAATTGATATCGCCCCTTTGCCATCGATTACAATTGTGGCAACGTTCTTTTCCGGGTCACCCTTCTTCTTAACACATAAGACAATAGACTCACCATCGCCAATTTTCAAATAGGCTCCCTGATTTCCAAGCCATATTTCACTGCTCGCCTCATCGTCCGAGAGAGCAAAGACGTTTCCAGCCTTGGTGCGTAAGTACCCTATGTTTCCACCCTCTAAACGCTCCTGCTCCATCTTCATGTATTTGGGGAAATCACTCTTCAGAGCCCTATTCGAACTGTTTGTCAGACTCCCCAGAATAATGGGTAGCGTCAATGGGTTATCGGAGATGGCGAGGAGAATTTCTTCGTCCTTTTGCGGCCTCCAGGTAGAAGAATGATTCACTCCGGCAATTACCTGCAATTGTCTTACTTCGGGAGAGACTGACGCATCAGGTTCATTATTGGGTAATAATCGCACGCGTGCTCTGTTCATGTAGCCTTTGTCGGAATTGCTCTCGACGATAGCGTTTGTAAAACTCCATTTTGGTCTTTGCTCTCGTGAATCGTGGGAAAGCAGTGGTGGGTAATCTGACAAGGCGAAGGAAAAACTATTCGTATATTTCTTCATCGAAAAGCTGTGGTTGATGCTAGTGATCATGTAGGCACTCCTAGAGTCAACCCCGATAAAGCGCTGATCATCTCCAAATTGTAAACTGAAAAAGGAAGCAATGTCAGCGTCGAGAATTTCTGATTGCGCGTGGCCGGCAAACAAATTAGACATTCGCGAACGACGATGTCGCAAGGCGGCAGATTGGAAACTTGAGAGGCTGTTTGAATAAAGAGAGTCTTCGATTTCAGATTCAATAGGAAGGGCGGTTTCGCTGTGGTTATTCATGGATGAAATGGCATCGTCGGTCGGAGCCGCGTTTTTATCCTCATACACCCAATGCATGGGGTCCACCCGGGAATCAGCTTTCGAAGAGAGTTTTTCATCCGGCGTGTACTGATAAGCGCGTACATTTACCTTCGTCCCAGTCAGGCTGTAATTCATATCCAAGAGGGTAATCTGATTGTCCTGACTCCAGGAAAGGACTCCTTGGTCTGGTTTGATACCGTTAAATTCCTTGCCGGCCGCGACGACCACAGTGTCTCCTCGAGCGATGACCAGCAATCCCAACTTGTCAGCGAGCTTAAGTAGAAACCGCCAGTCACTTTCCTGGTATTGAAGACAGCTGGCAACCTGAAACTTCGCGAGTTCCTTTAATAAAGAGGTACACTTTATATAGAGAGAATAATCCGAGAATATTTGATTGATCAGTTCTTCCAAGCTGCAGTCGTTGAAAAAACGAGTCCTGATTGTCTCTCCCATCAAATACGAAGTTGAATGCCCTTCCAATTCGAAGCTTCTTTCATCCACTAACTTGGTGGAACGAACCCCTGTGACAATTCCCTCGTGCTCGCTCGCTCCCGGTGACATCCCGGAACCACCGCGGAAATCTGATATCGTCAACTTGAATCTCTTCCCGACATAGTCCTCGAGTGTAATGTAGGGATTGAGAAGCTGTGTTTTGTTAAGAGAGAATACAAATCGAGTGTGCGTATAGAAGTTATAAGAGCACTCGACTTGAGTAGGAATCAGCGGAGTAGCTATTCCCTCAAAAAGAAGATTACAAACTGCTGGACGCAAGTATCATCACCTCAGGTATCATCACCTTAACCTAAAGTCAGGTTACTACAAAGATACGGAACGGAATTGGGTCAAGCCCAGTCATTGTGAGCCAATTCTACATCATTGAGCACTATTCTCTCGGCAGAAACTTTAATTTCCTCGTAAATGCCTCTGGCGGTACGAGATTGATCGCTCACATCGAGAGTAGAGGCCACTTCGATATAACTTGTCACATAGCTGTTTTCGAATTTGAGTTCCGTCATCTTCTGGTCGTTGTCATCGAAGAATCTGATTACTCCTGATTTTCGTGATTCCTTGTCAGCAACCGCCGCCCATTGCAAAAAGGAAAGATCGTGATCCGATCGACGCCGAATTCTAAGAAAGCCGGGGCGCGTCGGTTGCGCCGCCATCTTTGTGAATTTGTCTGCATATCCTGCAACATCAAAATCAACCGTCTCCACTTTCGGTACAGGATTTCCCTCCAGAAGAAATTCAATTCTGTGTGCCATAAATTTCGCCTTTTCCCGTTAATTTGAACTCGTTACTTACTTTGCAAAATGATTGTCATATTCGACTGTGCCATTCTTGTTCGAAACACTCATGGAGCCGCAAGATATCTTGACCAGTGCAAAAGTCTGTCCGCGCGGATCCTCATCCATACTTTCCCGTACGATCTGAAGAGAATCAACGAACCCATCGCTCCATTTGAGCTCCTTGATCGGCGAGCCTGCTTCCTGACCCCAGAGCTTTACACTACCGTTTCTTCTGTTGGAAACGCGATTGTCAAGGCTCCACTTGTAAATTGGATCCATCGCTCCGGTGACAAGTTGTTTCTTGAAGGCGATATAGTCTATCTTCGGCACTCCTATAGGTTCGCCATTCGCCTCATTTCGAGTAAAGATGCGGTATTCGAACTCGACAACGTCCTTTACCTCATTTCCTTCGATTAGCAATGTTACATGGTTTTGTGGCATGGTCTTCCTCCTGCAAACATGATTACGGTTTATATTTTAATTGGCTGTAATTGATTCCAGACAATTTCTCAAAAATACGTTTTCCCACTTGCAACGCCGATACCAACCAATTCGAGATTCAAGTCTTGGCATCTTGAAGGGTTGTCGCCGGCAGATAGTACTCGAATTTCTCTACGGCCTGCATGTACTCGATATCAGCCGATATCTTTGCTATCGTCTTGTCACTACTATCCCATTCAACCTTGATATTCTGCACTTTGTTGATCATGTAACCGGGCAAGCCTCTGAGAAATTTCTCGATCTTTGCTCGAAGCATCTCCAGAGTCCTGTCGTTGTTCGGCTGAAATTTGACTTTTTCTGCGATATTGTGCAGCATCTTCGAAATGTAGTTTGATACCTTTATTACCGCGATCTGCCGATAAGGAATTTGTGAGCTTAAGTTACGTACTCCGTATATCTGCAGGACTCCGCCCCTGCCGTACGGTGCCACAATTGGTACTAACTGATATTTGAGATTGCAGAGGTCAGCCTCTGTCAAATTGACGTCCATTTTAGTCGAATACCCCCCGACAATATTTCCAAGCTTGTCTCCGGCAGGCGAGGCCTGAAGACCTTCAGTCAAATCGGTCTTATACATCGCACCGGTGACAAAAACAGAGGCCGGCACAAAGATTCCTTTCTTCTCAAATTCGTCCCATGGGGCGCGAACGAGTACTTCATTAAAGCAGGAAACGACATGCGCACGATCTTTCGTTTCTTTGATAAGACCCTGATATTTAGCATCTGTCAATTGGGCTTCGGCATCAGGAAAGCTACGAATCTGGCCGTCAGCGTAAAAAATATCCGTAACCAACAACATGCGATTCTCCTTCAACTTCGCGTCCAGAGAATTTAGAATGCGTGGATCTGTGTAATTGCCAGGAACGAGTACGTATGAATAACTCATCCCCTTATAGAAGGCATTCTTGTTCATGTCCTCGATTCTTTTCCAAAACTCTTTGTGGATTGGCTTCGAAGGATCAAATACATCCTCGGGCTTTGCATTGAATATCCAAATCTTGCACCGATCATTGGGACTCGTAGAAGCGTTTTGAAACAAAATGTCAAGTTGGCGAATCTTTTGTTCGATCGGTCTTAACTTTTGGTAGATCATCCCAAGGTTTTTAACCCTCAGTTCTGATAGTTCCTCAAATTTTTCTCGAGACAATTGAAGTGCAGCCGAGTGGTTGTCCGTTTTTTCAAGAAGAGCAATTCCTTCCTTCAGTCGCAGCTTCATTCGGCCAATTATCCTGGCATTGCTCTGGTCGCCGAAGAATGACGCCATCGCTTCTGGATCGTCGCCGCCCAAGAGTCTCGCCGGGTTCGCTAACATACTCTTATCGAATGCGAGTCCTTGCGGCATGAAAGCTTCACGATCTCGTTGCGGAATTTGAGCAACTTTTCGCGCCGTCTCAACGACAGGAACTCCTCGCTCCTCTTTCTTTTCCATTCTTGGTTCATCATCTCTCATTTTCGTATCTTACTCCGTTATTGGGATCGACTTTACTTAGGTTGGTTCTCATCGATGTATTTAAGCCAGGACTTCCACAACTCCAAAACACCTTGTTTATAGGCAGGGTCTTCAAAAAGTTTCTTCCAGATGTCATTCTCGCTGAGCTGTCTCGTAAAATCGTCATATATATCACGCTTTACTATAAGTTCAGCTAAACCAGGACACTTGTTTATCAGTTTCTCGGGCTCGACATCTGACACCTCCCCGACTTCAAACGAATCACCTGTAATCTTTCTGCCCTCATCGTCCTCGTAGTCAACTGGAACTTTGATTGCGAGACTATTTAGTGCATCTTCTCGCGTGGGGGCTTCGATCATCTCACCTACTTTTGAATCCGGATTGAAATTGTCAACAACTATGGTTCTGTTGACGTCAACCTCCTGTATCGCTCCATCAATAATCTCATCATTGAAGACGTGCGAACGATCTTTGTCTCCTGGCTTCACCTTGACTCCTCCTAAATTGTAGCAGCTGCTGTGTTAAGACCTTTATCCAGATCAGGATTGCTATCGCCTGTTTCGTGGACGGTTATCATGCCATTCTGCGAATCGACGACAAGACACTGTCCATCTTTGATTTCATGTTTGATAATTCCATCTATTATCGAATCGAGTACGTTCCGTCTTAGTATTTCTGCCAAAGGACGAGCGCCAGTGTTCGGATCGAAACCATGTTCGCTGAAGAACTCAATTGCTCCAGTAGTGATCGTTGCTGTAATCCCTCTAGTAGAAAATTTTGCCATGATTTCATTTAGTCGTAAACGGATTATTTGATTTATCGATTCGCTGGAAAAGGGGTAGTAGGCTACACTTTCCTGTAACCTACCAATGAGTTCCGGGATTCGTGTCGCTCGTATGGCAAGCGTTCTAACTTCCTCTTCGGATAGTTTCCGATTGTAATGATAAGCATTCGTTATGTCTGCTGCCCCGAAGTTCGAGGTTAAAATGATGACGCAATGGCGAAAATCAGTTCGGATCATTCGTCCGTCAACGATGTTACCTTCATCGAGAATCTGAAGTAGCACTTTCAACACGCGGTCATGCGCTTTATCGGCTTCGTCAAATAGAACCACCGAATATGGCCGCTTGCGGATGGCCTCCGTCAAGTATCCACCTGAATCGAAGCCAACGTATCCGGGTGGCGCCCCGATCAATTTGTTAATAGTCTCCTCGCTTTGATATTCAGAAAGATTGACATTTATTAGCGACTTATCGTCAAGAAACAGGTGGCGTGCGACCAACTGTGCAAGGTAAGTTTTTCCGGTTCCCGAAGGACCCAAAAAGAGGAATCGCCCGAAGGGCATGTTTTCTTCTTCCATTCCCTGTAGGCGTCTTTGAAAAGAGCGACAGACTGCCCTGATCGCATCTGGTTGACCCACCAGTTTCTCAGCAAGCTCCCTTTCCAGATTTTCCAGTCTTTCAGAGGATTTGAACTGCAATCGTCTCACAGGTATACCGGTTTTCCTTGAAGCTACGACTGCAATAAAATCCGCGTCGATTCTAGCACTAACCTGCTTTGAACGAATTTCGGAGACGAGCGTCTCCTGGAGATTGGCTCGTTCAGACTCATCAGATGGATTTGAGTCTTTTTGGAATAGTTCAAGCCATGAATTTAGGAGAGATTGATCAGCTGCCGATTGGCTTGACAGATAATCCGAAAACTTGCCGTCCTCGGTGCTCTGCAAGACCCTGTGTGTCAAAACATTCGCCATCGCTGCAGCATGGTCAATCAACTCGATCGCCTTGTCGGGAAGATGCCGATCGCGCATTAACCTCTCGCTGAGTTCGCAGGCACGCTCTAGCCCCTCATCCGAGTACGAAACATCATGGGTCTTTTCCAACTCGTGACCTATGCCCTGCAGTATTCGTAATGCCACCGGACGCGAAGGTTCCTCAACTCTGAGAACAGTAAAGTGGCGCGTCAAAGATGCGTCACTCCTTAGACTCTTGGCAAAACCCTCATCTGTCGTAGTTCCCAGAATTCGTAATTTCTGGCGACCCAAATAGGGCTTAAGAATCGAAAGCCCACTCCAGGTACCATGCGCACCTATATCCGCAAGAGTATGAAAATCGTCGAAGAATAGAACAATAGAGTCAGATTGTCTTTCAGCTGAGTTTAATAGCTTCGTAAACCGTTGCTCCAATTCGCCCTGGTAACTTGTCCCAGCAACAACCGAGGGGATGTCGATACTCAATATACGACACTTATTAAGTCTCATTGCCCCAAGACCCCTCGCCAGCCGACGCGCCAATCCCCGTATGATGCTCTTTTTCCCCACTCCAGGCCCACCAACCAGTAATGCTGATATTCTAAACGAACTGCATAATGCTATTTCTAATGACTCGATCTCTTCGTCCCGGCCTACAATTTCAGCCTGGGCTTTTCCATCACCCAGTTCACTCATGTCGACCGAATGTTCCAATAACTCTTTGCCAACTTTTGGACTGCTAACACTCCCCGCATTAGTTAATTTACCTTCGATGGAGCCCAATCTGCTTACGGCACTAAGCAGCAGACTCGAATTAATACTAAGGCCTGACGCGATGTTCTTTCCAAGTGCACTGTCGTGATTTAGCAAGGCCAAAATGATGTGGTAATCTTCAACAACTAAGGACTCTGCTTTCACCGCCTCCTTTGTAGCCTGGAAGAGAAGTTCTCGAGTTTTTTCTGACAAGCCTAAATCAACATCAACCTGAGTTTGCGGAACAATGAACTTCAACTGTTGGCGGGCAATTTCTTGAAGAACCTTCGGCTCCCTATCTAGGAGCAAAAGTGACCGGACGGTAATCACATTTTCGTTGTTGGCTATTGCTAAGACAACATGTGCCGGCGCAATCGATGAGGCGCGATCTTCGATAGCGAGCCTTTCAGATAGCTCCAGGCAGCCCTCCAACTTAGGAGATAGCGGCAAAATGAGGTCTTTGCCAACGGCTCTACCCAAGGCCATTAATTCCCTCAGATCTTTAAAATTACTTTTCCAAATCGACTCGCTTTATGATAATATAAACACGTACTCTAGCTCTTGTCAAGAACAATTGCGTCGACACTTTGAGCGAATTGGTAATAGACAGGCCCCTCTATGCCATATTCTGAAGATCTGGCAACGTGAGGTACCTCAAAGGACACCAGGGATAAGGCTATCTCCAATCTTAGTTCTCTGAAGAAATGCAGCGGCCGAATTTGATCCAACGAGAAATCGCAATCAATCCTGGTTGGACTCGCGCTAACAAGCACCCTGTTTTCCGGAGTGTTAAATCTGAGGTCTGTAGATCAGACAAATGATCCCAGTGTTGAATCTTCTACCATAAGAATACCACCTTTGTCATTTGCCAAATCTTCCATCAATTTCTTGAAACTGTAAGAGTCAAGCAGAGGAACGATGCAACCATCGCTTCCAAGTCTTCCCCTTCCATGTATTAAGAAGCCCGATCTCTCTCCCAAACTACTTGGATGATAAGGCCTTAGGCGCGCAGCAAGGCCATTTCCCCAGCGTTCCGGCGGTTGTATATAATATGGTCCTACTGGCAGAGGGCCACCTCTTCGATTTCCGTGAGTGGCCTTTCTACTAGTCTGGTAGGGATTATTCACATTTTCAGGTTCATCTGGTCCCCTTTTACTTATTGTTCCTCCTCCGCCGCCTGAAAGACAATTGATCACAACTTTTCTCCCCGCAACTCTCCCAACGAGCAGTCCCTCAAATATATAAAAAGTCAACGATGCTTTCCCGACCTGAGGTGCCATAATTCGTATATATATCAATTGGGAGGAACTGTCAAGTATGTGAGGAGACAGGGCCACCCAAAAGTATTAGGGTTAGAAGAAAGCGAAATGGATTTGAGCTGTTGGGCTAGGATAGGATCGTAACAGGACTTTAGCTGTATAATCGCCTTAGATCATTGATGCCATAGGCAAGCGCGTAGAAGCGGAAAAGGGGAGATGCAGAAGATGCTACGCGATGATTCCAACAGCGGTCGAGACCTGCTCCAGGTGCCGCATCACTCGCGCCTAGCGCTTGTTCATATTACTCGCCTTGGCAAGAGGGTACCCGTTTGTTCATTAATTTAAATAGTATATTGGCTGGCTACGCCACCAACCGCAACGGTGAATAAATTAACCACTGAAAAGTAAACAGAATCGGGGAAGCCTAAGCCAGCAGTCAGTGTATTTGCAACAAGAGAATCCGGACAGGAAATACTCAGCAGGTAAGTAAATCCTTTGATATGAGATAGCGTTTGTTGAATTAGCGGATTCATCACTTCCAAATGAGTGTGATGTAATCTGGGCTGCCTTTCTACAACTGAATTACTCAGCTCTTACGCCGTACCTTTGATCCCGTGGACCATGGCTTTCCATTAAAGCACTCAAAATCGCTTTGGCGCCCAATTGCCGTGCCGAATCGGTAGTTCCCTCCCTCATGGACTGAATAATGGCAAGATTGACAAAGAATTACACAGTTATTCACGTTAGAAGATCCTTGAAGCTTGACGTGATTTATGTGGTGAGCTCTGGCACCCTCCCCAAATCTGTGTGTTGATCTCCCCGAATCGCCGAGATGAGAAATGCGATCGCCGCAACAGGCGCAGACGTTCTTCTGACGAATCAATGCTGCCAATTTCGTACTACTAGAGAATTCGTTGGGTCTTGTCATTTTTGATCCTTCTGTCCTTGTAATTAATAGTGAGTTGGCTACTCTCTTTGCTAACAAGCTGTGAACTGAACTATTTTGAAACCCTCAACCGTCGCTCTACGGTTGAATCTACCTAAATCCGTTACATCTTCTATCTTTCAAATTCCATTCGTATTAGGCTAGCGCATGTGTCAGCGATGTCAAATTCGTGATCTATTATTGTTCCAAAGGCACAGCTTGTAAATCGATTAAATTATCTTTTCATACTTCAAAAGAGTGTACGTCGTCAAACCATCTTACTTGTCCTTCAGATTGTAGCCGACTGCTGCCAGCAATTCTCTCTCGGAGTCGGTCGCTTCTAATATCCTGTTCGGTTGTGATCTCGGCGTCGTAAGTTGCGCCCTTCAGGATCGCCCAGGTCGGTTACGGGAATAGGTAGAGAGCCAGTTTCATATCAGTCATTTCTCTTGATGAGTCTTGGACTTGACAGGCTTCCACTTCGATGCCAACGCCTGAGCTTGAGCAATCTGTTCTGCAGTCATCCTGCCTGCAAGTGCGCCGCGTCCTTTTACAGCGTCTTCATCGCCCTGTGCGGACGCAAGGCTATACCACATGTGGGCTATAACGTGGTCCTGAGGGACGCCATGTCCGTTATCGTACAATACTCCCAGGTTATACTGTGCATTAGCATAACCTTGATCAGCAGCCTTCCGATACCATTTTGCAGCCTCTACGTAGTCTTGAGGGACACCTTGTCCCATCGCGTACGACACTCCCAGGTTGGACTGTGCACTGGCATAACCTTGATCAGCGGA
>Ga0209777_10002397_pt1 | contig 24724 bp, 23 predicted proteins | sample FrelakmetHBP12HB_FD_187147 | JGI IMG/M metagenome (GOLD analysis project Ga0209777, IMG submission 187147) | Freshwater lake sediment microbial communities from the University of Notre Dame, USA, for methane emissions studies -HBP12 HB (SPAdes)... | ecosystem: Environmental > Aquatic >... | reverse complement strand
CACGGGAAAGAGTGCTGTGGTTGACGCTCTGGAGTTTGTCCTCACCGGAAACGTATCCCGTCTCTCGGGAGAGGGAAGAGGCGACATCTCCTTGAAACAACACGGCCCCCACGTGGACAGGCGGAGCAACCCTGGCTTTTGGCGGCAATTTCAGAATGTTGGAGGGATTATGATACGGAAGTTTGAGCTTTATGATAGCAATAATGATTATTACTATGGAAAGATCAAAGAGGACGGAAAAATCGAATTATATGATAAAAACAATAATTACTACTATGGCAAGATTAACCCAGATGGCAAAATTGAATTCTCTGATAAGGCCAATAAGTATTATTACGGAAAAGTAAAGGCAGACGACAAATTGGAGGTGTATACTCCCAATGGTGAATATTGGTACGGCAAAATCAAATCATAAATATAAATAAGTCAAATGTGAGCTGTAATACATAGCCGAACAATTGGCTGGAGGCGACCGCTGCTGAAAGCCGCGGCGGCGCCTCAGCCGGTGCGTTCGCCCCGAAAACTACTACCAACGACCTTGGAAGGCGTAGCAGCTTGGGAGGCCCTCGATGGCTAAGCTTCTCGATCAACCCATAGAAGAAAAGGACATTATAGAATACCTGACTGCACGGTCAGATTTCGCCTTTGAGGTCAAGACGCTATCTGTGTTGTGTAAATTGGGCTTTACCTGCGACCATGCCGGAACCTATGAAGACCCTTCGACAGGAAAAGCGAGACAGTTTGATATCAGGGCCACTAGGGACAAGCAGCTGTCTGACAAGTTATTTTTCCGATTGCTGCTCAGTGTTGAATGTAAGAATCTGCGCCCCAATTTCCCTCTGCTCATTCATTGCATGTCTCGGCAGAAAGTGGAATGCACACAATCGTGGATTTGGAGTTTCCCACCGGTAGCTTACGGCTTTTACTGTCTCTTCCCAATCGTAAATTTTGACAAATTCGATATTGTCTATCAGGATAAATCCCAGTTTCATACGCCATTTGTTGAGTTTCGGTCACCCAATTTACTGCAGGGTTTCGGGCTCCCCTTGAAAGTCCGAGTAGAAGATATCAGAATTTGCAAAAAGGGGAAAACAAAAGAAATTTTTTATTTGAGAAGTGCTGTTGACAATAGGTCATATGTATTATATATGATTTTTACAATGACCCAGGAAGAGGCAGCGGCCTTTCGATATTTAATGAATCGAGGATCTAATTTAGCGGGGAGGAAATAGAGATGGGCTGGATTGTTGAACCGGAGAAGAAGATTCCAGTCGTAGAAGAAGCAGACCTGCTGGTTTGTGGAGGAGGAGTCGCAGGATTTGCCGCTGCGGTTTGCAGCGCAAGGAACGGAGCGAAAGTTCTCCTGCTTGAAAAATATGGGTTTTTGGGAGGCCTTGTTACGGGGGCACTCGTTCTGACCATTCCACCGCTCAACAACGGTTTTAACCTAGAATTAGGTGAACGATTGAAGAAGGTGAATTCCTATGCTCCATTAAGAGATGCGGGAGAAGATATTCGGCATCACCAGTTACATGCCATCGATCCGGAGATCCTAAAGTATGAAATGGTTCAAATATTAAAGGAGGAGAAGGTCAGGCTTCTTCTGCATACCTATGTCACAAATAGCATCGTTGAAGACCAGCAAATCAAAGGGGTCATTATAGAAAGTAAGGCAGGTAGACAAGCGGTTCTTGCGAAACTTGTCGTGGATGCCACGGGTGATGGAGATGTTTCGGCACTTGCAGGGGCCCAATACGAAATGTCGGACCCTCCACTCCCGGTGACCATGATGTTTACAATGGTTGGCGTCAATACTCAGAGGGTACTGTCTAAGATTGGCAATTGGAGCAACTTGAGGAAGTTCGTTGAGGAAGGGATAAGAAATGGTAAATTGAATTTCGACCTGGAGCTTTATAGTAAAAACAAGGCCCCGGGGGTCCACGCCGAGACACTTCTCTATCCAGATCAGTTAAATGTTTGGGCGGGTAGTTTGGGAGGTATCAATGCATTAAATCCCAAAGAATTAACTCAAGCAGAAATCATTACGAGAGAACATTCGATGAGGCTTGCCAGTTTTTTGAAGAAGAATCTCGAAGGATTTGAGAATTCACGCATTGAATGTACATCGGCCCAGGTGGGCGTGAGAGAGACCAGGCGAATCGTTGGGGGAATGTCACCGTCATTGGAGGAAGTCAACGCCGGCAAATTTGAGAACACGGTTGCCAAACCCTATGCTCATGACGAGATGCGAGTTCCCTACAGCTCCTTGCTGCCTCGGGGCGTGGAAAACCTCCTCATAGCTGGGAGATGTATTTCTGTAAAACAGGACGCTCTGGTCAAACTTCGGCTCGTTCCGGCGTGTCTGGCAACGGGACAAGCGGCTGGCACGGCCGCAGCTCTTGCATTGAGAGAGGGTATCGCTCCCAGAGAACTCAATGTAACGAGCCTGCAGAAAACCCTGATCGGTCAAGGAGTTGACTTCAAACAAGAGGTCCGTTGAGAGACCGAGATGGGGTGAGACGTTTTCAAGCCAAATGAGGTCAAAAGAATCCAAAGCAATCCGACAGAAGGAATTTCCCTTTCCGGTAGTGCCTCCTCGATTTAAGCATTATCATAAACATCATTGGAAGAAACAAGGGGTCTCTGCCTGTGTCTTTTTCTAAATCAGGATTTGGGCAGAAGAAATCTCTTGACAAAAAAACTCCGCTGTGCTAAGGGTGGTACGATAGTTTCAAATATGGAACGCCAACCATCTAACCCACCCCAATTAGAACTTTCAAATTCGCTCAGCAAAGGCTTGCAAATTCTGGAATCCTTTACCCAAAATAGATACCACCTTTCCTTATCTGAGATACAAAAAGCAACCAATATCCCAAAATCCTCTGTTTTCCGGCTGTTGAAAATTCTTACCGGACTAAATTATTTGGAATACGATTTTGAAAATAAAAAATATTACCTCGGGCCAAGAGTTCTATCTTTGGGTTTTTCAGTATTGCAAAGCATGGAGGTTCGCGAGATCGCAAGGCCTTATATGGAAAGGTTATCACGAGAATGCAATAAGAGTATCAATCTATTGATGTTAGACAGGCAGCACATGGTCTTCATAGAGAGAATCAGGGTGCCCGGTCTCCGGGATTTCAACATAAGCATCGGCAGTAGAATACCCGTATATAACACGGCCGCAGGAAGAGCGGTGTTGGCCTATCTTGAAAAGGAGAAATTTAGTGAAGCAATTCGCAAAATTGAAAGAGATCCCTCAGCCGCTCGATGCATCGGGCGAAATGGGCAAAGATTGGTTCAATTTTTAAATAAGGTGAAAAGGGAAGGATTTGCAATCAATGATGAAGAATCTACTGAAGGGTTACGCGCGATAGCCGTTCCAATTTTCTCATCTGAAGGCGTCGCATGTGCCATCAATCTAATTGTAGCCCCCGAAGAAGTTTCAATAAAGCAGTTAAAAGTGGATTACGCACCAAAAGTGATAAGGGCGGGAAAGGAAATATCCGGAGCTTTGGGATATCCACAGGCCGAATAGATCGCACTTTGAATGTAGCATTGCCAGGAATTCCATGAAGCCACGAATTAACATTCTTGGAGCAGCACTAGGCGCTTTACAGCTACTCGGGAGGATAAATTTAAAAATTGCTTAATAGAGACATTTACCCATCTGAGCTGATCGGGAAGCGGATTTTTAAGGACGGGTTTGTCCGCAGGAGGGGCTGATTGCTCGCTTCCGAAGATAAAAGTCTTCCTGCAATCGGATGGATAAGCAATAACTCCGATATTTTGTGGTGTTTTTTTATTGACAGACTATTCCCTTTTTTGTTTATTTGCCCATCCCAAAGTGCTTAGTCCCGTAAAATCGCTTGTCCTTCCCAAGAAGAACTTCTTCATGGTGGGAGCAAGTTACAACTTGAGTTCACTAAAGTAAATATTTTTGTGTTTTTGTTCTTGTGGAATTACTTCGAAACAAGGAGGTATAAATGGCTGGCAAAAAAGAGGAACTGATGGAGATAGTCGGCGTAGAGAATGTTCTTGATGACTCGGCAACTTTAAACGCTTATTCCAAAGATAACAGCTTTGTGCCGGGGAGAAATCCTCGGTTGGTAGTAAAGCCTTTAAATGTGGCGCAGGTCCAGCAGATAGTGAAGTGGGCTAACCAGACGGGCGCCACCCTAGTTCCGGTAAGCTCCGGACCGCCGCATTTCCGCGGTGACACCGTTCCGGGCGCTGGTGGGGCTGTTATCGTTGACCTCAGCCGGATGAAGCGTATTTTGAGTATTGACCGCAGAAACAGGATAGCATTAATCGAGCCCGGGGTAACCTATGGGGAACTGCAACCTGAGTTGGCTAAAGAAGGAATGAGGCTTTCGACGCCGCTATTACCCCGCCGCTCCAAGTCAGTGGTCACCAGTCTCCTGGAAAGGGAGCCAATAACAGTCCCCAAATATCAATGGACTCTCATCGAGCCACTACGCTGCCTTGAGTTGGTATGGGGAGACGGCAGCAAGATGTGGACCGGTGAAGCCGGCGAATATTCCTCCCAAGACATCGCAGAGCAGCGGGCAAAGCACAGGTCGTTGGTGATCGGGATGGGCCCAAATAATGTGGACTATTACAGGCTCGTTTCAGCCGCGCAGGGCACGATGGGGATTGTTACCTGGGCATCAGTAAAATGTGAACTCCTGCCCAGGATCCACAAGCTTTTCTTCGTGCCCGCCCAAAAGCTGGAGGAGCTGATTGACTGCGTCTACAAAATCCTGAGGTTTAGATTTGGCGACGAGTTGCTCATATTGAACAGTGCTAATTTAGCCTCAATGCTCTTTGCAAAACCTTACGAAATCAAAGCGCTGCACAAGCAGCTCCCACCGTGGGTGCTACTGGTAGGTATCGCAGGACGCGACTATCTCCCGCTGGAAAGAGTCGCCTTCCAAGAAAAGGACATTTCGGACATCGTTCATCAATCAGGCTTGGAGATGGTATCAACCGTCCCCGGAGCAAAGAACAATGAGGTGTTGGCAACACTTCTCAACCCATCCAGGGAGCCTTACTGGAAACTGAGCTATAAGGGAGGCTGCCAGGATATCTTTTTTATCTCCAACCTTCACAAGATGCCTGAATTTGTGATGACTATGTATTCAGCTGCCAGGGCACTGAAATATCCGATTTCAGATATAGGAGTTTACATTCAGCCCCAGCACCAGGGCGTATCCTGTCACTGTGAGTTCAATCTGCCCTATGACCCCGCTAACCGGAAAGGGTTAACCGGAGTACAGACGCTCTTCACTAATGCCAGCGATCAGCTGCTAAAGCAGGGTGGCTTCTTTTCCCGGCCCTATGGTATCTGGGCTGATATGGTTTACAACAGGGATGCCGCAACTACCATGATGCTCAGGAAAGTAAAAGGATTATTCGACCCGAGAAATGTACTGAACTCAGGTAAACTCTGCTTTTAATTGGTAAAGAAATCAACTCAGGAGGTGGAGAAAGATGGCACTAAATGATTACCGTTCAACCATGCAGGGGTGTACCCGGTGCTCATATTGTAAGTTTATTACACTGGCGCATATCAAGAGCTGGAGGTTCAGCAACGGTTGTCCGAGCATTGCCTATAAAGGCTTCCATACCTACGCAGCCGGCGGACGATTAAGTGCTGCCCTGTCGCTCCTTGAAGGAAAGAGCAGCTATACGGAAAAATTCAAAGAGATAGTTTATCAATGCCAGCTCTGCGGATTATGTGAAATTACTTGTAAACTGTGCCGCTATGATATGGACGTATTGGATACGCTACGGGAGATCAGGTTTAAGATGGTCGAGGACGGTCAGGTCCCGCTTCAGCACACATCATTAATAAATAACCTTCGTAAAAAAAATAACATGGTCATGAAAACCGGGGTTGTTCCGCGCAAATGGGCACAGGGGTTAAATGTGAAAGACCTGAGCAAGGAACAGGGCTCAGTCGTTTTCCATGCGAGCTGCGAGGCGAGGTTTGATAAAGGGAGGAAGAAAGTCGCCCGCACTGCGGTAACATTACTAAGAGATGCCGGCGTTGACATAGGCATAATGGGGCAAGGCGAGGGTTGCTGCGGGGGGAAGGCTTATGAAGTGGGCTACAAAGCAGAATTTAACCAGTGCGCCCAGAATAACATACAGGCGTGGACTAAAGCGGGGGTAAAAACAGTGGTTACCTCTTGCTCCAACTGCTATTTCGCTTTTAAGCGCCTCTATCCGAAAGAAGCTAATGCCAATTTTGAGGTAGTCCATACTGTTGAGTTCGTTGACCGCTTGATTAAAGAAGGCAGGATTAGATTTAACAAGAATGTGCCCATAACCGTAACTTATCATGACCCCTGCCATCTGGGCAGATTAGGAGAACCCTATGTACCCTGGAATGGAACCGTAACAAAAGTATTTGGGCAGATAACCAAACATGTCCCCCCGAAACCCAGATACATTGGTGCATGGGGTATCTACGAGCCGCCTCGAAACGTCCTTAAATCCATTCCCGGCTTAAAGCTGGTCGAGATGGAGAGAATAAAAGAAAATGCATGGTGCTGCGGTGCTGGCGGCGGGGTAAAGGAAGCCTATCCCAAGTTTTCATCATGGACTGCCGCAGAACGAATTGAGGAAGCTAAGTCAACGGGGGCTGCTGCGCTGGTCAGCGCCTGCCTGCAGTGTGAAAGAAACTTCACGGAAACCATTAAAGACAATGGTCAGAAAATGAAGGTCTACGACATTGTTGAGCTGGTGCAACAGGCACTATAAGTAAGGAGGAACAAATCATGGCACTTTCGAACGGAGCATATCAGAGTTTAGAGGATATTGTCGGGACTGAGTATATTTCCGCGGAGTCCGTGATATTGGACTCATACGCATGGATGCGCGCAAATGAATTGCGTACAAAAGATAGGAGCGGTTTTTTCATTCGCCCTGAGGCAGTAGTTTTGCCCGGCAGCACTGAGGAGGTCCAGGCTGTTATGAAAGCCTGCAACCGGTTCAAGGTTAAATGCAAGGCTTTCTCTACAGGTTGGATAAGTCTTGCTCAGCCCTCAGGGGCAGGCGTAATCAATATGGATTTGAGGCGCTTAAACCGCATCCTTGAAATAGACGAGAAGAACATGTTCGCGGTTATTGAGCCATATGTGATAGGCTCTCAACTTCAGGCTGAAGTAATGAAACTGGGGCTGAATTGCCACATTATTGGTGCTGGCGGCAGTTGTTCTCCTTTGGCTGCCGCCACGTCATTTATCGGTAATGGTGCGGATGGCATTTTCATGGGCTATAGTTCTGAGACGCTGCTGGCTCTTGAATGGGTCATGCCAAATGGCGATATCCTAAGGACTGGGTCTCTCGGCGCCGGCCTTGGATGGTCCTGTGGTGAGGGTCCCGGGCCAAGCCTGAGAGGCATTGCCAGAGGCACAACTGGAGCCAGCGGAGCGCTTGGAGTATTCACCAAGTGCGCGGTGAAGCTGGCTCCGTGGCCAGGTCCGGCTGAAATGCCCGTGGAAGGGACCATTCCCGCCTATTACACGAAACTTCCCAATAACTTCAGGGAATACACCGTTACCATGCCATCATGGAAAGCTTACACCGATGCCTACTACAAGATTTATGACGCCGAAATTGGCTATATCGGTCACCGGCAGTTCAGCAAACTGGGTGAAGATCTGTCTACTGCTTTTTTCGCCCTGTACAGGGATTCCTCCAAATCATTGGATGATTTGGAGGAATTTACCAGAAAGCCTGAAATACAAGATCTCACCGATGAGCTGAGACATTACTCATTCCAGCTTATCTTGGCCGGCATGACGCCCAGAGACATCGAGTACCAGGAGAAAGTTCTGGACCAGATTTTGGCTGCAACTAGAGGTCACAGGGTGGCTGCTATGTCTGAGCCGACAACGGCGCAGTTTGTGCTGTTGTATCTGCTGAAATTGCACTGCAAACATTTAAATCACGTTTATGCGGGGGGCAAAAGTCAATATTTCCGTCCTGATGGGTCGCCGGATTATGCCATAGAGTATGCTCCGTTTATGATAGAACTGCTGAAGAAATACCAAGAAAAAGGCACTCTGGTGAAAACCGGCGGCGACTCTCTTATGGGTACACTTAGTGGTATCGGAGGAGGGGGCGACTTCCACTTTGAGCAATTCGTCTCATACAACCGGAATGATATGGAATCTATAAATGCCGCGCGGGAACTGGCTGAAGAAGCAAGGAAACTAGCGACAGAAAGAATGCCGGGTTCCCCGGCAGCGCTTGTAGGGTTACCTCCCGATGTGATGCTTACAGCGATTGCTGCCTCCTCGCAGTCAATTCGGTACCACTGGCAATGGAAAATTAAGCAAATGCTCGACCCTAATGAAGTGGGGGAATCGGCGGGTTACCCGATGCTTAAGGAACCACCAAAGGAATAATTGTTAATAACGCTATCCAGTTGGTACACCTAAAATATGGCAGGGGCTAAGGAGTAACCTGAAGAAATAAAGAGCTTACAACATTGGAAGGTGGGGCGGGCGCAAATTTCCCAAAAGAGGCCATGGGCCGAATGCTGTGATATCTCAAGTCCGAATAACGGCGGAACCGATGCACTTTGATCTGACCGATGAGCAAAGGGACATTATCAAGGCAGCCAGGGAATTTGCCGAGAAGGAGTTCCTGGATTTACCCATGAGTGCGATCGGGAGGAAAGGTCACCAAAACATCTCTGGGAAAAGGCTTGCAGTCTTGGTTTTGTGGGAGTCTTCATCCCCGAAACTTACGGCGGAGCAGGATTGGGCTGCTTGGAACATCTGCCTCATCAACGAAGAATTCTGGCGGGTGGATCCCTATCATGCCCAGAACTAGAAGGGGCCTGCGACATAAAAGTGGGGTAAATTATATCGGAAGTTCTTGACAACAGATGGGCATTGTGATAAAAAAATGGAACGGTGTTCCAAATATGAAACGTAAATCTATGTTATATTTTAAGTTTGCCAACTCTCTTAGCAGAGGATTATCAATATTGGAACGTTTTACCTCGGACAAACATCACTTTTCTCTCTCTGAAATATCCAAAATTGACAATATTGCAAAATCTACTACATTTAGACTATTAAAAACCTTTTCTGAATTGCAGTATCTAATATGATTCTTAGAATAAAAAATATTATCTTGGGCCAAGGGTTCTCTCTCTGGGTTTTTCGGTATTACAAAGCATGGAGACCTGTGAGATCGCCAGGCCGTATTGGACCAAGTGAGCGGAGACCAAATATTACTTTATGTTAGAAAGGAAAGAGTGAATCCAAGACATGCAAAAGCGAAATAGTAACACAATAAGTTTAACGAAGAGGGCTAAAGAGTTAGCACGGAGTAATAATATAGATTATGTTGGGATTGCCCCGGTAGAAAGGTTCGTAAATGCTCCACAAGGGCATAAGCCGACTGATTTGCTACCAAGCGCTGAGTCAGTTATTTCTATGGGTATTAGGGTAAGCTTAGGACCTCAGCTGACCCAAAGAATTGCTCTGGCTAACCAGAAGCTAAGACATATATCGTTTAGCTATAGGTGGTACGGATATGGTTTGTTAAATATGTATTTCTTAGATAGGGCAGCATTTCTCATGGTTAAGCTACTGGAAGGCGAGGGGTATGTTTCCGTTCCCATAGTAGCTAGCGGGGTAGAGGATACTAGACATTTAATGGCGGCCTTTTCAAACAGGCATGCTGCTGTGGCTGCTGGGTTAGGCGAATTCGGATGGAACGGAATCTGTTTAACTCCAGACGTGGGGCCTCGGGCTAGGTTTGTCTCTGTAATCACCAGCGCTAAGCTCCTCCCTGATTCGATGTACGAAGGTCCAAATTTGTGTAATCAAGATAAGTGTAGGGATGTAGGTGGGGGACAACCTGTGTGTGCTAGTGTTTGCCCAATAAATGCATTTAGTTTCAATAAAAATATGTGCGTTCTAATTGGCGGGAAGAAATTTGAATACGCATGGATGGATCATATGATGTGCGGTAAAGTTGTCGGAGTTGGCCTCCATCCAAAGGTTATGGGTCCCAAAGATATAGTTATCCCTAAGAAAGTCAGCTTCAAGTCTGGCCTTAGTCTTAGAGCGAAAACGCCTGCTAAAAATGTATTGGAAGTAGCTGTTTACGGGCGGGGTCACTTTTGCGGGTTGTGCATGTTGAGGTGTCCGGTAGGAGCATCTGATTTGGTTGAAGAAATCATGAGACACAAGGAGAAGTAGGCATGAAATTGAACAAGAAAATTAAGGAGATCGCATTAAGTAACAACCTCGATTATTTTGGAGTTGCTTTGGCTGAGCACATGGAAAGTGAACCCGAAGGAATTAGACCCTCTGATTTCTTGCCGGGGGCTCAGACAGTCATATCATTGGGAATTAAGCTAGGATTGGGAGTACAATTTGCCAATAAGCTAGCCCATAGTCGTAGAAAGTTACGACATGCTGTCTATACATACCTATGGTATGGGTTTGGCTTGCCGAGCCTGCACTATCTGGATCGAACTGCTATTTTGATTACCAGATTCTTGGAGCATGAAGGGTATATCGCGGTTCCAACAATGGCAGCTTCCTCCTTCGATATTCGCAGTTCTCTCACAGAGTTCTCAAATATTCATGCCGCCGTTGCTGCTGGTTTGGGAGAGCTGGGCTGGGGCGAGCTCGTACTAACCCGGGATGCAGGGCCAAGAGCCAGGTTTGTGTCTATTATTACTACTGCTCCATTAAATACCGATTCTGTTTATCATTCATCAAAGTTATGCGATTTAGCCAAATGTAGGAAACTTGGGAACGGGATTCCATTATGTGCCCATGTGTGCCCAACCAAGGCGATTGGGCCGAGTGAGCAGGAGATTAAAATAGGAAAAACGTTATTTAGAACAGCAAAGATTGATCGCTGGCGGTGCATGTGGGGATCTATGGGATTAAGCAGACAGGCTTTGGGCTTGAAAGATATTTCAATGCCGAATGTAGTTGGACCTGAAGATGTTTTTAATGCTTTAAAAGAAAGGGACCCTGCACAATCGATGGAACTAATGGTCATCGGTAGAGGAGACTATTGTGGCAAATGCATCATGGAATGCCCCGTAGGCAGCTCATCTGAAGTGAGTGCATTAATGCGAAGAGTCAAGGCAAAATAAGGGAGGGTAAAGATGCGCTTAAAAAGGGGAACGTTTCGAGAAATTAAATCTGATATCCTTATTATAGGGGCTGAAGCAGCGGGAGCAAAGACCGCGATCGAAGCACAAGAAGGTGGTGCGGATGTGCTTGTAGTTGCCAAAGGCCTCGTGGGTAAGAGTGGTAATACGATAATGGCGGGATGGGGAATTCAGGCGCCCTTAGGTCATATGGATCCCCATGATAACCCTGATGTTTTTTTTGAAGATGTGGTTAAAGGGGGCGCTTACTTAAATAACCAAAAGCTGGTTAAACGATTGGCTAACTTAGCGGTGACCGAAATCCCGAAGATGGAGAAATGGGGAGCGAAGTTCCAGAAGAGAGGTGACAAATTTATTCAATATCAATTGCCAGGCTCATCTTACCCGAGAACCTTGCATCCCGTTGGGCGCCATGGCGGGCTCCAATGGAGGAAGGCTTTTAAAGCACAGTTTAAACGCCTTGGAACTAAAATTATCGAAGATGTTTTTATCAGTAGCTTGTTATTATCAGATGGGCAAGTTGCTGGAGCATTTGGGATATCCCTTCGCGATGGTCAGTTTATAATCTTTAGGTCTAAAGTTATAGTTTTAGCCACCGGGGGATGCTCAAACATTTATCGTAAAACTGATGGTTCCGTTGATGCTACTGGTGATGGAATGATTCTTGCGTACAATGCTGGCGCCGAGCTTATGGATATGGAGTTCCATCAATTTTTCCCTTTATGCTGCTACACACCTCCTTTTGAGATGAGCCTGATACCAGGTAGTCTCCGCTATGAACTTCACGCTAAATTCTATAATGCTCTCGGGGAAGAGTTCTTAGAGAGATATCTACCCCTGAGTAAAGACTGGGGCTTAAGAGATCCGACTTCCAGAGCGATTTACTTGGAAAACAAATATGGAAGAGGAAGTCCTCATGGTGGAGCCTATATTGCTGTGAACCACCTACCTGACAACATCGTTGAAGAATGGATCAAGAGATCGCAGCCAGCCTTTCTTCCCAAGTTTGAGAAAGTCGGCATTGATATTCGCAGGCACGCGTTGGAAACTGGTCCAGGTTCTCATTACACTATGGGCGGTGTCAGAGTTAATGAGAACTGTGAGACTACTATACCACGCCTCTACGCTGCTGGCGAAGTAGCATCAGGAATGGACGGCGCGGAAAGGATTGATGGAGGGCCAGCGATTACCTGGTGCCTCACTATGGGGCATATAGTCGGCAAGGAGGCATGCAAAGCGGCTAAGGATTTAAATTGGTTAGATATCGATGCTGAAGACGTTGAGACAGAAGAAAAAAGAGTAAATTCATTACTGGAACAGAAAAAGGGGACCAGGGGGTTTGAAATTACAAATAAGATTAAAGATATAATGTGGGAGTGTTGCGCCTTAGTAAGAGATGGAGAAGGCTTAAAGGAGGGGCTCAGCTTGGCAGAAAAAATAAAAAACAATGATTTACCAAGAATCTGTGTCCCTGATTCTTCCGTAGTCTTCAATAAAGGCCTAGTAGAGGCTTTGGAAGCAACGAATATGCTTGAATTATCAGAAATGGCAATTAGGGCAGCGCTAATGCGGGAAGAGACTCGAAAGTCTCATTATAGAACCGATTTTCTTAAGCGCGACAATAAGAAATGGCTTAAAAACATTATCATAAAGAAAGAAGGGGAGAAAATGGTATTTAACAGTGTTCCTCCTATAATGACTGAACTGAAACCACCTGAAGGAGAGGAGGCAGAGGAATAAACATGGAAGATAAAGCGAAAGTGAAAATATTCAGATTCGATCCTACAATTGATAAAGAACCAAGATACGAAACCTACGAAGTTCCCGCTGAAGGTTGGCGTGGCGTAAAGGTTATAGACACAATAAGATATATTTATGAAAATTTTGCACCTGGGCTTTCCTTTAGGGAACCATGCCGTCAACAGCTGTGCGGAGCTTGTGGTCTGATGGTAAACAAAAAATCGGTTTTAGCTTGTGATGCCATCGCTGAGAAGGAAATGACAATTGATCCTATTCCCCAGCATCACGTTTTTAAAGATTTAGTTGTAGATTTATCTGGAAAGGAATAAAGACGTATTATGACTGTTGTCAATATAGAAAATTATGATGGGCGTAACACCTATTCTGACAATTGTGCCCGTGCCCGAAAAATTGGATTTTTCAGCAACCTGCTAGAGGGTATAGATGAAAAAAAGTAAAGATCGTGCATGCGTATATAGCGTATGCGATCTGTCCAGAAATTTGCACTAAATTTTGTTTGAAGACCTAGACCTCATCGAATTAGCATGCTCCTCTCAAATGGCTTAACTCTCGTTAAACTGTCTATATTATGGGTGCCATCTATCGTGGCGAAATGGAGACTTCTGTTGATAGTGGAGGTTACATAACCGCTAAATTGGGACTATCAGCAGTTTCAGCAGTCGGGGAATCGGCCGAGAAAATTTTAGACGTTGTCAGGCCAACGGATAGTAACCGCATGCCACTATAGGAATCTACTCAGCGAGGAAAGAACTAAATGGAAACTTTTGCCATCCAGTTTCTTCATGGCTTAGCCTATGGCATGTTGCTTTTCCTAGTGGCCTCTGGTTTCACTCTGGTTTTCGGCATGATGCACGTGCTAAACTTAGCCCACGTTTCTTTTTATATGCTCGGAGCCTATCTATCCTATCAGATGTTTAAAATGGTGGGTAATTTCTGGGTAGGGCTGATCGTTTGTCCGATCGTCGTTGCCTTCTTAGGAATTCTAATGGAACGTTTTCTTCTGCGTCGCGTCCACGAGGCCGGACATATGCAAGAATTAATGATCACTTTTGGCATTCTTTTCGTACTTGATGAAGCGGTAAAATGGGTTTGGGGATCAGATTATTTATCCGTTCCTATCCCTTCAGCCCTTTCCGGCTCTGTACTGATTATGGGGAACATCTATCCCGTCTATCGCCTCTTCATCCTCTTTTTCTCCCTGGGTATCCTGGCTCTCCTGACCATCCTTTTTATGAAAACGCGTTTAGGTATTACCGTGCGGGCAATGGTTTCTGACCGAGATATGGCCAGTGCTTTGGGCACCAATATCCCTTTTGTTTTCATGCTGGTCATGGGTATCGGCTCGTGGTTGGCTGGCTTAGCCGGAGTGATTGCTGGGCCTTTCATTAGTATAAATCCAGGGATGGGGCATGAAATCTTGGCCAACTGTTTCATCGTGACCGTTACCGGTGGATTAGGGAGTCTGCAAGGGGCGGTGATCGCCTCATTCCTTCTTGGGCAACTTTACTCTTTTGGGATCCTCTTTATCTCTCGATTCGCCATTGTTTTTGGTTTTCTTTTTATGGCCGTCGTGCTGATTATCAAACCTTCGGGACTTTTTGGGGAAAAGGTGTAGAGATTCTTATGAAGGCTAGAAACCTTTATATCTGGGTTGGAATTCCCTTTGGAGTTCTGGCTATCCTTTTTCCTCGTGTCTTACCCGAATTTCAATTACGCATGGTCACGGAAATAACCATTTTGGCCCTCTTTGCGATGACCTGGAAGATGATGCTCAATGAGGGGGGAATGTTCTCATTCGGCCATGCCCTTTACTTCGGGCTAGGAGCATATGCCTCCGTTTTAGGCTGGCTACACATCAAGGGCCTTTCCTTAGTCAGTGGAATTCTTCTGGGGGGAGTTGTGGCTGGCTTCATCGGGTTTATCCTCGCCGCTTTTTTAGTAAGGATGAGTGGAACCTATTATGCGTTGCTGACTTTGGCCTTCAACCAACTTATCTGGGCGATTGTTTGGAAATGGCGCGCCGTCACCGGAGGGGATGACGGACTAGGCAGATTCCCCAAACCAGACCTGGTAGGAATTTCCATGAAAGACCCAGCCAACTTTTATTACTTTTCGCTGGTGATCGTTGTCGTATGCTCGTTCCTTTGCTGGTATTTTACCAGGACTCCGTTAGGAAATGTAGTGAAGAGTATCAAATCGAACGAAGAACGGGCAAAATTTGTAGGTTTCAATACCAACGCCTCCAAGCTCATCTTCTTAATTATACTTGGATTTTTTGCAGGCGTCTCGGGAGCTCTATACGCCCAGTTTCAGGAGTTCATCGGTACGGCTACTATCGATATGGGTATGTCAACCAACGTACTGTTCATGGCTTTCATCGGAGGAGTTGGACACTTCTGGGGTCCTTTACTCGGTTCGGGAATTTACGTTTATCTCTCCGAATACCTAAGCCATTTCACGGATCGATGGCAATTGATATTTGGGGTCATTTTTGTCATTATTGTCCTCTTGGCACCCCAGGGCATCTTGGGAATCGCGAAAAAGAGGAAATAAAGGCATTGAAAATGCTCGATTCGGTGGAAAAACCAAAAAATATTTTGGAGCTGAGAGGAATCTACAAGGACTTTAAAGGCCCAGAAGTTCTCTCTGGCATTAATCTGGAGATACAAGAGGGAGAACGTCATGCCATTATTGGACCCAACGGGGCCGGCAAAAGCACGCTTTTTAATCTGATCACTGGAAGATATCGTCCCAGCAAAGGAAAAATATTTTTAAAGGGCGAGGACATCACCGGAGCGAATCCTTTTAAGCTTAACCGCATGGGGATGGCCCGCTCCTTCCAGATTACCAACATTTTCCGGACCATGACCGTCTTCGAGAATGTGCGCAATGTCATTCTCTCTAAGAACAAGATCCGGTACAACCTTTTTTCCAGGCTATCCAAGATGGACAAGATTGACAGACAGACGGAGAAGGTGTTGAACGAAATCGGCCTTCTCGAGCGAAAAGATGATATCGCGGGTGAGCTCTCCTATGGTCAGCAGCGGGCGCTGGAGATTGCCCTGACGATCGCCACTGACCCAGAACTCATCCTCCTGGATGAACCCACGGCCGGCATGTCTTCGGAGGAGACCCGAGAAGCGGTAAAGCTAATAGAACGGGTCACGGAAAGGAAGACGTTGATCATCGTTGAACATGACATGGAAGTGGTCTTCAGTATCGCCGACCGGCTTTCAGTGATCTATTACGGCAAAGTCTTAGCCTCTGGGCTACCCGATGAGATTCGGAATGACCAGAAGGTGAAAGACGCTTACCTGGGCGAGGAGAAAAAATAAGCCATGTTACTGGAGATCAAAGACCTCCATACGTATTATCAGGAGAGTCACATTCTCCAAGGCATTTCATTGAATGTTGACCAGGGGGAAATTGTTTGTCTCCTTGGTCGTAACGGGGTCGGTAAGACCACGACCCTTAAATCAACGATTGGCTTGGTTAAACCCCGGTCGGGTGAAATCGTTTTCAAAGGGCAGAACGTTTCCAGAATGCCCCCCTACACCATCGCCAAGCTGGGGGTCGGATACGTTCCCGAGGACCGGAGGATTTTTCCTACCTTGACGTTGCGAGAGAACCTGCTGATGGGTGTTAAATCGGGTCGAAAGGGCCATGACGACGGATGGACTATTGAAAAGGTTTATAAGTATTTTCCGGCCTTGCAGCCCAAAGAAAGACAGAAAGGAGGTCACCTGTCAGGCGGGGAACAGCAGATGCTGACCATTGCGCGGACTCTCATGGGGAATCCCGAGGTTCTTCTGATTGATGAACCTACCGAGGGCCTTGCTCCTTTAATCGTGGACACCGTGGAGCAGGTCATCCAGGATATTCACCAGCAAGGCGTACCCATCCTTTTGGTGGAACAGAACATGCGAGTAGCCTTACGTCTGGCTGGGAAAATCTACGTCATTTCTAAAGGAAAGATTGTTTTCCAGGGGACGTGTCAGGAACTCAAAGACGCACATGAGATTCGTGAGAAGTATTTGGAAGTCTAAGCCGTAAAGCCTGAAGGTTAGTCCTCCGTAAAGCAATTCCATATTAACGTAAGAGAAGTTTGTAACCGTAATTTCTATTAAGTTGTGCTTGTTAGGCAGCCTTTTTTTTCACAGCCTAAAGCCATCTACTCAGGTTCTCTGCATGCAACAATATTCTCGAAATGCTTCACTAAGTCGAAGAAAGGAGGTTGAGAGCAGGCGGTTTATTGACTGAAGCGGGATAAATGAGGAAAAAGGTCCAATCAAGGAAGCTGTCAGAACAACCATTTCATCTAACAAAAACGAAAGGAGCAGGAAAATGCTGTCTTTACAACTAAAAGGCCTGGTGGCCATCACTTTTTTGATTACTATATTTATTGCTGGTCATGTTTTGGCTGCAGACACAGTGAACATCGTCATGCCGGAACCCTTATCTGGTCCCTTCAAAGAGGCCGGGGAGCGTGAGGTCTGGGGAACCCAGTTTGCCATTGATGAGATCAATGCGTCTGGGGGTCTTCTGGGGAAGCAAGTCAAACTCATAGCTGAGGACTGCGAGTTCAAACCGGATATAGCCGTGCGCAAGGCCACCCGGGCGATTCTGGAAGACAAAGCACAGTTTATCTTTCAATGGGGTTCCACAGCACTGGCCCTTGCCTTGATGGATGTGGCCGCGAAGCATAAGGTCGTCTTTGTTAGCTGCGGGGGGACAGGCGATTACCTTACGGGCAAATACTTCAATAAGTACTTTTTCCGAGCCTGTCTTAATATGACCAACTTTTCCCGCGGTTACGCAGAATTTTTTAAAACCAAACCTTGGCGAAAATTTTACCTTTTCAACCCGGACTTCGCCTCGGGCCATGAGTTTGCTCGTGCCTTAAAGTTAGTTTTGAAAAAGGAAATTCCCGATGCGAAAATCGTGGGAGAAGATTTTCATCCCCTTGGCACCAATGATTTTGGCCCTTACATTCCTAAAATCTTGGCTAGTGGAGCAGAGGTTATTTTTACGGCGTCCTTTGTGAAAGATCTAGAAGTCATGATGAAGCAGGGGGCGCAAATGGGGGTCAAGGCCCGCTACGCCGCGATTTACCTTGATCACGACACGGTGTTAGCCAACGTTGGGCAGGCCGCTGTCGGAAGTTTTGAGAACAGCATGTACCTGCCAACAATCGACACTCCAGAGAACAAAGCATTCGTGCAACGATGGCATCAAAAGTTTAAAGACACAAAACACCCTTGGCCCAACGGGAATCAGGGGGCTTGTCCCATTGCGGCGATGGCTCTTTTCGAAGCGATCAAAAAAGCTAAATCTTTTGATTCCGAAGCGGTCATCAAGGCTTTTGAAGGAATGGAATATGATAGTGTGTTCGGAAAAGTGGTTATGCGAGCCTGCGACCATCAACTTATAAGGCCCGCATTCATCGCCGAAATACAGGCCAAGTCGACGCTCTACCCCTTCCCTTTCGCGGGAACGCCTGTTATGATCCCTAGGGATAAAGTAGCCATTCCCCTTTCGGAAGCTGAGAATCCGAGATGTATTAAGTGATCAGAAGTTTAGCATCAATGTACTCTGAGACAGATGGCAGGCTTTGAAGCTTTCATTCTTTTTTGCAGACTGTAATCAGGAATGGAGAGATTTGAGGCTCAAAAAGTGGCCGTAATCGGAACCGGTACTATATGATGCGAACACAGAGTTAATAAGTATGGTGAAAAATTGGGTAATTTGCCTTTCTGGTTTTAATGCCCACAAAGCGATTAAGGAATTGCGTGGCCAATGCAGGGACTTGAGGAATTCGGGCGAGTGTGACGGAACTCTCCTATTTATAGCGAGGAGCCTCAGCGCAAAAGGTATATGAGCATTTCAATATCCAGCGGATTGCCCAGGAAGTTGCCATGGGCTTAGTAGTCCAATGAATAGCAGTGAAAAGAATCCCAGAGATGTTGATGTATAGACTTTTGCAAGAATGGCTCCAAAGAGTGAAGCAAAAGGCTTCTCGACGGAGAAGGCTGAGAACTTGAGGTAGAGGTGGATCATAAGATAGGCCTTCTCCCTGCTGATCGCTTTGACGAGATGGAATCGATTCCGGGTCAATCGCCCGAGAGGAAGATAGGGGCGGTGACTCTCATAGGGTTCTGGGAGTCTTCCAAAGCAGAGTCGGTCAGCGATCACAAAGGCATCGATCTTATCAGTCTTCTCCTTATCGGGGTAGGCTCTTTTGAAATTGCGGACAAGCTTAGGGTTAAACTGATAGATTGAGGGGTTAAAGGGAGCCAGATCCTGACTGGAGGCAAAGAAGTCGACCAGATGAAGATCCAGGAAGGAGGTAGCTTCTGTAGCGATCTTGAGGGTAGAAAGTTCTTTTTCCTTGATGAGTTGCAAGAGCCGAGACTCAACGGCTTTTGCTCCAGGGAGAGTATTGGGAAAGGTAGGATATCCCATCTCTTTTCCCTCTTCATCCATGAGGCAGACGGTATTGTTTTTAGAGCTCACATCACAACCAACGAATAATGTTTTTGGCAAGGGATTCACCCCTTTTCTTTTTGGATTGGGGTTGTTAAGAGGGGCCTTTGGGTCATGGATAAAACAGCCTCGTCAATGAGAACTAACCGTCTCTGGGAGGGTGCAACATCCTTTGGCTTCCTACCAGCGAGAGCAGGGAGGATTCCCGGAGGGGTCGAACAAGCTGCGATGTAAGAATTCACATCCAGGACCAAAGGAAACATCCTTTCCGAAGAAGTTATCTGTGGCCTGAGACCACCAAGGGGCAACAAGGAGAAACCGAATTTCCCTCCCACAGCCAAGAGTATGATAAAGGCCCCTTCTTAACGTGTAAATAAAAACTTTAGGAGGATGAGTGATCCACAGAGTGCTACGAGAACTCCGAGATTTTGCCCTTTGGACCGCCCCGCTCCACCTGGAGGGCGCTGGGCTAAAATCTCTCCGTTCTCTACCCCTCTATGAATAACTCATCAGTTAACATTACTCTAAACATATTATACGAAGAGGAACCAAATGAAATAACTTGATTACTTATCACACACGGTTTGTATCATTTTGTCGCTATCGATTTGTTCGATGTGACCGAGGCATCAATGGGTTTTGGGCCTTGGACACAAAAAAAGGCTGTCCAGTGCAGAAAAATTCTCTAACATTTCCACAGGATCATAGCCATCACACAAAATATAATATCAAAGGAGGTTTATAAAATGCCTTACTTAATGAAATTATTCCATGATAGTTTAGCTGCAAATGCTGAAGTAACTCCGGGATTGGAGGCGCAACACAGCATCATATACATGTGGAAGGGTTCAGCCAGCATTAATGGTAAACCTCTTGAAACTGATTCAGCTGTATATTGTGAAGACTTCGCCACCATCAAAGCAGGTCAAGAAGGTGCGGGACTTTGGAGATGGGAACTGGTCCCGGAAACCGATCCCCTCCATTTTTTGAAAGGAGATGGTATTAGCTCTGTTTTGCGTATGTCCCGAAAAATAAAGATGTTTGAACTCGTCCCTACCTCAAAATGGCTTTTCCGCCTCGATAGTATTATCGGATTTGAGGCCACTACCGGAAAGCACGCTAACCCCGGATCAGGGATCCGCTGTCTGCTGAATGGTCATTTGCGTGCCGAATCCGAAAAAGGCGAATGTTCCGAGAGCAGTAACCCGGGAGATTGCTGGTACGAGGAAGGTGCCTACCCGTTCGTGTCGACTGTCATCGGAGGCGTAAAAACTACCTTTTTAAGGGGTATGGTTCTCACTCCGGAATTTACGAATAATAAGATGGCAATATGGATTGAAGGGCCCCACGTTTTCACATCCACATGGAAGAACTATGTGGAGAAAATCATTACCCTGAGATAATTTTGAGTGGAGCCTGAAGGGGTGTGGAGACCGGTTAAGATTGTATCCGGAGTAAAGGAAGGCGGAATTCCGGATACAATTAAGATGAACGAAGCCGCGGGCCAATAGTTATGGAGATTCAATTGAGCCCTGAGGTTGGTCCCGCGAGTTCTATTTATTCACGGTGAATGATGGCTCTTTGCAAACCGAATAGAATTCTGGCAGACATAAGTTAACGGTTATCTATAGGGATCAGGAGATTCACCTCATACGATGTGGAGAAGCTATATTTCTAGAGCAAGTACGGGAGTAACTAAACGCTTGGGAATCGATTATGAATCGATTAAAGGATTAAATCCCTCGATCATTTACTGTTCAATGACAGGATTTGGTCAAGAAGGACCATATAAAGATAAAGTAAACCATGACATAAATATTCTGGGGATAGGAGGAGTGTTAGGAATTACGGGCAAGAAAGAGGGTCTTCCCATACTTCCTGGAGTTCAAATTGCCGATCTAAACGCAGCATTGATGGCAACCATAGGAATCCTGATATCCCTTGTCAACTTAGAAAAGACCGGTCGAGGGCGATACATTGATATCTCAATGTTAGATGGCGTTATCTTTTGGTTGGCTATGGTTGTATCAAGATATGCCATGGACAGGAGGGTTCCAGAGAGAAAGTTTGATGTTAAATGGAAAAAATCTTTGTTACAGAATTTATAAAACAAAGGATAATAGATATATTACCATAGGAGCTATTGAGACGAAATTTTGGATTAACTTCTGCAAAGCAATTGGTAGAGATGATTTATTAGAGCATCAATTTACAGATGTTACCCAAAGAAAAGATCTATTAGAAGATGTTGAAAACATATTTCTAACCAAAAACTTAAATGAGTGGCTGACTCATTTTGAAGCTTTTGAAATTTGCCATGGGCCAGTAAATGATCTTCGAGAAGTGCTTAGTGATCCAAATGTTCTTTTTAGAAATATGTTGTTAAAGGTTAAGCATCCAATTGAAGAGGAATATTGGTCTGTCGGATTTCCTATAAAGATGTCAGAAACGGAACCAAAGATAAGACTGCATCCTCCGGAATACGGAGAGCACACAGAACAAATACTTAGAAGCATTGGATACGAAGAGTCACAAATTTATGATCTCAAGAATAGAAGAATTATCTAACGGAAAACCTAAGATCTTTTTAGAATTGAATAGGAAGTAAATAAATGAACTTAGCAACCAATTTGGAAAGATCGGCCTTCTATTTTCCTAATTACGTAGCTGTCACTGAAGGGGACAGGGAGATCTCTTTTCAAGAATTTAATCAGGATTCTAATCGGATAGCCACAGCCCTGATCCGTTTGAGAATTAAGCCGGGAGACCACATCGCTCTTTGTGCCCCTAATTCCTATCAGTGGCTCGCTTTTTATTTTGGGGTTCTTAAGGCTGGAGCAGTTGCGGTCACGCTATCAAACGCCCTTAGCAAAATGGAGTTGGACCTATCGCTGAATGATGCCTGCCCTAAAGTCCTTTTTACAACGGATGAGAAGCTGGAGAGCATGGGTGACCCTAAGGGTCGTCCGTATTTGGAAAAAGTTATAAGCCCCCATGGAGAGATTTCATTCGAGAGACTGAAAGAAACAGGGGTCTCATCCTTCGGGGCAATTGATTTAGATCGTAAGAGCATTGCAGCGATTCTTTACACGGGGGGGACGACAGGTACTCCGAAGGGGGTCATGTTAACCCATGAAAACATAAAGGCCTCCGTTCACAATGTCTCTCACTTTGAGCGGTCAAACCAAGAAGACCGTGCCATGTGCTTTCTTCCCCTTAACCATGTATTTGCGCAGGTCCATATTATGAATTCCATGGTCCATGTGGGCGGTTCTGTGGTCATTCAGCCCTCTTTTGACCTGGATAGAGTCGTGGATGCAATTAAAAGACACCGAGTAACAAAATTTTATGGAGTACCGACGATCTATATCCGATTGCTCCAATTGGATAGACTTAAAGAGAAGTTTGATTCTGTTAGTTACTGCTTTTCAGCGGCAGCGAGCATGGCCGCTGAGATCGTGCAAGAGTGGAAGTCCCGTCTCCAATTGAACATCCACGAATCATATGGGATGACGGAGACAGCCACGATGGTCACTTATAACCATTACGTCCGGCATGTGGTAGGCTCTGTCGGGACACCGGTTAATATCGTAGAGGTTCAAATTAGGGACCTACAAGGGCATGTTTTGAAAGAGGGGGAGGAGGGAGAAATTTGCATCTGTGGTCCCAATGTGACGAGTGGATACCTGAATAACCCTGAGGAAACAAAGGCTTCTTTTTGGGGAGAATGGTTGCGAAGTGGCGATATTGGACTATTTGATGAAAATGGCTACCTTTACATTATCGATCGAATCAAAGATATGATCATCACAGGTGGCGAAAATGTTTATCCTAGGGAAATCGAGGAGGTTCTTTATAAGAGGCCCGAGGTGGGAGAATGCTCTGTCATTGGACTTCCTGACAAGGAATACGGCGAAAGAGTGACTGCCTGCATCGTCCTAAAACAAAAGAACCAACAGCTGGATGGGGTAAACCTAAGGTCTTTTCTGAAGAGTCAGCTTGCTTCGTTTAAAGTACCGAAAGAATTTATCGTTCTGGATGAATTGCCTAAAGGCACCACTGGGAAGATATTGAAACGTGAATTGAAGAAAAATATCATCGATAAATTTAAGGACAGATGATTCTGCATATGAATATAGTTTCTGTAACTTATGAAATTTATAAAGTGTGTTTCAAGCGTTTAAAGAAATGATTAAGTCAAGAGGATTATGTCTTAAATTTACACTTAGTGCTATGGGGATTTTATTCGAACCTGGTGAATTGAAGGACATGGTCTGAGAAAATCGGTCCGCCGGATAGGCTGCACGTGATGGTTGTGTAAACGGTTCAGGTAAAGTGTCAGAGAATTAAATCAATATCTACTTTAAACTTGCCCTGACTAAACTTTTTCGAACCGTCGCTCTGCTCGCGTCATTAAATAACCGATAGAGGAGGGTATAAACTTTGTCTATTCGACAATTCGAAACAGTTATTTTTAACAAAGAAGACCACATACGATTTCGTTACAATGGTAATAGAAAAGAAATGGGATGGAGCTTTTTTAATCCTTCGTTAAAATTACCATTCTTAAGAGGTGCAGATTTCTGCTATAAATCTTCTGTTTTTAGACTGCCCAAAAAGTTTGGATTTGATTTTCATATATTTATCTGGCCTGATGATTTCTATCGGAAATCTTCGACTCCTGAAGCATGCCTTGGTTGAAGATAAGTAGGTGAAATAATCAATACTGATAAACTATAATATTTTCAATGGATTAGCGAGTAACCTGTCAAGTAAGCTACCCTTTCCCAATTTAATCTGCTGATATTTTGAGTCTCATTTATTTCTCTTCACCATTTCGTGTTGAAAGTCTCATAATCTCCATCCAGACCCCCAATAATCTCTAAAAACCAAAAAGGAGGTGCTTTATGAAAGTCAAAGAAGCCATCACTCTATTTCAGTACTACCAACGCTCAAACCACAAAAAGAGAACCACAGCGAGCTATCTTCAGCTGCTCAAAAAGTTTGAGAGCCTCTACGGCGACCGCCCTTTCGATTCCATGGAAGCCGATGAGATCTATCATTTCCTTGAAACCCTTACCCAAGGCCTTGCCAAATCCAGCCCCCGATTAAGATATGCTCAGCTAAAAGCCTTCTATAACTTTGACCCCTGATGTCAATAGTGGACGGGCTGTTGCCCAAATAATCCTTGTAATGGTTTTGGGTTTGAGATATAAGGATGGTAAAGACAACGATTAAGGAGTCTTGCCATGATGGGTTATCAACCAGGTTTTGAGCCGAAGCTTTTTTATCATCAGATTAACCTTGAGCAAAGAGTCC